>Ga0194055_10002673_pt1 | contig 14034 bp, 15 predicted proteins | sample SepL449m_MetaG_FD_155482 | JGI IMG/M metagenome (GOLD analysis project Ga0194055, IMG submission 155482) | Anoxic zone freshwater microbial communities from boreal shield lake in IISD Experimental Lakes Area, Ontario, Canada - Sep2016-L442-9m | ecosystem: Environmental > Aquatic > Freshwater >... | reverse complement strand
CTTTAGTGCAGTTGTGCATGGTACATATGGTCAGAAATAGCGTAGCGTTTGTCTCTTACAAGCACCGCAAAGCGGTTTGTGCTGACTTGAAGGCGATCTACTCGGCGGCGACAGAAGATGAGGCAGAATTGCACCTGGAGCTATTTGCTGAGCGCTGGGATGCCCAGTATCCGACCATTAGCAAAAGTTGGAGGGCGCGCTGGGTGAATGTGATTCCGATGTTTGCCTTCCCACCAGAGATTCGCAAGGTGATGTACACCACGAATGCGATAGAGTCTGTGAATATGTGTTTGCGGAAGGTGACAAAGAATCATCGCATCTTCCCCAGTGATGAAGCGGCGATGAAGGTGATTTACCTAGCTATCAACAACCTATCCAAGAAATGGACAATGCCGATACGGGATTGGAAGCCAGCATTGAACCGATTTGCCATTGAATTTGAGGGCAGGATGCCCAGAGAGATTTGCCCCTGACACAAAGTATTTGACAGACCCTGTTTTCAGGAAACTTGAGAGAGCTGGCTAGATGCTGACTTGAATTTTTTGTTTTTGAGCTATCGTTCGGACAAAGGCTTTATCTTCATCTTTTAAGAGAGCAAACACCGCTTCAAGCTTTGCAGGGGTCAAGACTTTAACAATGTGACCTAAGATTTTTTCACATTGAATTACAGATTTCTTGCTTGCAGCCTTTTCAAGCATGTCAGCAAATCTCTGTACTTCCTCTTGATTAGATGTCTGTAACAGTTTCATTGCAACAGTAGCAACATCCTCAGCCTGAATCTCTTCAGGTGTAAGATTTTCAGAATCACCTTCATGAATAATTTCACTTAAGCAAGCTTCAGAATATTCAGCAGTTTCAGGCGTAAATTCTGGCTGTAGTGATTCACCTGTTTTATCTTCCCACTCTTCACCGCTGATAAGATTCGGGCATCTGTCTAGATCGTTTCTCAGTCGCAATCCTTTTATAATGCTTCTACCATTGGTCTTGCCTGCTGTAACAGGTAGCTCTAACTGCTTTACAACTTGACTGAATAGAGTAGTAGTAAACTTGTTTACCGCAACATGCTTGTAACCTCTATCAGCACAGAATTTGACGTAATTTGGGAAAGCTCTGGAGTCTGAGTAAGCCCACTGATTAACGCCTGTACTCTCAGCATTACCTACCTGTAACCTTGCATCGGCATCTAGAACTAGACACTCATCAGCCCATGCTGCAAGCGGATCAGTATCCACAAGTTGCGCTCTTGACCAATTGTAAACAGTGGGTGCATGTTGCTTGGGGTGTTTAATTACCAGTTCCATTTCCTCAGCAGACATCCGCAAGGCTTTGTTAATAATTCCCGGCAGCTCTTTTTTGAGCTTGTCTACAATGTTGAGATCTTCTCTACGTTCTTTTCTGACAATGCGATCAAATTTTATGATTCGTCTACGCCGGAAAATAGCAGAACTGTCTGAGGCAAATTTAATAGGATAGTTGCTGGCAATCACCACCATGCCTTCAAATCTTCGCCCTACTCCATCACTCTGTTTGTATTTAGCTTCAAGTGGGATCTTGTCATTACCTGTTAGAGATTTCAGGATCGGGCTATCGCCCTGAAACTTATCTGAATCCCTAATGAGAATGAGCGCTTTATCAATCAGGTTATACATCTCAAACTTGCCACCCTCAAGTCTAGGTAGCGACGTTTCCCCGGTGTTCCTTTCACCTGCGATCATGTTCAGAACTTCCATCAGTACAGATTTGCCTGTACCCCCTTCCCCGTCAAGTTCTAGAAACGATTGCAAGTTGTAAGACCTGGTAATAATTGCTCTAATGTATGCCCAGAGGAATTTAATGGCATCACTATTTTCCCGTAAAGCGAATGATAGAAATTCATCAAAAACAGGGCAAACTGAATCTTTGCTGTAGGCAATATCAGGAATATCTAAAATATGTAGATCAGAAGAGTGAGGTAAAAGATCCATGGTCTTAACATCTAGAACTCCATTGGTGAAATTCTTCAATCCTTCAGATGTTCCCCAATCCTTATCATTTAACTCTCCTTTCAGTAGATCCATAACATGATTAATGTATGGAGCGGTAACACCTCCGGTGTAGACATATGATTTGATAATATCGCTAACAAACTTACGCATTTCTACAGTCGTAACAGGCATCCAGCAACCTGTTAAATCATTGTAGGAATAGAAGCAGTCCGATGATGGTAGATAAACCACCCGACCTTCGAGGTGTTTTCTTAGTGTCTCAGCAGCTTCACTATGCGGGGGGCATTTCTCTTGTTCGCTAAAGTGAAACTCTAACCACTCCGTAAATTCTTGAACTGATTTCGTAATTTCTCCCACTGCCTCAGCCCCATACTGCACTAAAACATCATCAATGCCCTTAGCTTGGCATGACTCTGGAATGTTAGCAATAAAGCAAGCCGATCCGCGTTCAGTCAGACTTTGACCTAGATCTCTTGCTGCCAGTCTAATCATCTGATTATCAGCAATATCCGCATCAAACAAGACAACAAACCTGCGACCGCTCTTAGTTAGAGCCTTCAAGCCTGGGTGTAAGTCTCTAGCCTTGCCCAGTTTAGATTTGAAATTAGAGCTATCCCGCTTAGTTCCAAATCCCCAGACACCAGGTAAAGCTACGGTCGGATACCCTAGGCTCAACATTGCAGCAGCTTTTTTAGCACCCTCAACAATGTAAACAGTCTCATAGGAATTCCTTACCTTATCCCAGTAGTCAGGGTCGGGCATCTCCAGCAGTAGAACATCTTGTGCAACAGATTCCCGCTTAGGTGTTTCATACTTGCGAGGCTTTCCGGTAGATGAATCCATCATTGGTTCATCTGGTTTAACGATGAAAAATTCTGAAGCCGAAGATTGAACTTTCCAACCCCCTTTTCTGGGTAAGCCTTTCCACCTCAGAGCCTCTCGAACCTGAGCAGGCTTAAGAGACTGAAGATTTAACACCGCAATGGCAGGATCGATCCGGCTACCTTCTACCCATTCCTTCCAATGGTTTTCTGAGATACTGAACGGCTTCAGTTCCAGAGTAGCAGAGTAGTTGAAATATATATTTCTGGAGTTGGCATCCTCAGAACCGTTGACCGGATTGAGTTCTGGGTTTACTGGATTTTCGTCTACCTCAGCAGTTGCATTGATATTTGAGTCAACTGTGACAAGAGCAGAGTTTTGAGTTATCATTGTCGGTAACAAATATTTTAACGGGTGGCCGGGAATTTCAACCCGGTCATTTTTTTTGGGAATTTGGGAGAAATCTGAAAGTTTATAGTACCGTAACGTTGGGCTGATTGGCTAGCTGGCAATAACATCCCTAACCTGTTCAACTCTGTCTAGATATTCTTGAGAGCGGCTGGGTTTCAGTTTCCAGATTTTCTCTACAATTTGAGATGCGGTCAAACCTTCCTTGTTTAGGTCTGAGATTTCCTGGCTGCAATCAATCTCAGCAGGTGGCTCGGCTGATTCTGTTGCTCTGCTGATTTCTTCTACTGGAATAGTTGAGGTAAATTCTTTGAATGAGTCAGGTTTTACCGATGCAGTAATGAAGGGCTTCCCCCGCTTAGGTTTGACCAAAGTGATATAGCGTTCTGTCTCAGTCATATCATGGTATTTGACCATCAGATTGCTAGGTATAGATTTCTGCTGTTCGATTGCATAGGATGCGGTCTGATTCAGGTAGAGGCAAATACAGTTATTGAAGTCACTCAGGTTAAATCCGGGGAATGGAGTTGCATTGGGACTTTGACCCAGCACCCATAGCCAGACCCCCTGATGTCTGCCTTGCTTCCAAATCTTTTTGATAGCTCCTGCATAGTCTTTTGAGCCTTCTAGCAGGGTGTCAATCTCATCAACAATGACGAGAGTGGGGATTCTTTCTTGATCCTTACCAGCCTTTCGATGCTCTACAAGCTGGGCAGTCCATTTGATAGCGTTCCTGCACTGGTCGTCAGTCTTCCATGTAGCTGGAATATTCCAGCTTGATTCACCAGTTTCAGAGAGAGGGTCGGCTAGCATGACTCTCAGATTGGGCATGACTCCCTTAAGGATGTCGATCCCGTTGGAGACTGTAGCAGACTTACCGGACTCGGATTCTCCGCAGATTTTCAGATGCTGTGGTCTTTGCTTGACTCCAGCCATCAGCACAGATTCACCCGTAAGGATCAGGTTGGAGAACCAATCCGCAGGAACACCCAAATCAATCCCTGATTCGGTTTTGGGTTTGTCCTTGGTTTTCGATGGGTCTACTATTTCAATTTCGATCAGTCCTTTGTTGCCGACTACCTTAAGGGATTGCTCAACGCTCAGCCTTGCGATCATCTTCAGTAGCTCCAGATTTTTCTTGACGAGTTGGGGCGATACCGGAAGCCTAGGACTGAGGGTGATCGAATTTGCCCCCGTCTCATGTCCATCAAAGACAGCTTTGGTTTCCATCATCAGCGCATCAATAAACTTGTTACCCAGAATTTCCATCGGGTTGATTCCGGGAAAACGTCTGGGCTGAATTGTATGACCTAGCAGAACGTCATACATCGCTTGTTTCTCCTGATTGTCCCTGGTCAGAGCTTGAATTTGAGATTCAAGAAATTCGACCTGAGTTTCATACTGAGCCTTGATTGAGCCGATGCTCATATCCAGCTCTCGATCTACAAAGCCTTGCATCTCTCTGATTTTTGATTCTGCTACATCAAGCAAACTGCTCTGGGTTTCCACTGCGGTTTCTAGTTCCTCTACCTGTTTTTTCAATGCCAACTCAACCTGATTAAACCTAGAAACCTCCGTCTCAAATGAGTTGCGGATTTCTTTGAGTTCTAATTGGGTTCTGTCTAGTTGCCGATGGGTTTGACTTAACTCTGTTTCTAGTTCCTTCACCCTGCTTTTTAATGCCAGTTCGACTTGATTAAAACTTTGGTTACTGGCTTCAGTAGAGCTGCGATTCTCCGAGATTTCCCTCTGCTTCTCTGTAAGAACCTGCTGGGTTTGCTCAAGAGCCTGCTTAGTTTTTTCTAAAAATTGTTGGGTTTGGGTTTGCTTAGTTTCCAGTTCCTCTACCTGTTTCCTCAAAACCTCCTCAACCCGATCAAACCCCGTAACCTTTTCCCCTAGAGAGTTCCGTGTGTTTATGAGTTCCCGTTGTTTTACCGTGAGTTCGTGCCTAACCTGCACTAACTCAGCCTGAATCAGATCTAACTCGGAGGGAGCTTTGGACAATTCCCGCCTAGCTTGGCAAGCTTTTCGGAGTAGGTTGATGTCCATTAGTTCAACTGCTGGCATTTGGTTTAACTCCTGAGAAAACGTCGGGGAATTCTTGAACAATGACGGTCTGCATCATGTCGATATGCCGCTCAAAACTTTCGATTTTCGCAGCATCGTTTTTGAGTCGATCACTGGCTTGAACCTCGAAAGATTTGAGTCTCTTTAACTCAGCTTCTAGGCTGGGGATATCCAGATTTTCATAGGCTGAGAGAGCAACTCTAGACTGTTCTAAAGCGGTTCTAGCTTGCTGCAATGCTTCACTCATCTGGCACTGTTCTCTAGCCGCGATAGCCTGAGAATCGACTAGAAGCTGTTCAAGATAGTCGATCTGAGTCTGATGCTGATCCTTCAGCATTCTTTCAGTTACGACTGAAGCCGAAGCAATCAGGCCGCTAGCCAACCCGTAAACCTGAAACCAAGGGTTGATCCTGACAACAGGTGCCACAGTCAGCAGCAGACAGATCCCTGACGAGATGGCCCACAGCCCTTGTAGGTATTCTGCAAGCCCGTCCCCATGCCGCTCTCTAGTCTTTTTTCTCATGGCTATCTGCCCTCACTGAGCTGTTGCCGTCGAGCTTCCAATTGGGCGAGAGTCGCGGCTAGTTCAAGTTTCAGCCCGCCGATATAGCTTTGACCCATCTGCCCCTTGATCTGCTGTTCCTGCTGGTGAATCTTGAGAGAGTCTTGAGTCATCAAGAGCTTGATGCCCTGGATAGAGGTGTTTGCTTGAGCCTCCTGTAACTGGCTTCTGACCTGAGTTAGAGCCTCCCCTTGAATCTGAGTCTTAACCTTTTCAACCTGAACCTTGATTTCTTCCTGTTTCAGCTTGTCGTCATGTTGCAGAATCTTCGCCCATCTCTGAGCACCTTTAAGCCTCTCTAAACGTCGCTCGTAGTCTTCTAGCCCTATATATCCAGACATGCGGTTCACCTGCTTTAGAAGCCCCTCATAGTAAGGTCTGAGGGGATTGGTTGGTTCATTCTTTGTTCTGCTGGTCTTTGACTTCGGCCTTGTCTACTGCCCTTCCTCCGGCATGGATGATTTTGATAGCCCTCTCATCGCGACCCGCCCTCTGCTCGGTAGCAGCCTTTTGTGAGATTTTCTTGATTTGGTCGTCAGATAGTGCCAATTGTTTTACCTGCTTATAGATGGGTTTTGATTCGTGTCGTGATTGGATGGGGAAGGGTAGTAATACTGATAGACATAGAATCCGACCAGCATTACTATCAGAATTCCTAAAGCTATCGTGCAGCCTCTTCTAAAGCCATTTCTTGAAGCTTCCCCAGCAACTCGGATTCAGCGTCGCCCATAGCCTGTAACCGAAGCTTGGCAAGCCTTAAGCCTCTAGCCTTAGCATTGGCAATAGTGACCGCTTCAAGTGCTGCCCATTGCTGAGAAATAGCAAGCTGTTGCGCGTCTAGTTCTGCTGCGGTGTTGCTTGCCATTACGTCAAGCTTTGCTCCTAGGATTTGGCCATCACCTAGCCTCTGAGCTGCCAGATCAGAAGCTGCCTGTATGGATGAGCGAACCGTTAGCCCGTACTCAAGCTCTGGAGGCAGAATCTCAATGTCTACAGCGTTCTCGACGCGGGCAGGGATTATAGACAGGCTCAAACGTCCCGATGGCACGATAGAGCTAGATGCTTGAACAGAGTCCTTGGGCACAGACTGGAAGCCTGTATAGGACTCATCTGCTGGCTTTTTTAGATAGCTCTCAAACAGAGCAACATCTAGGATTTCCCAGTCGCGTGATCCTCTGCGTTCAGTGAGGGCAACACCGGGATGCTCAGATTGAATCTTGTTAACCAGTCGAGTGAAGGTGCGGTCACTCAGGTTATGAACTTCTTTGAATCGTTTAGTAGTTGTCATTTTTGATTTCCTGTAAATGTTGATTAGACTTTGACCTGACAAGCGGCTAGTCAGTGTCGGGCGAAGGACGAGGCATTGTCGGGTAATTGGCGTGTCAAATTGCAATTATTTGGCGTGTTATTTACGCCCATTATACATCTAGCGGCGCGTCATTTACGCCGGAATTAAGAAAAGTTGTGATAGATTTGGCGTAGACATCGGAAGAACTAGGTATGATCGAGGTGGTGCAAGGATTTCAGAGACTTAAATCATGTCCAGGATGAGGATTAACTTCGAGATGAGTGCCGTTGCAATGAGGCGGCTAATCTTGTGGGCAGCCAGTAGGGAGAATCCTAAATCTCAGTGGGCTAGGACTGTAGTAATTCTACGAACAGAAGAGAACTGGCCAAAGGTTGAGGCTTGGCTGCAAACTGAAGCTAAAGCGGCTGGGTTGTCTGTGGAAGATTTCGAGCGAAAAATCCTAGCTGACAACGGCTTTGACTTTGAAGAGTACCAAAAAGAAGTAACACCTGAAGACGTATAGAAAACCCCCTGAGATAGATACTCAGGGGGTTTTAGGTTTCTGTGGATCTTATTAAGATTGCTGGACTACCCTGTCTGTTATATAATAAAAGTAGGAAAATTCAAACTATAACACGAGTTTGCCTCACTTTTAGTCCTTTGTAGGGTAGTCAGATGAACGCAACAATGAGGGATACCCAGGAATTCTTGGACTCTGCAAAGCTCCAAGCCGAGAAGGAATCTACAGCAGCCCGTTTAAGTCTGAGTGAGTTGGGGAAGCTTCCTAAAGACAATCTGAGGGCTATGGCACGGGGGTGGATTCCTGCGTTCTCCCGAATGTCAAAACCAGAGCTAGCCTCAGCGATTTTTGTAAGGTCGAATCCACTGAGGGAAGCTCTAGCGTTTAGAGCGGTTGAAGCAAAAGAACTAGATAAGCATCTGAATAAGCTAGTTCTACCTGAGGATGCTCCGGCTAATGTGCATGAGCTGGCTGACCTGGTTGCTAACCTGCTAGTAGATTTCTTTAATGCAACCCCAGACCGAGAGCATCACGATTCAGATTTTTCAGCGCTTGCTGTTTCGATTGCGGATCACATCAAGCGACTAAAACTAGAACCAGGTAGCAAATCTGGCTACAAAGTTAAATTCTTTAAGTTGCTCTCAGGGCTGCTGGCTGATTGTCAAGAGACTGTGCAGGAACGCGCTAGATCGATTCTGGCTGAGAGATTTCTAGACTCAGTAGTTACCCGTGAGATGAAGGGCGTTTATGAAAAAATGAATTCCCTCATCTCGATGAACACCCAGCGAAAACCCTCTGTAGAGATCAAGGGTCAGCCGATCTTAGATTGGGCTGAAAAGATCCTGAGCAACCCTACTGCTCACGGCATCTCTATCGAACATCTCAGCTTTGCAATTGCCGCCGCTACGGGTAGACGCATGATAGAGATTCACCATAGCGGGACTTTTGAACTGATTGGAGATGATGAGGAACATATCCTGTTCTCTGGGCAAGCCAAGCTTAAATCTCGACAAGCATATGCGCCCGAATCCTATGAGATTCCGGTACTGGTTCCAACTCCCTTAGTAATGGAAGCAGTGAGAGTCCTAAGAGATGACGGGGGGTTCTGGGATGAGCCAGACGGCAAACAGCAGAAGACAGCCGCTGTAAGAATGGGAAGAATCGCCCCCTCTCTAAATCATTTGTGGGGGGTTAAATCGTGGGAAGTTGAGCGGATTAGATCGGGGTTGAATGGTGAGAATGTTGTTAAAACTTCTGAACGATATCTAACTCATTCCAGTATGAGGAAAGTCTATGCACAGGTGATCGTGTATCACTATGCGGATAATATGAATCACGCTGTACAGATTATCCGTAAGGCTCTAGGGCATACTTCTGATGCACCTGGAGATGAACAAAGTATCAGTTCGGTTTCTTTCACAGATTACATTGATGACTTTTTGCTGACGGACTTCAATAAATTTGCTGTGGTTGAAAATGTCAATGTTGAAAATGATATAACTGAAAATTTGGATGAAGACAGTTAGGCTATTTTAGATGAACTGAGAAATATATATTTTTGCTACTTCATCACCCTCCTCTTAAACCCAAGCATCAAAAGAGATTCAACCCGATCGGATTGGGTGATTCTCAGAGTCTTATGCTTGGTTCCTGGAAGGATTTTGCTGGGCAATGCACGATCAGATCGGGAACGAAATATATATTTTTTCACCCCTATTATTATCAATCGGCTTTAGTCGATTTGATTGAGGCTAGGCGATTCACGCTGATAGCAAAGACTAGACAGCTCGGAATCTCTGAGTTAATTTGCAATCTGTTCCTATGGAAAGCCATTGCAGATCCGGGCTATGTTGCGGTGATTTTCAGTAAGAAACAGGCAGACACAAGCAACCTGGCTAGGCGAGTTAAAAAACAATTGTTCCCCTTCCTATCATCCGGTCGAATTTTCCTAGAGACTGACAACCTCACAGATATCAGCATCGCTGGGGGTGGTCGGCTGATGTTTGCTAACTCTAGCCCTAACGGTATCAGGTCGGTAGAGAGTGTTAGCGATCTATTGCTGGATGAGTGGAGCTTCGTAGAGGATGCCGAGCAAATTTTTGATTCAGTTCTACCCGCTCTAGAGTTAGTCGGTGAAGCCTCAAGAGTCATCATCAACAGCACCCCTAACGGTCGAAATGGACATTATTGGGATCTGTTGAATACTGGCAACGGTCAGCACGATGTCGATAATATCTGTAGGCAGATTCGAGAGAGAGAGGTCGAACCCTTTCAGTATTGGGTTGATGAGTCCGGCTGGAACAAATGCCTGCTGCACTGGCTAGCTCACCCGATTTACAGCCTAGAACCTGACACCTATCTAGAGAAGAAATCGACTCAGCTAAAAATGAGTGCAGCGGCGATTCAGCGAGAATTTAACCTGAGCTTCGACAATTCAGATCAAACTATTTTCAGCTATGAAGCCATAGAACGTGCGGCTGTCGGTCGGTTCAGTTCTGCTGACGATCTACCTGAAGGCACTCGATTTTATATGGGTGTCGATTGCTCCACTATTGGGGACGATTATTTTTGCGCGGTGATCCTGGCTCAGCTAGGAAACAAACTGTCTGTAGTGTCGCTCTACCGTAAGCGCAAGATCTCTATGGAGAGGCATCTAGATTCTTTAGGCTATCTGATTGAAGAATACCTACCTGCTGTAGGGATTGAGGTTACAGGGGGTGTCGGTCAGCTCTACCTAGAGGGACTGAGTAAGAGTTACCCAGCTGCTCACTTTCAGAGCATCAATACCAGTGAGGCGAGCAAATCGATGATGATTGAGAGATCGGTTCATGCTCAAGAATCGGGCAAGCTTCAGTACCCGATTGGGGTGTTGAGTGAGGAACACCGGACTTTTGTAAGGCTAGGCCAGACTAAGCAAATGGGGGCTTCAGGTAGTTGTCACGATGATTCTGTGATGGCTCTAGCGTTTGCCCTAGCGATCTCGCCATTTGCGACCGATGCCAGTTTCTTAGAGATCCCTACATTTGACACCTATGGAAACTGACCCAGATACACTACAGAAACTCATTGAGAATGCAAAGCCGTTTCAATGGTTTCCACAGAGGACTCATGAGATCTTCTGCCTAGGGGCATTCAGAAGCATGTCTGGAGTAGCCTTGATTCTGTTCAGCCTTGCCCCGGTAGAAGCTGAATCTGAAGATGAGTTTAGGGTATGGTCAACACTACAGAGCGAAGGGAATCCGGGGGACTATGGCGCGATTACTGAAGCTGTTCGATCGATGATCGCCCGACTGTTTGAAGTAGTGCCAGTAAAGGGATACAGAGAAATCAACTTTTACTCAAACTTCAATAAGAGTTTGTATTTAGCGATTATCTCAGAACTGAATGGGGAGGCAAAAGGGAATTACAGGCTAAGGCTAAAAAGAACAAATTTAGTGGATATTGATGATACTTTTTTTACACTCAGGAATCTGATAGCAAGCAAGCGATTATCAGTTGCGGGTAGCGAAAAATTATTGATTAGTGTCATGGAAGATATACCAAGCATGAACCCGCTAAACCTAGCAGAAATCGGGGCTAGTCGAGGCTATGCGGGTGAGTTGATCTTTTGTCTGATGCACTCAATAGCGCTGTGGGAGTGCTGGCTAATCAAACACAAGTTAGTCCTGAACCGGGATAAAAAGCAGAGGTACACGAATTGAAACGGACTAGGGCATTTTCTAGCGACATTCCCCCACCTCAAGATCTAGACGAGTTCGGTTTATCGGGTAGCGAGCCTCTGATAGATCGTGCAGCAATACTGGCAAAAGTAGGAGTCAAAAATGATGTAACAAGCATCGAAGGCTTAACCAGCGCAGCTCAAGGGATAGCGGCGGATCTGTTCCTCAGTCAAGCGGCGATCTGCCTGAAGTCTCAGCAGGAATTCTATCAAGGAACGATTAATCATGTAGCTATTGAACAGTTTCGAGTATTGAATATTTGCTCTGACATGATGAGGGAGTTAACAGGTTATGACATAGCATTAGACCCCAATAAGGCAATTGAAACGCTTGAACGACAAGGCTACAAAGTGCTACCAGGCAAAGACAGTTTGAACGCCAACGAAAATATCACTGAGGAAATTGAAGACAATGAAAATGCTAATGAAGCCACAACTGATTGAGATCGTGAATCAGGTTAAGAGATGTTTGGAGGTTAAACCCAGAACACTTCCTGAGATTGACGCAGATCTAATGAAAACCTTGGATTGGGTCGAACCTGAATTTGTAACGGGGTATTCTATTATTGCGGTGGGCATTATGCTGTTTAATCAAGCAGCTACCGAAGTAGAACAGACAGAGGCAGACAAGAAAAAACGAGGAGCAATCTGGCAGATCCTGAATCCCGACAACTACCACGATCCAGCACTTGACCCTATCAAAGATCAACAAGCTGGAGATAGGTTTAATGGCTGGAGTGGAGTCGTAAAAAAGCGTGATGGGCGTATATCTGTTTACATGCACCCTAGCGGATTTTTAGACCCAAAGATCTTATTTTTCCATGAGGGGGAACCCCTGATCATGGGATGGGATTTTAACGGAAATCACTTTGAATCTGATTATTCTGATGGGGCTGGAGATGGTTCTAGTTGGTTTGATCCTGTCTAGAAATATATATTTCTGACTCTGAAACTTTTCTACTAGATTAATCCTGCGACGGTCAAAGGTCACAGGATTTTTCTGGATTCTTGCTCAGATACAGGCTCCATAAGACGTTTGAAAAGTCTAGACTGTTGCACAAACTAGATGAGTTGATTCAAAATAATTAGGACATCATAGAAGAGTCATGAGCAATCTAGAGCCAAGATTAGAGCGAGTCGAGATCGGAATGGTGGAGCTGCGGCAGATGATTAGCGAGTTGCGGTCTAGTGTCGCTACGCTGGCAGACTTGGTCGGCATTCATGAATCACAGTGGCAAGAGTCCATGAGGCGGCATGATGCATCAGAGGCTAGAGCAGCGGAGGATAGAAACCTCATGCTGGAACTTCTCTCAGAAATCCGGCAACAGGCGACCGCAGATCGGCAGCAAGTAGCCACCGCACTATCAGAAATCAGACAGCAGGCAGTCTCAGACCGACAGCAAATTACAGCCGAGCTATCTGAGTTCAGGCAGCAAGCAACCGCAGATCGAGCAATCATGATGACCTTGATGCAGACTATAGCAACCAACCTAGGAAGGCAGTCTTAGGGCTTCCCGAATCGGGCTTCTAACGCTGCGGCCATCACCTCGGTCATAGTCACGCCCTGGCGCTTGGCTTCTGCTGCCCAATGCCGACGCAAACTCTCAGGCACTTTGACGCATAGATTCACTAACTTTTCTGCCTGGTTTTCTGGCTGGCTGGCTATCTGGTTTTCTGGCTGGCTGGCTATCTGGTCTTCCTCCTTTGCCAGTCTGATGATGTCGCTGTATCGGCTCTTAGACTCAGACATTAATAGCCTCCATCACTTCCTTTCCCAAACTCTGATAATCACGCCATGCAATCCGACTGCGGCTGTCTTTCAAATCCCGAATAGGGACTCCCTCTAATGCAGCTCGCTGAAACCCTACCGATCGTCGAATCATCGACTTAAAGACGGGTATGCCTGCGGACTCTAGCTCAGCTCGCATCAAGACACCCTCACGATTTGGGGGAGGTGGAACAAGCGTGATCAGCGCTCGATAATTCGCACCTGGTTTTAGTGCTCTTGAGGTGGACATCATCGGCTCTAGTGAAACCACATCGGGCGAAGTTGGAAGAATCAGCAGATCGCAACCTTTGCTAAATTCATCAAGGTCGGTTGAGTCGGGCCTAGCTGGAGTATCAATCACTGCATAGTCATGACCTGCAATTTCCCGCACTGCCTGACGCTCATCGCACACTTTGAACGGCAACGACCCTCGAGCAGCCCAAGCCAGCGCCGTGCGATTTGGATCGCCGTCGATAAGAATTACCTTCCCGAGCGTAGAGAGAAAAGCGGCAACGTGGATCGCGCTGGTGCTCTTGCCAACGCCTCCCTTATATCCGGTTAGTGTGATGATTTTCATCTGGCTATCTGGTCATCTGGTTTTCTGGTTTTACGGTCATCTGGTCATCTGGTTTTCTGGAACTATTCTGGCATACTAGGCCGACGTTTCACCAGCCTCCTGCGCTGCCTCCCAAGCCTTTGTCTCAGCATCCCACTTAGCCTCTAGCTTGTCGCAATCTCGGTCGGGGTCTAGGTTGATGCCTAGGGGCAATTTGGTTTTGCAAAGTAAAGCGACGGTGGTTTGGGATTCCATTGCGTTCTCCGTATCTCTGAGGTTGGCCCCGCCGAGGGCGGCATCTCTGAGGTTGGCACAGCCGAGGGCGGCACCTCTGAGG
>Ga0194055_10002669_pt1 | contig 14038 bp, 10 predicted proteins | sample SepL449m_MetaG_FD_155482 | JGI IMG/M metagenome (GOLD analysis project Ga0194055, IMG submission 155482) | Anoxic zone freshwater microbial communities from boreal shield lake in IISD Experimental Lakes Area, Ontario, Canada - Sep2016-L442-9m | ecosystem: Environmental > Aquatic > Freshwater >... | reverse complement strand
GCCCAGAGGAAATTGCTTGGCGTAACGGATGGATTGCCGATAAAACGCTGTTAGAAATTTCAGCGAAAATAAAAAATCCAAACTACGGTGGTTATCTAGCCAAGCTTTTGCAGCAATAGATTCTCAGTATTCTCTGACTCGTTAGTTCTTCTTTGCAGGATATCGGTAGCGCAAATCAAAAGAATCAATATCCCTACTGCCCCTCCAAGGAGTGATGCGTATGTAGTAGTGGGGCCTGTCAAAGTCTCTGACAAGAATTTGACTGGAACACTTTTCGGCATCATTTGTATTCCAATCAATAGGAACAGCAACCTTCTTTTCCACACCGAATAGTGTTCAGCGCCGTGGCCTGCTGTCATTAGGGCTACAAAGTAAAGACCCAATGCGTATGCCCCCACATAATCAACCAGAGTTGTAGCCAGGACAGCCCCCATCAGTGAAACATCAAATAGGGAGGCTCGCTTTTTTAACATTACAAAACCGGCTCCAGCCGCTATCAATAAGTTCAAAGAATTTACGTGATCAAAGCCAAACTGGGCCGCAGAGCTAATGCCATTTATGTGGAAGTTCTGAAGAGAAAGGAGAGATGCTTTAAGTGAATTGTTGTAAGCCAATGATTCATATGCGTACATTTCCTCATTAAGCCGAACGTTACGAAATATTCTCGACAAGTTACGCAGTATTCCGCCATCGTAGAGAAGCAGTGGGAGGATAGTTACGCAAGCTGACGTTGAAAGAGAAATGATGCAGTCTTTCCATCGACGCTCTCGGAGCCATATAACTAGAAAAACGATGGGGTAACCCTTTAGGGCGATTGCAAGCCCAAGCACAACAGCACCCCAAGATTTTCTGTCGTTTATGAAGAGAACAATCGCCACACCGATTAGTGCAGTCAACAAGATCTGAATATTCCCTCTGTCCATCAATGATATAAAAGGAGAGGTAAGTATCACTGAGCTCACAATGAGTTGAGTTCGATTTACGGACTGTTCATCCGAAAGAGAAAACCAAATAGAAGTTAACAAGGCAACGGTCCCAATGATCATGAACAGGACGAAAGATTCCCAATATGGAATCAGTGAGAATAACCAAAAGATAGCCATCGTAAATGGGAGATAGTTGTTACATGGACCGTCGGCTGTATCTGTAATGAACCATGGGCTTTCTAAGTTGCTCTGCCATCTGGGTAGAAGAAAATCACCAAACGTGTGCACTCCAAGTCTTGGTGGCACAACAGAATTTGCATAACCTGCCGGTCCGTCGGATCCTAGGTAACTGATGAAATGTTCGAAGAGGCCTTTGTTCAAGTAGGAAGAAACTACAAAACACAGAGTGACGCCGACAATGAAACAGAGGGAAATCGTCAGAGCAAATTCTTGGCGAATCTGTTGTTTTTTTGTTTGAGCGGTGTTATCCATTGATGCCTGATTCGGGTCCAGCAATCATGATGAGATTCTTCCCAAGTCCACGAGACCTGATCAAGCGCGAAAGAAATATTGACATGGGGATGATGACCTTGTCGTATAAGGCTACTGATGATGTGCCTAGTGTTTGCCTATTCAGAACCCGGTAAGAAAGCCAATACGGCAAAACTCCGATGGGGTCAAAATAATGTATTGATTTGGTTTCCAGGCCTGCAGCCCTGACCACTGCTTCGAGTTCAGAGCGCCGATATCGGCGAAAGTGACCTGAGATTGCATCCATGGAGCCATACAAAGATGGCATTGCTGGGACGAAAATAATTATCTTCCCATTGGGATTTAAAACAGTCTTTATAATCTTTAGTTCCTGAATGTCATCTTCAATGTGCTCTAGAACATTCACGATTACAACCGAGTCAAATTTTTCATCTTTAGAAATTTGATTTAAAGAAAGTGCCTGTTCCAAAGTCGATGGAAACGAGCGCACCCCGAGTGATTGCGTTGAAGCCATTAACTGCTTGCAAAGCTTCGGGTCAGGTTCAAGTGAGGTAACAGAACGTCCGCTCTGTACCAACATAGAAGAAATTTGGCCGAGCCCGGCTCCGATCTCCAGAATGTTTTTTCCGAGTAGATGATCAAATTGGTTCAGAATGAGACGAGTTGATGTCGGTGTATTTGATAGCAGTTCTAATTCACGGCGGGCGTTGTAGTTGTCCGCGCCATCCTGTCCGTGACTTGCTCCGAGGAACCCCACTTCACGTGCTTTAATCATGTGCCGTGTGGAGCGAATTGATGGCAAGTCGCTAACAGCTCTGAGAATCTGTTTAAAACGTAGATTGGAAACACCCGAAAGTCGTGGTCGAAAGTGAATTGGTATCTCTCTTACTTTCAGTCCTTGTGCGGCTGCTACTGCGATTGATGCCCCAAAGAATGAAAAGCCATTGAAGCCGACTAAGTCTCTTTGCAGTTTTGAAACCGTCACTCTGTTGTAGACACGAAAACTAGTTGTTGAATCCTTTATATTTCTCGGCACTCCCGCCATATGGAGAAAATGAGCACTAATTCGAGAAAGAATTACGCGAGCAGCAGATAATCCGTATGACCGTCCACCCTTGACCCATCGTGACCCGATTGTGATGTCCGAACCCGTTGTGATAGTCGCCCGAAGTAGATCGCCAATTTGTCTCGCATCATGTTGACCATCAGCATCCAGATTAACTATGAATTGAACATCTGTATTTCGAAGTGCGAGATTAAATCCAAAGAGAATTGCTGCACCTAGACCAGACTTCGGACCCCCTACTACCTCTAAGTCGAGAGAGTACAAGGCAGCCAAGTTCTGACAGAGATCCCTAAAGACTGTGTTGCCCCCATCGTCTACAATGAGGACACTCAATTTCCATCCAAAATGTTGGAGTTGGTAACAACTCTCAGCGACCTCTTGAAGCATTGCTTCGATTGAGCCCAATTCGCTCATCGTCGCTAGAAGTATTACACCTCTTCTTATCTGACTATTTTCGACCAATTTGAACCACGTGTAAATTATGACGAGAAAACTGTTCTGACTCGAGTAGGTATCTTGTGTCAATAATGACATTGCCACGCATTAGAGACCGCACCGAACTTGGTTCCAGCCTTTTGAAGGCAGACCACTCGGTCAATATTGCCGTCACATCTGCACCTTTCATTGCTTCTTCCTGAGTTTTGGCCCTATTGATCTCAAGTTCTATTGGCGTGATAGCAAGGGGATCAAACACAATCAAATTTTCAAACTCTGATTGTAGATTTTTAATGATGTCAATCGCTGGCGAACAACGGGTGTCATCAGTCTCAGCTTTAAAACTCAATCCCAATAGAGCAATCCTCGGATTACTTACTCCTGTAGCTTTTGCCTCACTTCTGATCAACTTTGCGACTGCATTGATGTGGTTTTGATTAGCAACAATGGCTTCTTCTACCAGCGACATTGGCCGATCTACAGATTTAGCCATAGCCACGAGAGCCTCGGTGTCTTTCGGAAAGCAGCTACCGCCCCATCCAGGCCCGGGTGTTAGAAATGTTCCGCCAATTCGCGGGTCGAATGAGAGCCCTCGCATGACTTCAAGAACATCAGCTCCTACGGCATCACAGAAGCTTGCCGCTTGATTCACAAAAGAAATTTTCAAGGCAAGAAATGCGTTTGCCATGTATTTGATCGATTCTGCGGAAACTGGATCAGTAACTACGACAGGACTACGAATTCCTAGATACAGACCAGCAACTCGCTCTCCAGCAATTTGGTTTTCACTACCAATCACAATTCGGTCGGGGTTCAAGAAATCATTAACTGCAGAGCCTTCTCGAAGGAACTCAGGGTTGGAAACAACATGAACTCGGGAATCATTTAGAAGATCTCGGACCAAAAACGCAGAATTAACCGGAACTGTGGATTTGTTCACAACGATTGTATTCGGTAGTAATTTTCCACTGATTTGTTTTACTACTGATGTGATGGCGGACAAATCAGCAAACCCATCATGACCTTGTGGGGTGGGAAGACACAAAAAGACAAATTCTGCAGCCGAAATGGCTTCCATCATATTTGAAGTGAAAGTAAGCCGACCGGTGAGTTTCAGTTCTCTCACCAGTTCGGGTAGTCCATTCTCGAAAATTGGGAGAATACCCGAATCCAACATTTCAAGTTTCTTTAGATCATTATCAACGCACACCACTTGGTGACCTAAATGTGCGAGACAAGTACCTGTCGTAAGTCCGACATACCCCGTACCAAGCACTGCAATCTTGTGCAGAGAACTATTCATAAACCACTTCCCCCACTTCAGAGCCGGCTTTTTGGCCCCCATCCCACAAAGTTATTATCACAAATAGAATCCATAACGTCGGAGTAGTCCAGTAATTTAATCTGAAGAATGGTGGTACATCAGAGGTCCCGGACGCAAGCACACTTTTCGAATCACCTACGCCAGTGTAAGCAATGAAAATGGTCATCGGGAGCTGTGTTAGGGCAATTATCCAAACGAGTGTGGTTGAACTTCGATGCCATTTTCGAGCACCACGATTCTTCTCATCGGATGTTCCTAATTGGTTTGAAGACCAAAAAAGCAGAGCAGCGATAGCGACCGCAAATACCGTGTTGTAGGTCGGCGCGTCGGGAACAGCCATGAAGGCAAGAGCTAAAATTGATGCGCCCCATATTTCAACCGGAGCTTTAGCGATGCGTAGCAACCACCAGCACCATCCCACAAGGAATAGAACTATTAGCAAGCTGAAAAACGATGAACTGAAGATAGACCTTGCATGAACCTCAGTGTTGCACCAATCGGTGGTTGAAAACGCGCATGCAACTCTCTTGACTAGTCCATGAGTGCTTGTTGCGTATCCTGCCACGTCCGCTGCGTAATTTTTGTCAGTGACAATGTCATACATAGATGAAAACTTCAGGGAAAATCCACCGGGAAAGAAAAACAGAAGGCCCAGTGAGCCAAGAGCTGTTATCAGAATGGCATATGCGGAATCTCGATAACGTCTGTTGGCTATCAACCCTATGACTAGAACTATTCCCCAAAATTTCAGCATCGACAGAATTACAAGGAAAAGAAGTGCTTGAGACCATCTTTTCTTTTCTAACGAAATGATGTAGGCCAGCCCTAGGGGTACCAGAACGGCCACGTGGTTACCTCTGTCAATTGCAGATATTGCTCCTATTGATCCGACACCAATAATCGTTGAAGCTCCAATCCTGACCGCCAAACTGTAAGAGGTTGATACTAAAAAGATTGGCAAAAATACCGACAAAATCATCCAACTCTGATAAATGACTAATGCGATGTCATATGGAAAGAGCCTGAAGAATTCAAATATAACTGCTGTCAACGGAGTACTTGTCGCGTCCATATTGCCTGGCTCATAGACATTTTGAAAATTTCCCCGATTGTAGGGCAACCCAAAATCACCAAAGCAGTGTCGACCAATTCCCTCAATGCCTGTACGACACCAACCGTCATCTACACGAAAACTCAAAAGCTCAGACCAATGAATTCCTTTATAGCCAGCAAAAATAATGCCAACGATCACTATAGGAAGCAAGGCAATCTGTAAGTGATATAGACGCAGACCTAGCGGTTGATTAGTTTGAGAATTATTGTGATTACTCATTTAAATCATCTTAATAGTGTTTTGTTCCGTCTAGGGCGGAAGGATCAGGCTGAGGATGATGAGATCGACACAGTGAAAAGATGACAATGAGCAGCAAGAGAATTTGAATCATCGGATTGATGAAAGAATTAAAGGATGGACAGTAATCACAACGTGGCCATCCAGACCCCGTTTTGATTGGTATGCCTTTTGGAACCAGTAGTAAGCAAATTAAGAGTACTGAGAGGCGAGAATTTTTGTCCTGGTACAAATGGTTGTTTAAGAAAAACTCAGCAAGTGGGACCATGAAGAGGAGTAAAACGTAACCAGGAGATGGATCAAACATAAATGTGCCAAAGAGGGCACAAATTACTAGAAAATCAAATTCAGTAATTTTGCGTTGTAAAGAGAGAAAAATCAATAATCCTGCCACGAGACCACTCATCACTATGTAGTGATGAGAAATAGACTGGCTCCAATTTGCAATTAGAGGAATATTGAGCGCAGATACTGAATCCAGAAAAGCCTTCAAGGAATTGCTAAAGCCAGTCATCAAGGAACCTTTGTCTGATAACTCTAAAATCTTATTCACAAGCCCTCTACTGTTTTGGAAAAAACCACCCGAAAAAGTTAGTAGAGAAATTGCTGTAAATGTGAATGAAGCTAGCAATGCAGCTCCAAAATACTTCCATTCTCGCTTCCGCAAGAAGATGAACATAAATATAAACGGGTAACCCTTCAAAGATGTCGCGGCGGCAAGAAGAAGAAGAGCCCATATTTTTCTGTCCTGTTGAAACGCCATAAGACCAATTATTAAGAAACCGACGACGAGCCCTTGTATGTTTCCTCGGTCAATCACTGAAAAAAATGGATAGGACATAATTACAACCACAATCAGTGATGTCATTCGACTTGCTCGTTCTTCAATAAGTGACAAGGAGCGCCACATCGGAATCAAAATCAGACAACAAGTTGCAAGAAGAAACAGTGAGACCGACAAAGTAAAACTGTTTTTCATCAAAAATCCCAAAGGACGCATTATCAAATATGCAAAAGGAAAATAATTGGAGCTAAAACTTGACAGGTAGGGAGATGGTAACTGAGAGTGACAAGCCACACTTACAAAATCGCCAAAGTAGTGAACTCCAATTGGCTCAGGAATGCATAATGGCTGAATGAAACCGGGTCCATCGTTTGCTTTAAATGATAAGAAGTCGTCTAATCGGTTTCGATCAAAATATTCTGAAACCACGTACACCGCTGAATAAAACAAGATTGTGCATGAGAGTTTTAGTGCAACAATTTTGGCTAAAAACCCTTTCTGCTCTGAAGTTGTCGGAGGATAAGTTAACTGAAACTCTTTGTCAATCACGCATGAGAAACTACTTCAATTGACAGCCAAGAAAAGCGTTGATGGAATTTTGATCATTTGTAAGAGTGTTATCAATTTGACCATCTCGGCCGTCCTACGTGGCTCAAGACCGCTTACCAATGGAATGTGAACTTATGAAGTTCTTGAATGGCTACAATTGAGGATATGAAAGTAGTTTTACTAGCTGGCGGACTAGGAACACGTATGCGTGAGGAAACTGAGTACAAACCTAAGCCAATGGTAGAAATCGGTGGACGTCCGGTGTTATGGCACTTGATGAAGAATTTCTCTATGCACAACCTGACGGAGTTCGTTGTGTGTACGGGCTATCGATCCGATGTAATCAAGGAATATTTCCTCAATTATGAGGCTCGCTTAAATGATTTTACTGTTCGTCTCGGATCTGAAAGTCAAATAGAAATTCACGACCAACATAATGAAGGTGATTGGACCATCACTATCTCCGATACAGGGGCGTCGACTATGACGGGTGGCCGAGTAAAGAAAGTTCAAAAATATGTAAACGGACGTTTTATTGTTACTTATGGTGACGGTCTTGCAGATGTAAATATCACTGAATTACTCGCATTTCATGAAGCACACGGAAAGTTGGCAACTGTTACAACCGTGCGACCACTTTCAAGGTTTGGTGTTATGGACTTAGACGAATCTGGAATGGTGCAACGTTTTCGTGAAAAACCTCAAACAGAGGATTATGTAAATGCTGGCTTTTTTGTCTTTGAACCGGAAGTGTTTAACTATTTGGATGAAGAATGCATACTCGAACAAAAACCGCTTGAACGTTTAGCAAGAGAAGGACAATTGGTTGCATATCGCCATGATGGGTTCTGGCAACCTATGGATACCTTCCGAGAATACACGATGCTCAATGAAATGTGGGATCATGGCAGTGCTCCGTGGAAGACATGGAGCGATTAAGTCATTTCTTTTTTTGCGATTTTTGGACCCTAATCGTCTTTGACGATATCTGCGTGGAAGTATCTAGACCCTTTAGATTAATTTGGAAACAGGTGTACGTTTGCAGCGCGGATGGACATAGGTCCCACGAACTCCCGAAATGGACGAAAGAGGGCGGATTCTTAAGTTGTGAAAAAACAGCTCCGTACCCAAATTGCCAGGCGGTAGGCATACTTTCATCAGTCTGATTAACCAATACGCCCCAGTCCTCATTCACGGGTACCGCAGAACTTAGCTTTTCTAATGCGAGCGATGGCTGAGATTGTATAGCTAGGTAATCCTTTGAATGGCCGCGGTAGATCAATCCTGTCGCGACTATTGCAAGTGAAAAACTAACGGCAAGGCATGTAATGATTCTTGGGTTGGGTATGTTCCCATCACAAAGATAAATAACCAAGCCGACAAAAGCAATGAGTAGAAATATCTGTGGAGCCAATAACCAACGACCTTCAACTCTCTCAACAACCGTGGCTGATGGAATCAATAAAGCCAGGGCTGAAATGAGGAATAGACCGCTTTTCACCAATAACTGTGAGGAAAGTGCTGTTTTAGGGATGTGTGTGGAGTTTGCTCTCCTATGAAATAGGTAAACCAACGAGAACAGTGCAGGCAGAAAAATAAGCAGCCCGAAGAATTCCAAATGTGAAGCTGAAGCCTCCGTTTGAAATGTGCCATCTGAGTAATAAATTCCCATTCCAGATTTCATCCCAAATAATGCGCTGAAAGAATCTCGGAAGTGTCCGAGAATCCAAGGGCCGACAGAGGATCGAATATCGGATTCTCCTCCACCCGTAAACGGATCGATGCGTAGTAAAAATCCCTTGATGAAGATATGTAACAGTGGAATTGTAAGCAAATAAACAGGAAAACGGTTTCTACCTCTGTTGCGCTGAAAGAACAAACTGTATGCCCAACAAGATATGGGGACTATGAGAAACCGTTCATGGCACAGCGATGCTGCAAAGAGGAAGGTATAAGAGAGTGCAAAAATCCATCCGGTTTCCTTCTCAAAATTCTTACTGAGAAGAATAAGTCCAATCAGGCACAGAAGAACGTCAAGAATTTCCATTAATCCAAAGAGGCTTGTTTGCGCGTACCAATTGAAGGGGGTGATTGCAACTGCAGCGATGGATACAAATGCTACGGAGAACCGTTTTGACATTGAGAACGTATAACTTCCAACAACACTTGCAAGAATGGATAGCAAGATAAGATTAATTAGAACAAAAAATTGATTATTAAAGCCTAAATTTCTGCTGAGAAGAACAAGAGGAATAGTCGAGATAGGACGCCACTTGTCTTGTCCGGTAAGCCAAAGTAGATCCCACACAGATTTAGCATCGATTGGAAGTTGGGACCAGAAATTCACAAGGAGAAAATCGTCTCCGGACAACCTGGTGTTGACAGTTCGCAGTTGAAACCCAAATACGAGGCAGAAACCCAATACGACGATTGTCGCTCGTAAATAATTGGTCCGCACTTGTCTCATCCATTAATAATTGTATATGGCTTGCAAGGCTCATGTTCTGTAGCAATCGACTAATATGGAGGAGAAATGTAAAGTTTCTTAACGATATTGCTATTCGAGGTCTTTCGTTGACCACACTAAATTTTAAATGAATGAGGATAGAAAGTTGCTGAGATTTTTCCGCATGACTCAATTGAGTAGGTATCTCGCAATAGCTTTATTGGGTGTAGTTCTATTGATTCTGGGAGTAACTATTCCCAACAATCAATGGTCGGCACCCTCAAATGCAACGCGGCTCAATCCTCTGCCGTTTAATTCAGAATTTGAAGCAGTCCCAAGAGTTGTTTGGAATTCAGCAGACATAAGGCGAAACCCTAATCGAGTGGACTTTGGTTTTAATCTGGTCGTAACCTCAGATACAAAATTGAAAGAGGAAACCTCACTATTAAGTACTTCAATTCAAAACAATAGAAATCTTCAATTGTATTTGGACCAGCGAGGCACAGTCGTATTGCGGATACCGACATTAGTAAACAACACCTGGAAGCCAGTCGAAGTTCTAGTTAAAGAAAACTTAAGAAAAAATGAACTGATGCGAATCGAAGTTTCATTCGATGACACTCGTTCATTTTTTTCAGTCAAACTAAATGGTGAGTTTTTAAAAATTGAAAAAACCTTGACCGGAGAAATCATTTCAGAAGACAGCGCAGCGCCTTTATTCGATTTCATTGAATTGGGAACTCCAGCAGCAAAATTGAGTGTAAAGATTACAGAAATTGGAGTTGCAATCGGCCCAATACCTTTTCAGTTAGATCTTCAATATTTGAAGTTGTTCTTGTTGGTTCTCTCACTACTGTTTTTCTATCCAATCATTAATCTGATTCTTTATACGAAGAGATTCAGAAATTACATGGACAAAATTCAACTTTTGTTTACGCGAGATAACGTTCTTGTAATAGTTGTTTGTGTGTTGATTGCTCTTTTTCTACCTGGAAAATTATCTCGAACCATAGAAAAGGAGATAATGCAAAGTTTCCGCATCTCAGAAGTTAGTGAGAGTAGGGAATTTCAGCTGGTAATTAAATATCAGACAATTGCAAAGCCTATTTCTAAGTATGCAACCATAATGTCACTAGGTCAAGAGTTTTACTCAGGTATGGCGTTGACGTTTGATCAATATGGAAGCCAATTTCTTGTTCTGGGATCTAAAGTACCAACAGGTTCGCCGTTACAGAATTATCAGTTACTTCCTATGAATAATTCTGATCTAGGTTTGCACCAAATAGTCATTTCTTATCGGGGTACGACGTTTGAAGATGCGGAATTAGAAGTTGTCTTTGACAACACTGAAATCGATTTAAGAGATGCTGTAACCGGGACTCCTCTGAATATTCAAAACCTGGATTTTGACAGGCTTTCTCCCGTTCTATTGTCTCCACCAAATGAATTTGGAGCTAGTTCTAAAGTTGATTCACTTCGCGTAAGACTTTCTGCACCGATTTCACTTCCAGGGCCTCTTTCTCGGAGTGTCGTTATATTTGTACTGATCCTCAGCCTTGCGGTATTCAATGCTCGCCGAAGGAGGCATGGAACTCTTCCATCGGGGTCAAATGATTAGGATGTGCGAGTGGATAAATCAGTGAACTCACGTGGGAAACCCAATAACGCAGACTTCTGGGCGGGGAAGCGAGTTCTGGTTACCGGTGCCTCGGGCATGGTGGGCTCGTGGCTCACCCGTTGGCTCGCTGAAAGCGGGGCCTACACCGTGGCATTTATTGCAGATTCCGACCCCCAAAGCGAGCTCATGCGTAGCGGCACTATTAATAATGTCAACGTTGTTAACGGCCGGCTTGAGAATTACGACGATATTGAACGGGCCATCAATAACCATGAAGTCGATTCGATCTTTCATTTGGGGGCTCAACCAATAGTTGGCGCAGCCGATCGTTCGCCCCGTCACACTTTTGAATCAAACATTCAAGGCACCTGGAACCTTTTGGATGCCTGTCGGACATTGTCACCTCTGGTGAAGAGAATCATTGTTGCGTCAAGTGACAAGGCCTATGGCACACAACCCGTCTTGCCCTATACGGAAGATATGTCGATGAACGGTGATCACCCTTATGAAGTATCGAAGAGTTGTACGGACCTCATATCCACTACATATGCACGCACCTATGGAACGCCAGTAACCATTGCTCGTTGCGGAAATATCTATGGCGGTGGAGACTTGAACTGGAATCGCATTGTCCCTGGAACTTTCCGTTCGCTACTTCGTGGTGAACAGCCGGTACTTCGTAGTGATGGAACGTTTATTCGTGACTATCTGCATGTTGACGACATTGTGTCTGCCTATCTCGCACTCGGAGAGAAAACAGATAAGCCTGAATTCGCCGGTCAAGGATTCAACTTCAGCGATGAGTCTCCACTTACAGTTATGCAGATATACAAGGCAATCTGTGCAGCTGCTGGTAAGGCTGAAACTGCACCAAATATATTGAATGCCGCATCAAGCGAAATTAAAGATCAATACTTAGATTCCACGAAGGCCCATGAAGTTCTTGGCTGGCATGCGTCGGTGTCGCTTGAAGATGGTTTGAAAAAATCATTTGATTGGTATCGCGAACTTCTCACAGGAAAGAAATAGTTCTCATGACTGAAAAATCACGTGCTGATCAGTTGCGCGCTCAAATACTCGGGTTAGTAAAGGAATATCATCACGAGGCTTTTCCTCCAAAGCCCTTCCTGGGGGGAATATCAACGATTCCAGTTTCTGGAAAAGTGTTCGACAATCACGAACTCGAATTGCTAGTCGACTCATCGCTTGATTTCTGGTTGACCACTGGTCGCTATGCAGAACAATTTGAGAAATCGTTTGCAAAAGTGATGGGCATGAAGCACGCGATGTTGTGTAACTCAGGTTCATCTGCAAACCTTCTTGCAGTTACTGCACTCACCTCTTCACGTTTGGGAAAGCGAGCACTTAAAGAAGGCGATGAAGTAATTACCGCTGCTGCTGGTTTCCCGACAACTGTGAACCCGATTTTACAGAACCGCCTTACACCCGTCTTCGTTGATATTCAGCTCGGGACATATGACTCATCTGTAGAACATATTGAAGCTGCTATCGGGCCAAAGACCAAAGCAATTGTGATGGCTCATACGTTGGGTAACCCGTTTGATCTTGAAGGTGTCATGCAACTTGCCGAGAAGCACAACCTCTTTGTCGTTGAAGACACATGCGATGCTGTTGGTGCAAAGTTCAATGGAAAACCAGTTGGTTCATTTGGTGATCTTTCAACAGCCAGTTTCTACCCAGCACACCACATCACCATGGGTGAAGGTGGCTGCGTGATGGTGAAGAAAGCTTCAATGAAGAAGATTGTCGAATCGCTGCGCGACTGGGGCCGCGACTGCTGGTGCCCACCAGGCCAAGACGACACGTGTGGTCGTCGGTTTGATTGGCAACTCGGTGACTTGCCATACGGATATGACCACAAGTATGTCTATTCACATATCGGTTATAACTTGAAGATGACCGACATGCAGGCCGCTATTGGCGTCGCACAGTTGGAAAAACTCCCGGACTTCATTGACCGCCGTAATGCAAACTGGAAGCGACTTCGTAAGGGTCTAAAACCCCTGGAAGAGTTCCTCTTGTTGCCTAAAGCAACGAAGAATAGCGAACCAAGCTGGTTCGGATTCCCCATAACCGTGAAAGCCGATGCACCGTTCTCACGGTTTGATCTTGTTCAGCACATTGAGAGTCGTCGTATTGGTACTCGTCAATTGTTCGGTGGAAATTTACTTCGTCAGCCTGCGTACAAAGATATGCCAATGCGTGTTGTCGGGGACCTTAAAAATGCTGACATTGTTACAGAGTCAACGTTCTGGATTGGTGTGTATCCCGGTTTAACGAATGAAATAATCGACTTTATGGTCGCGACAATCAGCGAGTTTGTAACAAGCAAATGACCGATAGAAAACTAATCTCAATCATTGTTCCTGCGTACAACGAAGAAGCATGTGTTGAAGAATTAGCGCGTCGTCTTGCTTTAGTCTTTGACGCGAATCCAAAGTACGACTTCGAGGCAATCATCGTTGAGAACGGTTCTGTTGACAGAACTTGGGAACTGTTGCAGCAGATTTATGAAAAAGACAATCGCTTTAAGACAATTCAATTAGCACGAAACTTTCGAATGGACGGCGGTTTAACCGCTGGCCTGAATTATGCAACTGGTGATGCTGTTGTTCTCATGACAGCTGATTTGCAGGATCCACCGGAGCTCATTACTGAATTCATAAAGAAATGGGAAGAAGGCTACGAAAATGTGTACATGGTTGTTACCAAGCGCACCGGAACTGGACCAATCAGAACGTTCAATTCAAAGGCTTTTTATTGGTTAGCTGGAAAGCTGACTGACAACCGCATTCCGAAGAATGCAAGTGATTTTCGACTTGTTGATCGAAAAGTGTATGAAGCAGTTCGAGGCATGGAGGAGCGCAACCGTTTTATTCGTGGACTCTTTGCATGGGTCGGCTTCAAGTCAATTGGTATTGAAGCTGAAAGACCAGAGCGATTTGGTGGAGTTTCAAATGCTCATAGCTTGAAAGTGATTGACCTTGCCTTTAAAGGCATTTTCTCTCATTCATATATCCCGTTGA
>Ga0194055_10002668_pt1 | contig 14038 bp, 12 predicted proteins | sample SepL449m_MetaG_FD_155482 | JGI IMG/M metagenome (GOLD analysis project Ga0194055, IMG submission 155482) | Anoxic zone freshwater microbial communities from boreal shield lake in IISD Experimental Lakes Area, Ontario, Canada - Sep2016-L442-9m | ecosystem: Environmental > Aquatic > Freshwater >... | reverse complement strand
GCCGTGGCGGCCGGTACCAGCGTGGGCTCCCCCGCACGGACGGCGGAGGCGCCGGCCCTGACGGCGGTGATCACCCACTTCATCGACACCGCCGCCAACTGGCTGTCGGTTGCTCCTTCCAGTCCGATCAAGGACTTCGTCAGCGGGGCATTGCTGTTGGTCCGGCGGTGGTTACAGCCCGTGGTCCGGCCTGACTACGCCGCCATTCTCGCCGGGTCGAATTGGTATGTCCCGCTGGTCAACCAGTTGGCCTACGGATCGAAAGCCACCAATCAGTTTTCGAACCCGTTTCCGCTGGGTGATCAGACAACGTGGGGCTGCCAATTGGGCTCGGGGGGCTGCACCACAACATCGACGAATGGATTCACGGTCACCTCAACACCCGGCAGCGCCACCACGACGTTCATTGGATCTGCCACTGCGCAGCTCGCGATCGGTCCCGCGCAGACAACATCGCACAACTCGATTTGCGGCAGTGTTTCTCCGACTGGGGCAATCGTGATGGTGTTTACACCGACCGACAGTTCGGGAGTGCCAACGGGTGGAGCCCGCACGTTGGCATTAGGGCAATTCGAAAACACAGCCAGCGTTCCCGAAATGGAAATGCAGATGATCACCGGCACCGCGTTGCTGGTCACGCACTGGGCGCACATGGTCCCCTACAGCGGTCCCAGCACCGCCGCGCCCGCCCCGATCCCCGACCCACCCGCGATCGCCAATCCCGGCTATTCCTGGCTAGCAGGCACACGTTGGAAGATCGTCGACCCGGCCTTGTTCGGGACGGCGGAACCCGGAAGATTCACGGTCACAGAGTATTCCGGTGGCTACTTCTACGGAACCGGTCAAGGGCCTGCGAGCAACCCGATTACCTTCACCGAGCTAGGGTCGGTGACTCCGCAAGGCAAAGTGCTTTTCAACACCCTCACTAGCGAAAGTACAACTCCGATGTCGTCCTACGGCCGGTTGACCGCTTCCCATGGACGGGCTGTTATGGTGATGTCGAATTACGGCAATTACACCAGTGCGCCAACGGGATTCAACACATTCTTGACCCTGGACTCACCTCACAAACCATGCAGCCCTCCTGATTGAGATTGACAGCCGATCGGCGTGCACGCGACGCCGATTGGAGTACGCCGTGGCGACCGCTGCCAAACCACGTCGATGACGGGTCAAGCGAACTTTACGGGCCGCCCGAAAGCTCGCCGACGACATCATCGCGCTCATGGTGTCGGGCAGGTAAGACCACGGGCCGTGGGAATCGGCCGCCAAAGACAACGGTTTCACGGAGGGGCGCCGGACTGGTTCAGTGTTTCCGAGCCACGGGGTGGACTTCTGCACGCGGGGCATCTTCGACGCCCGCTCGTTGTAGATTGCGGTGAGTTAGTGGTCAGGCTCCCGACCCGTGTAGACCGAAGCGGAGGTCGGGGTCCGCGGGTGTCCAGGTGTTGGTGACCTGTGTAGGGCCGTCGTCTTTCTTGTAGGTTCTCTACCTTCAATGTCATTCGGCGGGCGCCCTACCAGCGGTTCTAGAAGTTGTCTCACGCCGTGTCACACGCGGTTTGTCTCAAATAGCGTGTCATTTCCTGTAGCGGCCCTTGGGGTGCCTGCTGTGTCAACGCGGGACACTACGAGTTGTGGCCCCGGTTGGCCGGACCCCGTGAACTGGTCCACGAGATCTGTACCCGTGTTGTAGGTCCATCGTTGTGAGAGTTGAGGGCAGAGTGATCATCGCGAGGTCACATGCCCCGTCAGTATTCGTCGTCGGTCCGCCGGCAAATCGTTTCGCGGCTGCGTTCAGGTGAACCCGTGGCCGCCGTGGCTGCCGAAACCGGTGTCTGCAAGGCGACCTTGTTCCGGTGGAAACGTCAGGCCCTCATCGAGATGCCAACAGATCAACGCCGCCACCAACCCCACCACGTTGACCGCGACCCAATGCCCCTGGCCCATCGGTTCGCCCCTTCGCGTTGTCGCACTGCACCGCATCGAGACAGCAGCGAGAAGTGCTTCTGCGCCTCCGGACAGGAGTTTGCTGCCGTCAGCGCGGCCGATGACCCGGGACAGACGGTGGGGCTGGTGCCCGCCGCCGCCGATTCGCTAGCGTTGCCCCGATGAGCAGCGGTGAACCGACTGGGCCCTCTCCTGCGCAGTCCGCCCCCAGCGACTCCGGGCCCCCCGACACCGCTCCGCCACCGGCCCGGCTGCCGTGGTGGGGCGGGGTGCTCATCGCCGCCGTCGGGCTGGTGTTCGTGCTCGGCATGGTTCACGAACAGTCGACGACGGCGGCACTGCTGCCCCCGTCGGACGGCTGGTTCAGCAGCGGCCAGACCGTGTCGGTGCCGGTGAGCGCCGGTGAGTCCAAGACGGTGTACTGGGACTTCGAGAACGAAGTGCGCCGGGTGCGGGCGACCGCGAAATGTGTGGCCCGCGAACGTCAGTCGGGCGCCGCGATTGCCCTCACGCCGATCGGCGGGGACCTTCGCGTCGATAACCGCAAGGCTCTGGCGACGATGAAACCGCCGCGCAGCGGCACGGTCGATCTGACCTGTATGGCCCAGGGCGCCCGGCGGTCCCAGTTCGGGGTGGCCAAGGAGATTCCCGCGCCCCGGCCGCTCAACGGCGTGGAGGCCGCCGGCAAGGGGACCGGTCTGGCCCTGACGTCGCTGGCCCTGCTCGTGCCGGCCTGCATCGTGCTGGCCCTGATTCCGTTGCGACCCGCGGTGCGGGCGTGGCTGTTCGGGTTCTTCGCCCCGCTGCTGTTCGCCGTGGTGCTCGCCCTCGGCTTCAACAGCGTCATGCCCGGATTGCTGCTCGGCGTGGTCTGGTACGCCGTCCTGGGGTTTCGCCGGATGCGCCCGCCGGACCGCGGCCGGCCCCACGCGCCGGACCGCGCCGTGGGCCACCAGCCTGGACCCCAGGCGCTCGACACCGGGGAGATCGAGCGGTCAGCGCGGTTCGCCGCCGCGATGGGGATGGCGATGTTCGCCGTCATCGCCGTGGTGATGCTGCGCTGGGCCCACGCCGCGCTGAACGACGACAACCTGCCCACCGCGGTGGTGGCCGGTCTGGCGGCGCTGGCGATGGTCTGCATGCTCGCGCTCGGCGTGGCTAACCTGACCGGCGCCGCGCCGCGTACCGAGGTCACCGCGCGCGGGCTGGAGGTCCGCCCCGCCCGGTATGTCAGCACGGCCATCGTGGTGATGTCGGTGTCGTTCGTCGCGGCCATGGCGCTGGGGGCGCTGCTCTATGCGACCGGGCACCTCGATTTCCATCCCGGCGACCGCGGCGACCGGCGCTTGGCCGACAAGCTCTTCGGCCTCGCGCTGGCGTTGCCGTTCATGATCGGCATTCCCTACCTGCCGGCCATCCGCACCTGGATCCGGGGGGAACGCAAGCCGTGGCACCGCAATCCGCCGGTGCTGCTGTCGGCGCAGGGCGTGCAGATCGAGCGCCTGGGAGTGGTGCGGTACGTGCCGTGGGATCAGGTCGCCGGCGTGCGGGTGGTGCGGCAGCGCTACCAGCGCAACCTGGTGATCGACGTCAACGACGGCCCGCCGATGCCGTGCGACAAGCTGTCCCTGCTGGGCAGTTCCTGGCTGGTGACGACGATCCGGGCCTACTGGCAGAACCCGCAGGCACGGTCGGGGCTGGGCGGCGCCCGCCCGGTCGCCGGCTATCCGGCGGCGCCGCCCGAACCCGGCTATCCGGCGCCGCCCGCTGTCCCGCCCGGGGCGCCGGCGGCAGCCCCGCCACCGCAGGAGGCCTCCCCGCCTGCGCGACTGGGTCGCGGTAGCGTCGTCGCCCTCGCACTGGTCGGGGCGGTGATCCTCGGCAATGGCGGGTACGCGGCGTATCGCCACTTCCGCCCCGCCGACTCGGGCTCGTCGTGCGCGGTGGACGGTGCCAGGGAGGTGACGATGAACAAGAAGTCGGCCGCGGAACCCACCGTCACGATCCCGGACACGGGGGGGTGGGAGAGGCTGGATCCTCAACAGCTGACGGCGCAGTCGCACGGGTCCACCATGGTGCGCGATGCTCTGGTCAATACCGTCATCGGGAACGACCGATTGTTGACCCCGAACATCGTGGTGACCGTCGGCACGATCCCGGATCGGGGGCAGACCGATGACGAGATCAACCACGCCGAAAGCCTCGCGATGAAGAATGAGACGATCACCGCCCAGTCCAAGGACACGGTCTGCGGGAACACCGTGTACCGCACCGACTCGACCAGCCCTGGTCCGGCGGGACAACCCACCCGCTTCTCCACCAACGTGTTCACCGTTGTCAGAACCGACGACACCATCTGGGGTGTCAGCGCCGCCATGGTGACGACCGAACCCGATATCTCCCAATACATCGCGCAGCGAGATGCGCTGGTGCGGGGGTTCCGCGTGGAGCCGCCCACCTAGCAACCACCGTGAACGACGCTGGCGCACAGGACCTGTGGGCGGCCGCGCCCGGCGGTGGACACGCGCTGCCGACTCCTCCGAAAGTGGGGGCGGGGTGGCACCGGCAGGCTGAACGCCCACGAGTCAGTCCGGTCGGCCGCGCAGGACGTTCTCGACCCGGTCCAGCAGATGCGGGTCGGCGGGGTCGCCGTCCTTCCACGCTTGCAACCCGGCCGCGAGATTGGCCGGATCGACAGTGAACTGACCCTCCAACATCCCTACGGTCACCGTCGTATCACCCTGTGCTGCAACAGGCTTGTAGGTGAGGGCGACGCGCAGTCGAGGTGCGCCCGTTGCCGCGTTGCTGCCCATGCTTGGGGTGATCGCCTGCACATTCTCACGCGGAATCCGCTGCTGGCCGCGAAAGATGATTTTCAGCGACAACGCCGAGGGGCTGATGACAAGACGGTTGGCCATCCAAGCCAGCAGGGCCGAGAGGGCGAACACGATGCCCAGGATGAAGATGAAGTAACCGGCGTAAAGCAACCACGGCGGGCTATCTGGCTCACTGCCCTGCGCGATGGCTGCGATCCCGATGAGCGGGAACAACACCAAGGCCGCAAGTCCGGTTGCCTGATACCACGGAATTAATCGGCAGAGAATCTCCTCGGTGCTCCTGCGATAAACAGCGGTTCGGTAGATCGGGCGGCCAAGCCGAATCAGCCCCATGACACCGATCGCTCCCAGGCCCAGACTGAGGGACCACTGCATCCCCCGTGCTACGCCGACCCCGGCCATCAGGAGCATGCCGACGACCACGACGTAGGCGAAGACCGGGCGCGCTCGCCGCTCCGTCGTTGGCGGGTTGTTATCTGCGGTCACGCGTCACCTGTCGATACATGTCGGAACGGGGATCGCAGAGGGTCACGCCCGCAATCGCCCTGGCTGGCTGAAAGTCCCTGCGTGCCATCAACTGTCCGTCAAGACTGCTGCACTCGTCGGTTGGCGGTCGGACGTGTGCTCGGCTGGACCTCGCGCTGTGAAGCGTGGGTGGGCTTGATCTCACGCGTTGACCAGCCGGCGGTGCGGCGCAGCAGCGCAACCACCTCTGTGCGTGCCGTCATCTCAGCAGCCGGGCACGGCGTGCTGGTTGGTGATGGAGTGCAGATACCAGGTGTCGGTGTGGGTGAGCCCGAAGTCGGCCTGGGCGGCGGCTGGGGTGCGCACGGGGTCAAAGCCGGATTCCATGGTGTAGGTCAGCGCGGTGAAGGTGTAGCAGGCGCTCACGGTCGCGGCGGTGGCGTCGGCGTCGCTGACGTTCGCGACGACGAGGTGCAGTCCCTCCACGCCGGCCGAGTTCTGGGTGGGGCTGTCGGGGGTGATCTCCCCGATGTTCTGGACGGCGTCGCGAAGTGCACCCCAACCGGCCCGATCAAGCCCGCGGTCCCTGATGGTCAGGAACGTCAGTTCGGCCGGACCGTTCTGGGCGCGGTGGAAGTGGTAGTCGACCACGGCCGGCCAGATCGCGGTGGTGAAGCGCTCGACGATCAGCGCGGTTTCCCCGGGGGGCGGTGTGGAGGGCAGTGTGGTCGACACCGCTCGGACCGCCGCGGTCTGGGGCGCCGGGGTGTGGGTCCCGGTCGCCTGGCATGCGGGTGCCGCCAGCATCACCCCTGCCGCGATGGCAGCGGTGCGCCGGAACGGTCCGCCCCGTGCAGCGCAGGACAGCAAATCCACGTGGGAAGCATAGGGGAGCCATAATTGCTTGCGTGGAGTATTTCCCGGCCTCAACGGTGACGCTGGGCAAATAACTGTTCGGCCGACCTGGATCGGCGCCCCGCGCCGGGATAATCGAGGACGTGGCCGCCGACGAACCATCCGCCGCGCCGGTGCGGGTCCCCCTGTTCTACGTGCTGGGTAGTGTCGGCATGCTGCTGATGGGCGTGGTCGGTGTGGCGCGGGGGATGCCTTGGTTCCTCAGCGGGATGCTTGCGGCGGGCGGCGTGATGGGGTTGCTGACCGGCGGACACCAGTACGGACCATGAAAGGTCACGCTGAATAACCAATGAGACGCATAATCACTGCCGCAGTGGCAGCCACGATCACCCTGTCCCTTCCATCATGTGGAGTTTTCACGTCCGAGGCATACCGGGAGCGCAACCCGTTGACCCCCGAGCAGGCCAAGGCCCAGGTCGTCGACGCCGCCAAAGAAATCGTCTCCATCACCGACCTGAAAGTCGACAAAGCCTGGGTCGAACTAGCGTCCTGCAACGACCAAGGCGAGGCCCCGTTCCGGGGCACGGTCGTCATTCACTATCAACCCGCGTCTAGTGCCGCCGAGGATCGCGCGATAACCGACTCGATCGTCGGGCGCCTTACCGCAGCAGGGTGGTCAAGCGATGCCGGTTTTCACAGCTACGCGCCGGCCCTGCATAAAGATGGAGTGTCTGTATTGGTCTACGGACAGGGACCGGGGCAGCACGGATCACTGATGGACATCCGGGGCGAGTGTCGTGATGTCACGTCGACGAAAGAGACCAGCGGCGACTCCGAACAGATTGATCTAGGGCGCTAGTCGGCGGCCGCCGCGGCGCGGGAGCGAATCGCTGTACAACTTGAACAACCATCGCCGTCGGCAACGGCGATGCCCTGCAAGACCTGGATGACAGCGCCCACCGATGCGGGATTCCCACAGCTATCTGGGCCGTCGTACCTACGAGCGCGGTGAAAAGCCACTATCTAGCGCGGCATGCGTCACGCCAGCCAGGTTGTGCCAATAAAGACCTTCGGCGATCGCGGAGCGCTGCAAGACTGGATCGCTAACGGCATATGCCCGGTGGATTGCCAACTCCTCGCAGTGGTCGGAGTAGGCCAGTAGTGCTTGCAATTGGGCGAATTCACGACCTGGGGCGTCGGAACTCATCGGCGCACCGACCGCAGACCACAGATCGACTAGACGGTCGGGCGGGGCAGAGCTATCAGCCAGTGGCGGAGGCAAAAGCGTGATCAGCCGGTCGTCGCCGGTAGCGGCCGTCCCGATTTCGTTTCATAAATGAAGCGCGTATCAAACCAAAACTGGGATTATGGAGTCAAAATCGGGAACCTACATGCTGCTGCTGTCCTGCTGCTGCTGCTGCTGAGGAGGAGCGGCTGTGTAGATTCTCGAATCCCACTTCATATCGCAGTCTTCTGACCTCGGCGTCTCCAGTTTGTCTCACGTCGTTTCATACGCGGTTTGTCTCACAGACCGTTCCATTTCCTAGCGACTGGGCGGGTTCGCCAATCTCGGGTGCTCGCTGTGCGTCCGCTGTAGCTTCTGGCTCAAACATTCGAGTTGCGACAATCACGAGGAGTAGCGCAATGACCCAGGGTTCCGGAACCAACCCGCTGTCGGGCGGATCGGGTGCCGCCGGAAGCACGAACTTCAACGTGACCGACCGGGTGGCACTCACTCAGCTGATCCACGCCTACGCCATTGAGGTGGATCGCTTCAACATCGACGGGTGGTTCACGCTCTTCACCGATCACGCGGTGTTCTCGGTCGGCATGCCGGGCATGACACCGGTTGAGCAGACCGGCGAAGTGTTTCGCAGTTTCTGGCGCAAGCGCTTCGGAGATTTCGAGCGCAGCGGCAACCGGCGCAAACACCTGATTTCCAACATCCTGTTCGTCGAGCAGACCGATTCCACTGCACACGCCGTCATCAGCGGACTTATCACCAATGCCAAAGACGGCAAGACTTTCTCGGTCGTCTCGGGGGTGGACTACGAGGGCTGGTTCGTGAAGAAAGACGCTATCTGGCTCATCAATCGGTGGAGCGACCTGCCGGATGTGAATTTCGAAGGCGGGCAGTGACTTAAAGGGACCGTGTTTCCAGCCAGGCGTGGATTCGCTCAGCGACGGCGTCCCTCTGAGGCTCAACCATCATGTCGTGTCCCATCCCGGGAAAGATCTCCGCGGTGGTGCCATACGCGGTTGCCGTCGCCCGCACTTCCGCAGTGGTGAAGGTTCCGTCGAGCTCGGCGCCCAGAACCAGTAGCGGCGTCGACACCTGAGCTGGTCGGGGGCGGGCACGAAAGGGCATGTCCACAAAGAGGGCTCGTTGGCTCTCTGGTTGAAACCGGGCGAGATAGCGCACGACGTCTGCCTCCGGAGTCCCCGGCGAGAACATCGACTCCCTCGCCCGAGCAGGGGTGTCGAGGTTATGCATGGTGTAGCCGGAGAGTGCCCCCTTCACTGCGCGCCAGGGGTGTCGCCTCATATAACGCAGCACGGCGGGGCCACCTCCCCCCGCCGGAGCCGAAGCCATCAGAACTCCGGCGGGTGCTGCGTTGGATTCCAGGTACTTTTGGACAACCAGACCGCCCATCGAGTGGCCGATCACGACGGGCCGGGTGGGCAGATCGTCGGCAACCGACTTCACATCCTCGACATAGTCGGCGATCGAACAGCCGCGCAGCGGTGTTGGTGTCGGGCTGTTTCCATGACCCCGAAGGCTCACGGCCAGAGCCCGATAGCCCCTGTCGGCAAAAAAGTCGAGGAAGTATTCATCCCAGCACCAAGCGCCATGCCAGGCCCCGTGGACGAAGAGCAGTGGTGTCGGATGCGATTCGCTAGAAGATCCCTTGTCGATCACCTCGAGCATGAGCCTGTCCTCCCCGCGTTTGGAATGCCCTGGAAATATCGCCGCCCGTTCGCCGATCCGCAGGTTTTCGACCGACGGGTCTTGGGCGAGGGGAGCTCCCACAACTCGCCCACTGGCCTGCCGCGTCGGGCCTTCTATCGCGGCAAGTCGGCCTTAATCCAATCGTCGATTGCCTCGATGATTGCCTTGGGCTGCTCCTGGAGCATGTTGTGCGCGGCATGATCAAGCCCCATCACTGTCACCTGGCCTGCCAACTCGTCCTTGAGCGCCAGCGAGTTTCGTGGCGGAGCGACCATGTCCTCCTTGCCGTAAAGCGCCAGCATGGGCCGCCCGCCAGCCTTTGAATACTCCTCAGCCTTGACGTTCTCGCCGCCCTTCGCCTGTGCAGTGGCAACCGGCCACCAACCCGTTCGCCACGGCGACGGATCGTTGCCAGTCGCAAAGGCGCCGCTGGCCAGCATGGCGGCGTCCATCTCCGCCGGCGAGATTTCGCCCGCAATGGTTTTCATCACGGCACCGAAGAAGGTCGCGAATCGCTCCTTGTCTTCGAACTTGCCGCCGGACGACAAGATGATGACCGTCTTCACGCTTTCGGGATGCCGCGTCGCCAGCATCCGGGCGTAGCGGCCGCCAGCGGCATGGCCGACTACATGCACCGGGCCGAGTCCAAGGTCCTTGATGACCGCGTAGAGGTCATCGGCGATTTCATAGATGGTCGTTTTCGCCCAAGGCCCGGTGCTGCCTTCGCAGCCGCGGGCATTGACGGCGATCGCGCGATAGCCACGCGCTGCTAGGCCCTGCATGATCTCTTCGAAGTCTGCCGCGCCACGCGCAAACCCGGGGACCAGCACGATCGGCGTGCCGGTTCCCACGACCTTGACGTCGAGCAGCGCAGTGCCGGACTTCACATGACGCTGTTCTATGGCCCCGCTCGCGGTAGTGCCGGCGGTGCCGCCGCCCGCGGATTTCTCGGTGCTGCGCGACGCGAGGGCCGCGCCGCCCACCGCCACTGCCGCGGCGGCCGCCGCACCCCCGCCGATGAACCGACGACGCGATGTCGGCAGGGTTAGCTCGGGTTCACGATCATCGGAAACGGGCGTGCACCTTTCGTCGCGGTCAGTGCCTGAAACGTACCGAACCGCCCATCCCTACCCTGCTGAACCTAGCCATCACCAAGGCCGAGCTAGCCTACGGACCGGCAATCGTCAGCGACCCGAACAACGTCATTGACCATCTGCGGGGGGCTGTTCAATGCATCGACCGCCTCTGCGGCCGTGTGACGATCGGTTCACCGAGAGCAGTCTGAGTCGATTGCAGGGCCGAGGTGATCGCCGTGGGCCACAGCCTAGGGAAAGCGTCACCGGTCACGCGTGTCTCACGCGTCTGGCGGATGCGCCATCACTCCGCCATTACTCGTGAGATCCCGCCACGTGCCGTGAGAACCTACATTCTTCTCACGCACGCCGCTGTAGGTTCTCAAATTCTGCTTCATATCTCGGTCTTCAGACCTGCGTCTTTTCTGGTTGTCTCAGTTCGTTTCATCTGGGTTTGTCTCACTTTGCGTTGCATTTCCTAGCAGTCCTCGTCGACAGGCGGGAGGTGCGCTTGCTGTTCGGCGAAGCACGGGCTCACTCTGGGCGAGCGCGAATCGGGGGCGCGTCGCCAGAGCAATCAAGCGGGGAACACCCACCGTGTCGGTGACGGTGTGATGGTGGCCCAGCGGCGCGCTCCCTCAATGTCTCCGCAACTCGGCGGGGTGAACGGCGAAAAATGGTGCTGTATTTGTTGTTTTCGGCTTCAAGCAGTTCGCGGTGTGGCGTTCTGAATTGTGCTGGATTCGGTTGTGTTGGTGGTGCTGATCTGTGACGCCAATCCGGCAGGTGTCAATGGCGTCGCGGTCAACACGCTGTTGTCGTGCGGTCCGGACCAACCTCGGGGCGGTCAGTGAGCGTGAGGAACCTCGACCGGGGCGCCGCATGGCGAGTTGAAACCCTTGCCGACCCCGCTCAACGGACGGTTGCGGATCCGTTGATCAGAGCATGAACTCGTCGGAACACCGCAGCGAACGGCCGGCAGACTCAGATGAGGTCGATCGCCTCGGCGATGGACGGCAGCACTCGCGCCGGACGGAACGGATAACGTTCGACGTCTTCGGCAGTGGTGGAGCCGGTCAGCACCAGAATCGTTTCCAGTCCGGCCTCGATCCCCGCGACCACGTCGGTATCCATCCGGTCGCCCACCATCACCGTGCTTTCCGAGTGCGCCTCAATGCGATTGAGCGCGCTGCGAAACATCATCGGATTCGGCTTGCCGACGAAGTAGGGCGCCCGGCCGGAGGCCTTGGTAATCAGCGCCGCGACCGAACCCGTCGCCGGCAGCGGTCCCTCTGCCGACGGTCCGGTGACGTCGGGGTTGGTGGCGATGAAGCGCGCGCCATCACCTATCAACCGAATCGCCTTCGTAATCGCTTCAAAGGAATAGGTTCGGGTCTCCCCCAACACGACGAAGTCCGGCGCGCTGTCGGTGAGGGTGTACCCGATCTCGTGCAGCGCGGTTGTCAGTCCGGCCTCACCGATCACATACGCCGATCCGCCGGGCAGTTGATCGTCGAGGAAGGCCGCTGTCGCCAGTGCCGAGGTCCAGATCGCCGCCTGCGGCACCTCCAGGCCCGACCGTGCCAACCGCGCCGCCAAGTCTCTTGGCGTGAACATCGAGTTGTTGGTAAGTACCAGGAAGCGGCGCTGCCGATCGGTCAGTCGCTGCAGAAACTCCGCGGCCCCGGGCAGCGCCTGGTCTTCGTGGACCAGAACGCCGTCCATGTCGGTGAGCCAGCATTGGGCGGGGGTTCGCATAGTGCTCCTGGTGTTGCGCAGTCAGTCGTCGAATCGGGCTCGTCGGCAGCAGTGTGCGGTCAACGCACCGCGGCCCGGCCGCGGATGCGGCCGAGCAGCACCAGCGCCAGCAGTGTCACCAGCAGCAGCACGGTGGTGCTCGCCGCGGCCTGGAAGGCCTGGCCGCGGTCGGTGAGGCCGAAGATCGTCACTGGCAGGGTCTTCCAGGTCGCCGGGTAGACCATCACGGTTGCGCCCAACTCCCCCATCGACAGGGCCACCGCGAGGCCGGCTGCTGCGCCGAGGGCCGGCAGCAGCAACGGCAACGTCACCCGCGTCAGCACTCTGGCGGGGCTGGCTCCGAGCGACTCGGCGGCCTGCCGGAAGGCCGGGTTCAGCCTGTCCATTGCCGCCGAAACCGCGCTGAACGCAAACGCAAGGACGAGTACGAAGTGCGCCAGGATGACGATCCAGCGGGTCCCGCCCAGCAGGAGTGGGCGATTGTTGAAGGCGATGAGCAAGCCCAGGCCGATCGCGACCGATGGCACCGCGATGGGCAGGTGGAAGACCGCATCGGTGATCCGGCGTAGCCAGTCGGGCGCTTCGCGGGACGCGATTGCGGCCCACGTGCCCAGAATCAGGGCCAGGCCACCGGCGATGAACGCGGTCTGCAGGCTGACCGACAGACTGGCCAGGTTGTCCCCGGACAGTGCCTCACCGAACCGGCCGAACCCCAGCCCGGACGGCAGCGGGCCGTTCCAGGATCCGGCGAATCCGGCGAGCACCACGGTCGCCAGCGGTGCGATGAACACGATCAGCACCACCAGCGTGAAGACCGCTAGGACTATCGCCCGACTTCGCTTGCTCCACAACAGCATTCCGTCAGCCCTCCTGGATCTTGCCGGCCGTCACGCGGGCGAAGATCGCGCGGTAGGTGATGTAGAGCGCGAGGGACAGCACCACTTGGACGGTGGCGATGACCGCGGCTCCGGGTAGGTCGAAGGTCACGATGCCACGGGTGTAGATCAACACCGGCAAGGTCATCACGCCCTTGGCGCCGGTGAATAAGACGATGCCGAACTCGTTGAGGGTCAACAGCAGTACCAGGCTGCCGCCGGCCATCAGTGCGGGCCAGGCTTCGGGCATGATCACCGATCGCAGAATTCGTAGCGGCGATGCACCCAGGCTGGCCGCGGCATCGAGCTGTGCGCGCGGCAGCAGCGAGAACGCCGCCAGCAGCGGGCGGATAACGAACGGGGTGAAGAACGTGATCTCGGCGGCGATCACCCCGGCAGGGGTGTAGAGGAAGTTCAGCAATGGAGTTTGTGCGCCGGTGATGCTCGAGATCAGTGCGTTGACCGCCCCGGCCGTGCCGTAGAGGAACGTGAAGGCCAGCGTGATCAGGAACGACGGCAACGACAGGATTGTGTCGATGACTCGGCCGACCAGCGTCGAGCCCGGGAACGGCACGAACGCCAGCACGATCGCCAGGAACGTGCCCAGAATCAGACAGCCGATCGTCGATGTGACCGCGATCGCGACGGTCCGCCATAATGCCGACCGGAACGCCTGCGAGCCGAGAACCGATGTCCAGGTGTCAAGACCCAACCCGCCGTCGCGGAGTTTGATCGACTCCAGACACACCCGGATCAGCGGGTAGACCGCCGCTACGAGCACAATGATCAGCGGCGGCAGCGCCCACAGCGTGCGCCCGATCCGGAGGGGAGCGCGGCGCGGGGTGTTGGTGTCGGGCGCCGGCGCCGGTCGGTCCAGGACCGCCGTCATTGAGGAGTCCGGACCAGGACACCGGCTGGTTCGGGCAACCGCAGCCCCACCCGCGAGCCGACGTGCAGGCTGGTGTGGCCGGGGGTGTCGACGTCGATGAGACGGTCGGGTAACCCGTCGACCGAAACCACCACCCGGGTGGTGGCGCCGCGCCACACCGATGCGTTGACGGTGGCGGGAAGCGCGACGGAATCGGTGATGGCGACGATTTGCAGGGCGTGCGGGCGGATGCAGAGCAGGGCGGCGCTGCCGACGGGCCAGTCGGCCTCGCCGGCGGTGTGCGGCGCCTCCGCACTCAGGTTCTGTCCCGCAAGAACCACCAGCGCCGAGTTGCCGATGACGCTGCCCACGGTGCAGGGGATCAGGTTGGCACCACCGAGGAAGGC
>Ga0194055_10002667_pt1 | contig 14038 bp, 12 predicted proteins | sample SepL449m_MetaG_FD_155482 | JGI IMG/M metagenome (GOLD analysis project Ga0194055, IMG submission 155482) | Anoxic zone freshwater microbial communities from boreal shield lake in IISD Experimental Lakes Area, Ontario, Canada - Sep2016-L442-9m | ecosystem: Environmental > Aquatic > Freshwater >... | reverse complement strand
TGTGTCTTGTAGTCGGTAACGCACGTCAGCAAGCAGGGATTCTCGGAGCAATTGAAACGCTGCGATCCGAAGGGCACAGGGTTCGCATTGTGTTTCTTGAAGCGACAACACGTGAGTTGGTCCGTCGATATGAAGCTACGCGGCGTAAGCACCCGCTCAGCGATGGGAGTCTTGGCCTGGAAGAGGTGATCGAACGCGAACGCGGGGCTATTGGTGAAGTAAAGGCTGCCGCTGACATTGTGATTGATACAACAGGGCTGAATGTTCATCAGTTAAAGAGCCAACTGTCGTCGATGTTCGGAACTGACGACATCAAAGATTCATTGCAAGTGTCAGTGACATCGTTTGGATTCAAACATGGTGTGCCAATAGACGTAGACATGATTCTTGATGTTCGATTCTTGCCTAACCCACATTGGGACGAAAACTTGCGGCCGCTTAGTGGGCTAGATCAGCCGGTGAAGGACTATGTCTTAACCACTGAGTTGGCGAAGGAATTTTCAGACAGAGTGAACAGTCTTTTGGAATTGACGTTGCCGGCGTATGTGCAAGAGGGGCGAAGCTACCTCACCATCGGCATCGGATGCACGGGCGGTCGGCATCGTTCCGTTGCTCTCGCTGGCCATATTGCCGAGCGAATTGCAGCCATGGGCTACCAATTGCGAGTCACCCATCGCGATATCAACCTCTAGGGGAATCCAGCTGAGTGGGCACCTGTGGTGCGGGGGCGGCGAACTAAGGTGATGGGGCGGTTCGCCCTGTGCGAGCCTCACGTTTCTTGGTGAAAGGACCACATTGTGACTGTACGCGTAGGTATCAACGGATTCGGTCGAATCGGCCGCAACTTTTTTCGGGCCATTGCAGCCCGCGGCGCCGATATTGAGATTGTGGCTGTCAATGATCTTGGTTCTCTCAAGACAATGGCTCACCTTCTGAAGTACGACTCGGTCCTTGGCGTGCTTCCGAACACGATCGAAGCTGTTGACGGCGGAATCAGTGTTGACGGAAAAGTGTTGAAAGTTCTCATAGAGCGCGACCCTAAGGCTCTGCCATGGGGAGCCCTCGGCGTTGATCTCGTCATCGAATCGACGGGAATTTTCACCGACCGCGATAAAGCTGCGATGCACCTCGAGGGTGGCGCTCCGTTGGTCATCGTCTCGGCTCCTTCAAATGGCGCTGATGCAACAATCGTGTACGGCGTGAATCACAACGATTTTAAGCGCGGAATTCATAAAGTTATTTCGAATGCCAGCTGCACTACCAACTGTTTCGTGCCAATGGTGAAAGTTCTCGACGATGCCTTCGGTGTGGAGAATGGTTTGATGACCACGATTCATGCCTACACCGGCGATCAGTCATTGGTGGATGGACCCCATAGCGATCTTCGTCGCGCTCGCGGTGCTGCAATAAATATCGTTCCGACCAGCACAGGCGCAGCACGCGCGACAAGCCTTGTTCTGGAATCAATGAAAGGCAAGCTTGACGGAACATCATTGCGTGTTCCGGTTCCGACAGGTTCAATCACTGACTTCGTTGCAAACTTGAAGAAGCCGGCGTCGGTGGAGGAAATCAATGCCGCGTTTAAGACTGCAGCATCTGGACCCCTTAAAGGAATCCTTGAATACACAGATGCGCCAATCGTTTCGAGTGACATTGTTACAAACTCACATTCGTGCATTTTTGACAGCGATTTAACGATGAGCATGGGATCATTGGTAAAAGTTCTCGGTTGGTACGACAACGAGTGGGGTTATTCAAACCGTCTCGTCGATCTTGCATTGCACGTAGCTAAGTAGTCGTTGCATATGGCGCGTGTCCCAGTACTTGAGGACCTCGGTGACGTTGCGGGCAAACGTGTTCTTGTCCGTACTGATTTCAATGTCCCGATGCATGGACCAGATGATGCCCGCGAAATCTCTGACGATTTCCGTATTCGTGCTGCGTTGCCCACCATTGAATGGCTGACGAGCAGGGGAGCCACCGTGGTGTGTGCCAGTCATCTCGGTCGTCCGAAGGGCTCACCCGAACCTAAATATTCAATGGATCCAATCCGTCGTCGGCTAACTGAGCTCGCACCCGGTGTTGAATTGCTTGAGAACTTGCGCTTCAATGCAGGGGAAGAGGGCAATTCTCCAGAGTTTGTTGCGAGTCTGATTAAAGGTGTGGACATGTATGTCAATGACGCTTTTGGAGCTGCTCATCGTTCTCATGCATCAATTGTTGGGCCGCCTCGGTCATTGCCGTCGGCTGCCGGTCGTCTGCTCGAACGAGAAGTAGAAATTCTCGGTTCTTTGCGGGATTCACCAAAGCGACCATTCGTTGCGGTCCTTGGCGGTGCAAAGGTCAGCGACAAGATCGGTGTTATCGAAGCTCTCCTGCGAGTTGTTGATTCCTTAGTTATCGGTGGCGGAATGTGCTTTACATTTCTTGCAGCGCAGGGTTACCCCGTCGGCGACTCGCTGTGTGAGTTAGATCAGATTGCAACATGCAAAAAACTTCTTGAAAATGGAAAGCCCATTTATCTTCCGGAGGACATCAACGGTCTTGATGCAAGTGGTCAATTCGCGTCGTATGGCGTGCGTTTGCCTGATGGAGCAAAGGGTCTTGATATTGGTCCAGGTACCGCAGGTGCATTTACTGACGTAATCATGGATGCACGAACTGTATTTTGGAATGGCCCGATGGGCATGTTTGAAGATCCTCGTTTTGCTGCTGGTACACGCACGGTTGCTGAAGCAATGGCTGCCACGAAAGCGTTTACTGTTGTCGGTGGCGGAGACAGTGCTGCAGCTCTCGCAACGTTCAATCTTGAGGACGAAATCAATCACGTGTCCACCGGTGGTGGTGCATCACTTGAACTTCTTGAGTTGGGCGATTTGCCTGGCTTGGCCGCACTGAGAGGCGCACCAAATGTCAAATAATTCTCGCAAGCCGTTAATTAGCGGTAACTGGAAAATGAATCAGAACCACTACGAGGCAATTCAATGCCTGCAGAAACTGGCGTACCTCGTTGGCAAGGATGACTTTGCGGCTGTTGATGTCAGCATTCATGCACCGTTTACAGATATCCGCAGCGTGCAAACCTTGATAGATGCCGATGATCTGAAGTTTTTGCTGGGCGCTCAACATTGTCATTACGAAGATAAGGGCGCGTTCACAGGCGAAGTGGCTCCATCATTTCTTTCGAAGCTCGGAGTGAAATACGTTATTTGTGGTCACAGCGAGCGGCGTGAACTGTTTGGCGAAATTGATGGGATGGTGCAAAAAAAGGTGTCTGCAATTCTTTCGAACAAGATGATTCCGATTCTTTGCGTTGGTGAGACTTTGTCTGAACGCGAAGAGGGCAAGACCCTTGAAAAGGTGCTGGGACAGCTACGTGCAGGACTCGCGAAAATTACACCGGAACAAGCAGCAAAAATTGTTGTTGCGTACGAGCCAATTTGGGCAATCGGCACAGGAAAGACCGCAACAACAGCCGATGCGCAAGAAGTGTGTCACGCGATTCGGCAGGAGATTGGCGTCCTTTTCGGGGCTGAGACTGCTGCTGCTCTGCGGATTCAGTACGGTGGGTCAGTGAAGGCATCTAATATTGCTGAACTGATGCGACAGACAGACATTGATGGTGCCCTGGTGGGCGGCGCAAGCCTTGACCCCGATGAGTTTGCTCGTATCGTTCAATATCGTTTGCACGAAGAGGCACAATGACCACCACGATCGATTCGGCACCTGACGAAGGCACGGTTGCCTCCACTGGAGAATCGATCATTGGAAAATCCCCACGCGAACTTGCATGGTTTCGTTTTCGTAAAGACAAGCTGGCGTTGTTCGCAGTAGCGGTCATCGGCGTCTATATTTTTGTCGCAATCTTTGCTCCGTGGATATGTAGCGCGCTCGGTATTAGTCCAACGCAACTGGATGGACATGCACTCAATGATTACGGTCTGCCCGACGGACCATTTGGAAATATTTCGTTTAAGCACTTACTTGGTGTGGAACCCGGTACGGGTCGCGACATTCTGGCTCGTCTGTTGTACGGAGCAAGAGTGTCGTTGATGGTCGGGTTCATTGCAACTTTTCTCACAACAGCTCTCGGAGTAGTCCTTGGCGTGGTTGCCGGTTACAAGCGTGGGAAAATTGATGCAGTCATAGGTCGAATGACAGATTTGACTCTCGCGTTTCCTTCGTTCTTGTTGATCATCGCGTTAACACGTCCATTTACACAACGTCTTGAGTCTCTAGGAGTCCCGGAAGGCAACCCAGCTCGACTGACATACATCGTGCTCGTCTTGTCACTCTTTGGTTGGGTGTATGTGGCACGCGTAGTCCGCGGTCAAACACTTTCGCTTCGTGAACGGGAATTCGTCGAAGCAGCTCGCTCATGTGGTGCCAGCAATTCACACATCATCTTTAAGGAACTACTTCCGAATCTTTGGGCTCCAGTAATTGTGATCGTCTCGCTCAGCCTTCCTGGTTATGTCTCCACCGAAGCGACTCTTTCGTTCCTTGGTCTCGGAATGATCGCGCCGGCAGCCTCTTGGGGCGTGATGTTGGGTGACTCGGTGAAGTACTACCGAGCAGATCCGACCTACCTGTTCATTCCTGGTATCGCCCTCATTGTTTTGGTGTTGGCGTTCAACATCGTCGGAGACGCAGTGAGGGATGCCTTGGACCCCAAGGCAGATCGCCAAAACCTTTTATAGACCCTATTTGTCTCTTGTTCTGATGAGGGTTCCCGAAGTACTAACCTATGGGAACTTGTGAAGTCACAAGCATGAAGGGGAGAAACTCATGTCCAAAAGGAAAATTCTTGGGGCGATTGGTTTGGGGCTTGTTGCTTCAGTCATCGCCGCATCGTGTGGAGGAAGCAGCTCAAGTAGTAGTTCTGGTGGCGCACCGAAAAAGGGTGGCACTGTTCATATCTTGACAATGGGCGAGCAAATCGCTCACCTTGATCCGCAGCGTAACTACACAGGTACAGACCTCGCGTTTGCAGCGTCAACGATGCAACGCACACTGACGTCGTACAAGTACGCAGAAGGCGATGCCGGTTCAGAAATTACCGCTGACCTCGCAACCGACACCGGAACAGTGACCAATGAGGGCAAGACCTGGGCATTTACGCTCGGTGACGGCGCAACATTTGAAGATGGTTCAGCTATCACTTGTGCAGATGTCGCTTATGGCGTGTCTCGTACTTTTGCAACTGACATCATCACCGATGGTCCGACATATGCAATTTCATACATTGATGTTGCTGACTATCCAGGTCCTTACAAGGCAACTGCTGATCAGCAGGCAGCTTTTGATAAGGCCGTTAATTGCGTCGATAAGACCATCACTTTCAACTTGAAAGTGCCAGTCGCGGACTTTAACTACACCACAACGCTTACTTCTTTCAGCCCAGTACCTAAGGCTCTTGATACTGGTGAAAAGTACGACATGAAGCCAGTTTCTTCTGGACCATACAAAATCGAAAGCTACGAGATCGGCAAATCACTTGTCCTTGTTCGCAACGACAAGTGGGACCAAGCTTCTGACCCAATCCGTCATGCGTATGCAGATTCAATCGTGTACGACTTTGGTCTTGACCCGTCTGTAATTGACGAGCGAATGATCAAAGATGCAGGCGACGACCAGTTTGCAGTATCTGAATCTATTCAGCCTGAAAACTTGCCAACAATCTTTGAAAACGATGCATACAAGAATCGCCGTGTTGATTACTACGACCCATTCGTGTCCTACACAAACCTCAGCGTGAAGAACTTGTCATGTCTGGACGTGCGTAAGGCTCTGTACCTAGCTCTTGACCGCGATGCGTTGCGCAAGGCCGGTGGCGGACCGTACACAGGTGACTATGCAGACGGTTTCATTAAGCCAGCTCTCGCTCTTGACTATGCAAAGTCAAAGATGCTTGATGGATTGAATGCAGACGGAACAGCAAACGTTGAAGCTGCTCAGGCAGCAATGGACGCAGCAAAAGTAAGTTGCCCAGACGTTGCAAAACATGCAGCTGACGGATTGGTCTACTACTACCCAGACACCCCAGTGTGGGCAAAGGCCATTGCAATCTGGATTGAATCAGAAGCCAAAGTGGGCATCACCATCAAGGGCAGCCCAGTAGAAGCTTCGAAGTACTGGCCAACAGTTATGAACCCAGATACCAACTACGACATCGTTCGTGGCGGTTGGGCTCCAGACTGGGCAAATGCTTCGACAGTGATTCCAGAACTGTTCTCAACATCAGGTGGATTCAACCTCACCCGTAATGCTGACGACCCTGACTATGCAGCTTTCGAAGCTGCTGTTACTGCCGCCAAGGGAGACCTTGACCGCGTGTCTCAGGGTAAGAAGTGGCAAGAACTCAACCAGTACGTGGTTGATCGCTTGTGGGCATTGCCAGGAACCTTCTTGAAGGCTCAGTCGATTTGGGGTTCAAAGGTGGGCAACACCTACCAATGGGGCCCATATGGATCCTTCAACTTCGGTGAACTCAGTATCAAATAGTTATTGACTCAATGAACTAAAAAATGGGGGTGACGGCCATGCTGTCACCCCCATTTTTGTTCAATTTCTTATCCATCTCTTATCCTCGTAGGATTTTCTCTTGTTCCTTTTCGTCGTCCGCCGTTTATTTTTCGCAGTTGTCTTGTTGCTTGCGGTTTCGGTCTTCACCTACTTGCTTTTCGCTTTGTTGCCGACGGACCCTGCAGCGTTGTCATGTGGAATTCATTGCAAACCAGAAACTGTGCTTGCGAATAGGATCCGACTGGGTTACGACAAACCAATACTTGAGCAGTATTGGCATTTCCTTCGCGGCATTTTTGTAGGTCGTGATTACGGATTCGGACAAACAGCTTTCTCGTGTCCTGCTCCATCTTTGGGTTATTCCTTCAATCAACACGCGTGTGTCACTGCTCTGATTGGCGAAACATTTCCCGTTACTGCGTTCTTGGCAATTGGCGCCTTTGTTCTGTGGATGATTATTGGTATCGGGGTTGGTGCTATTGCTGCTCTGAACAAAGGGAAGTGGCAAGACCGATTCGCCACAGGTTTTGCTGCAGTTGGTGTGAGCTTGCCGACGTTCTATATCGGCTTACTTGTGCTGTTCTCGGTGGTCATTTGGTTTCAAATTCTGCCGTTTCCTTCATATGAGTCGCCCCTCGATAATTTCTCGGCTTTCATCACAGCAATGATTCTGCCTTGGCTGGTTCTTGCTGTTCTTTCAGCCGCCTCCTACACACGATTAACTCGCAACGGAATGTTGGAAGCGATGAACGAGGATTTCGTACGGCTTGGAGTGGCTAAAGGACTTCGACTGCGCGTCATCCTTCGTCGGTATGTCATGCGTCAAGCATTGATTCCGATAGTCACAATTGCAGGTCTCGACTTCGCTGGGCTGCTCGGCGGCGCAATTATCACGGAGAGTGTGTTCTCGCTTCCCGGAATGGGACGTATGTCCATTCGTGCTGTTGTTGACTCAGATCTTCCTGTTTTGGTCGGCACCACAATGGTGGCCGCTGTATTTATTGTTTTAGCCAACGTCATCGTTGACATTACGTACGGGTTCTTGGACCCAAGAGTTCGAGTGTCGTGATGAGTAACACCGCGGCTCCTGTTCTCTCTGTTCAAAATCTCCGAGTGTCGTTTGATACTCAAGACGGAACTGTGCGGGCAGTCGACGATATTTCTTTCGATGTCTATGCAGGAGAGACCATTTGCATCGTCGGCGAGAGTGGGTCTGGCAAGTCTGTGATGGCAGGGTCCATCATGCGGCTCAATAATTCATCTACTGCAACCACGGAGGGCAAGATCCTCGTGAACGGAATTGATGTTCTCACTGCTAGTGAAGAAGAGGTCCGCGGCATACGAGGCAGTGAAGTAGCCATGATCTTTCAAGATCCCATGTCTGCCTTGAATCCCTATTTCACAATAGGAAAGCAGATAGCAGAAGCGTACGTTGTGCACCACCCCGGTGCGTCTAAACGTGAAGTGCACGATGTTGTTTTGGCCATGATGATCAAGGTAGGTATTCCGAGCCCTGAGAAGCGAATTGATGAATATCCGCACCAATTTTCAGGTGGAATGCGGCAGCGAATTGTTATCGCAATAGCCCTTATTAATAATCCGAAGATACTTATCGCTGACGAGCCCACAACTGCACTTGATGTAACCGTTCAGGCCCAGATTCTCGACCTCATGATGGCGTTGCAAAAAGAATTTGGTATGACGATCATCTTGATTACTCATGACTTAGGCGTTGTCGCTGAGGTTGCACAGGACGTCATTGTTATGTACGCCGGCCATATCGTCGAGCAATCCCATGTAGACGCTTTGTTTCATTCACCGACTCATCCCTACTCGTGGGGTTTGCTTGGTTCAGTGGCGAGTTACGGCGCCAATAAACGAGGCGATCTTTATACGATTTCCGGTTCACCACCGTCTCTGATCTCGTTGTCTGCAGGATGTGCTTTTCATCCTCGGTGTGTTCATTCAATGGGAAGCGCAAGTGCGTGTATGACCATTCAGCCAACATTGCGCAGCGTCGGAGCGGACGGCTCCCGTAGTGCATGTCATCTCTCAGATGAAGTGTTGGTGTCAATCGGGCGTGGAAGTGATCGTTCATGAGCTCTGATGTAGCGCTACAAGCCATTGATTTGGTGAAGCATTTCCCCACAGGTTCCAAAGGCCTGCTCGGCCGTCCCGATAAAAGCGTGAGAGCCGTTGATGGTGTGTCGTTTACTCTGCGAAAAGGAAAGACTCTAGGAATTGTGGGGGAGTCAGGATGTGGAAAGTCAACTCTTGCTCGTGTTGTTACCCGTTTGATTGAGCCAACAAGCGGAAACATTCTTCTAGACGGAGTTGATATCACAACGACGTCTGGCAAAGATTTGCGAAACATGCGTCGACAGATGCAAATGATCTTTCAAGACCCAGTGTCATCGCTTAATCCGCGACACAGTGTCGGACAGATCATCGCCATGCCTCTGCGGGTTCAAGGGCTTCTCGACGAAGAACATTCAAATGAGCGTGTCAAAGAATTGATGCAACTTGTCGGCTTGAACCCCGAGCATTTCAATCGGTATCCGCACGAATTTTCCGGGGGACAGCGTCAGCGAATTGGTATTGCTCGGTCACTGGCTTTGAATCCGACAGTCATCGTGGCTGATGAACCTGTGTCTGCTCTCGACGTATCGGTCCAGGCGCAGATACTGAACTTGCTCGAGCGCCTGCAGACTGATCTTGGACTATCCATGATTTTTATTGCACATGACTTGTCTGTTGTTCGTCATATTGCCGACGACGTCGCAGTCATGTACTTGGGAAAGATTGTGGAGATAGGGCCCGCTGAAGAGGTGTACGCCAGTCCCGCACATCCGTATACAAAAGCTCTGTTATCTGCGGTTCCCATCCATGACCCTTCAGAACGCGGTGGGCCCGGTCGTATTCGCTTACAGGGCGATGTGCCGTCGCCTATTGACCCTCCGTCTGGATGCCGCTTCCGTACGCGCTGTTGGAAGGCAACTGATCTGTGTGGGGCTGTAGAGCCCCCGTTACAGGCTGAAGCCTCTGGCAGGGTCGTTGCCTGCCATTTCCCTGAAGAGACCCCTGTGTCCATAGGGAAGAGGCCTGAATAGGGCGATAGGATTTCTCTTCGTGCGATCCATTGTTATGTACATCACCCTCGTCTTGAACGTGGTCTCTATGTTGTCTCTTATTGTGGGCGTTTTGCTCCACAGTGGACAAGGTGGCGGTCTGTCAGACATGTTTGGTGGAGCTAGCGGTGCCGCGCTTGGGTCAGCAGCAGCTGAGCGCAACCTGAACAGAATCACAACAGTCTTTGCGACTATCTGGCTCTTTACAGTTGTTGCGCTTGCTTTCTTGCTGAACTAATTCGTCCGATTCAGAGAGCAATCTCGGTATCCTGACATCCACGTCGAAGTGGCGAAATCGGCAGACGCACCGGCTTAAGGGGCCGGCGCCCGCAAGGGCGTGGGGGTTCAAGTCCCCCCTTCGACACCAAATAAAAAAGCGGCGCTTCGGCGCCGCTTTTCTTTTGCCCTATTTCAGATAATCCGACAATCGAGCAACTGTGAGCCCTTGAGCTTTGAGCCGTTTTTCTAATTGACGAATACTTTGGGCCATAGAGCGAACGTAATGGACAAGCACGATGTTTCCGGGGTGAATCTTGCCGTCCCACGTAGTGATGGTTCGCCCGTTGAGGCTGACGGTCCAGAGAACAACATGAGAGATGCCACATGCAGCAGCGGCTTGCAATGTCCGCTTATCCCATGATCCGTACGGCGGTCTGAAATATCCAGTGGTTGACCCGAATTTTTCTTTGATGCGTCGTTCGCCTTCGCAGATTTCTGATTTTTGCTGATCAAATGTGAGCCCTTTGAGGGCTATGTGATGAGCAGTGTGGGTCCCAATGTCGTTATGGGATCCGAGCCCCGTAAACCATCCGGCATACGTGCCAATTTTGGTAGGCAATATGAAACTGCTGATTGGCCACTGAAGCCTTTCAAGTTCCGCCTCAGCATCAGCGGGTTTATCAGCGCCGTCATCGGCCGTAAAGAAAACCACTTTGTCGGTGGTGTCAATCTTGTAGAGCACTTTTGCTTGTGGAAGTTCGATGGCGACGATTGCATCTGTCCCAAACGAAACGATGGAACCCAGTACGATTGCTGCAAAGAATACGCGACGAATCATGATTGCCACTTTATGCCATAGGTCGGAGATGTTTCTTGACCGACGCAAAGTAGAGCGCAAGCAGAAGCATGAGCGCTCCAGCGCCAGAAAATGTCATCGGGGCACTATCGATTTTGCGGGCAATCACTCCTACGAGAAGAGCAGCCATCGGAGCGAGGCCACTCATAAGGAGTGAATGAAACGCCATCACTCTTCCCATAACTTGTGGCGGTGTGTTGTTCTGGATCAGGGTCTGGCTGAGGTTCATGTAAAAGCCTCCGCCCATTCCCCAGGCGAAGAGAAAGAAGCCCATCCCAAGGAGTGACGACGATTGTCCGAGGAGTATCTGAATGCTTCCGCCCCAACATAAACCGCACATAAACCAAAGACCTTTACGAATCATTTTGTGGTTGTACCGCATGATGAGAGTTGATGTAAGAAGTTGTCCAACACCAAGCATTGCAAACAGAATTGTGGTCTGACTGCCGGATGCCCCTGCCTGTTCTTTCGCAATCTGTGGACCAAGGACAATCCATGGCGCCATCATGAAAACGACTGACCCTGCTAGTAAAACAAAAAAGGAACGCACGGCCGCATCTCCTTGAATAAATGTAAGTCCGCCGAAAATCTCTTGGCTTAGTTTTCTGCGTTCAGGGTTGTGGCTCGGAGGAAGACGCAGCGGAATGAGTGTGAGAAAGCCAAACGCATACAGAACCGCTTGAAGCCAGAACGCGCCTTCGATGCCCCATTGACTGATTGCTGGGCCTGCTGCGATGGGACCGATGATCAAACCAAAGTTGTTGCCAATCGTGCTGATGGCTATCGCCCCAACCAACTTGTTACTTGGAACAAGTGTGGGCACGATTGCGGAACGTACAGGTGTGCCAAGAGCGATGAATATGCCTGAGATGAATGATCCGACGATTGCCCACCGAATGGTCATGAGGTCCAAGGTGACCATGGTTGCGATTGCAACAGTGATAGCTAGTGCGCCAATTTGGCTGACCATCAGAATCACGCGTCGATTCATGTGGTCACTCATTACCCCGACAGGAAGTGAGATGAGGAGTGCAGGAACTCCCATGACGAACAGAATGAATCCACTGATGTCTGACTTCGCACCGAGGCCCAATGCCAACCATACGAATGCAAATCGTTGTGTGCTTTGAACCAGAATGAAAACGAAACTGTTAAGCCATAGCAATCGGAAGGGCTTAATCCGAAGCAGATCTACTGGACGAATCGCCTCATTGTTGCTCACTGACTCCATGGTGTCAGATGTGATTGTTTTCTCGGTCACTGAAGGACCGAATAGAGCGAATCAATCAGGGCTCTGTTCCGTGGGTTCTGCCAACGTGGTCCCATCTGGTTCATTACATAGCCAAAACCGACCTTGCCGACTGGGTCGCAGAAACCAACAGAACCACCGGCGCCGAAGTGTCCGAATGATTCAACGTTCGGGCCAAAACCGCGTTCGGGAATGGGTAACTGAAACCCGTGACCGAATCGGGACGTGCGGTGAAGAATTCTGTCATCGCCATTTGACACCTCTGACGATGCGGTAGTCAGAACTTCTTGAGGAAGCAAAGAGACATTGTTGTGAGTGCCTCCATGAGCAAGTGACGTATACAGTGTGGAAATAGCACGCGCGCTTGCGTGAACATTCGTGCTTGGCATCTCTGCAAGGCGCCATGGAGCTGTATTGACGACGCCTGCACCGGAAAGACCCGAAGGGTTGTAGTACGTGTTGAATTGAAGAAGCTGTTCCTCATCAAGACCGGCAGGTTCCTCTTCGGGAAATGGATCACTGGGCCACTCGTAGTCTGCAATACGGGAATGCAAATGAGTTGGGGTGCCCAAGTAAATTTCAGCATTGAGGGGAGTTGCAATTAGCTCTGATATCAACTGCCCAACAGTTCTGCCAGTTGCACGTCTCAATACTTCACCGACCAAGAAACCATATGTGTTGACGTGGTAGCCGTGCTCAAGTCCAGGAGTCCACCACGGTCTCTCGGCTGCCAACGACTCTGTCATGAGTTTCCAATCGAACATCGCATTGGCGGGTAGGCGAGTACGAAGAGCCGGTAAGCCTGTTCGATGACCAAGAAGGTCGCGAAGAGTGACGGATTCTTTACCGTGCACGGCAAACTCAGGCCATAAAGATGCCACACGAGTTTCATACGTGATGAGTCCGAGCGCCACACACTGCGCGGCTACGACTGCTGTAACGCCCTTGCCGATGGAAAATGCGTTGACAAGCTGATCTTTTTGCCACAGTGACGTTTTGAGAGGGTCGGCATAGCCACTCCAAAGATCGACTACAGAGATGCCATCGACTGTGATGTGGACGGACGCCCCTATTTCTCCATGTTCAACAAAGTTGTTTATAAATGCATCACGCACCGCGTGAAACGCCTCATCACATGTTCCGTGAATTGGCGTCAGCATTATTAGAGAGCTGACTTCTCCAGGATGTGAATACCGCATGCAGATCCAAGACCAATGACGTGAGCAAGTCCAACCTTGGCTCCTTCAATTTGGCGTGGACCGGCTTCTCCGCGTAAGTGATGGCACACTTCCCAAATGTTTGCGATACCAGTCGCAGCGATTGGGTGACCCTTCGACTCAAGTCCGCCCGAAACATTGACAGGCATAGAGCCGTCACGCCATGTTGCACCAGAATTGAAGAAGTCAACCGCTCCACCCTCTTCACAGAGCATGAGGTTGTCGTAGTGAACAAGTTCGGCAGTGGCGAAGCAGTCATGAAGCTCAACAAGGTTGAGGTCAGAAGGCGAAACGCCAGCCTGCTCGTATGCCTGCTTTGCCGCGATGCGGGTCAAGGTGTTGACGTCTGGAAGAACCTGACATGCCTCTTGGTACGGATCGCTGGTGAGGATTGACGCTGACACTTTGATAGCGCGGCGTTGCTGCTCGAGTGACAGTGTCTTCAACTTTGCACCGCTGACAACAACAGCAGCTGCTGCACCGTCACAGTTAGCTGAACACATCGGGCGAGTGTTTGGATACGAAATCATGATGTCATTCATAATTTCATCCAGCGACATGCGCTTTGTATAGGCAGCAAGAGGATTCAGCGTTGAATGGGCATGGTTCTTTTCCGAAATTTTGGCGAACAATTCAAATGTCGCACCCCCATATTTGTGGCCGTATTCCATTCCGACCTGGGCAAATGTGCCTGGCATCGCAGCTGTACCGATCAGGCCATCAACATTGGTGACTGATCCGAAGCGACCTGACGGTGTCCATTCTTTGTTCTTCGACTTCGGTGCTCCACCGCCGCCAAGAAGTCCGACACCTGCGAGCTTTTCGACGCCAACAGCGAGCCCCA
>Ga0194055_10002666_pt1 | contig 14042 bp, 11 predicted proteins | sample SepL449m_MetaG_FD_155482 | JGI IMG/M metagenome (GOLD analysis project Ga0194055, IMG submission 155482) | Anoxic zone freshwater microbial communities from boreal shield lake in IISD Experimental Lakes Area, Ontario, Canada - Sep2016-L442-9m | ecosystem: Environmental > Aquatic > Freshwater >... | reverse complement strand
GTCGGGGTCGACGCTGTTCGTCCACGAGCTCGGTCGGCGTTGGCCCGAGATCCGCTCGCTCGGGGAGGAGTTCAACGCCCTCGACACGCCGCGATGCTCGGTCGACGACGGGATCCGTCACGTCTTCCTCGCGGGGACCCCACACCGGTTCGTCGGCTGCAAGATCTTCCGCGGGCACCTGCCCGATGCGGACCTCCGGCGCGTCCTGGCGCTGCCGGGGATGCGGGTGGTGATCCTCCGGCGACGCAACACGCTCCGTCAGTACCTCTCCCAGTGCATCGCCCAGACCGAGCAGGTCTGGGCCATACCCCGGACCGGGCTCCGGGCTCCCGTCGAAGCGCGCCGGGTGGAGATCGACCCGACCCGCTACCTGGAACACCACCTCATGAGCCTCCGCTCCTTCGACGACTTCGAGGGGCTGGCGAAGGGCCTCCCGGTCCTCCGGGTCGACTACGAGGACGTCGCCGCCGACCTCGACGCCACGCTCCGGCGGGTCGCGTCGTTCCTCGGGGCCGGGCCCCCACGAGTGGAGCCACCGTCGATGCTCGTCCGCCAGAACCCCGAGCCGATCGACGTCCTCGTGAGCAACTACCCCGAACTGCGCTCGGCCCTCGTCGACGCCCGAATGACGGAGTTCCTCGAAGAAGGAGCCGCGGCGGACGTCACCCCTGCGCGTTCCGGGGGCAGACCCGGCTGGCCCGACCCGGTGCAAGAGGTCGTCCTGCACCTGGCGCTCGATCCCCCCGGCCGAGAGGGCGAGTGGATCGCGCGGTGGCTCGACTCGGGCCAGGTCTGGAGTCCCGACGACGGGGTCCGCCGCCTGGCGCCCCTCGTCCACCGCCGCGTCACCGCCGCCGGGATCGACCTGTCCCAGCACCTCCCGACGCGCACCCTCTCGGCGAAAGCCCGGGGCCGGAACCTGCAACTCCTCCACGCCCTCGGTGAGGTGCTCGACCGTCTCGCGGCCGCCGGCGTCCGGACCCTCGTGCTCAAGGGCGCAGCCCTGGCGCTGCTCCACTACGGGCACCTCGGTGACCGCCCGATGCACGACCTCGACGTGATGGTCCCCCCCGATCAGGTCGCCATCGCGCTCGACGGGCTCCGGGCCGACGGCTGGACGTTCCTGGTCCTGCCCGCCGACACTCCGATCGAGCGCCTGCTGACGGTCCGGCACTCGGTGGCGCTCGTCCGCGACGACATCGAGCTCGACCTCCACTGGCACAGCCTCGTGGAGTCGGTCGGCACGAGCCTCGACGACGACCTGTGGGCGACCAGCGTGCCGCTCGACGTGCTCGGCCGGTCCACCCGCGCACTCTGCCCCGCCGACCAGGTGCTCCACGTGGCGGTGCACGGCCTGCGCTGGAACCCGGTGCCCACCATCCGTTGGGTGGCCGACGCCCACACCGTGATCACCTCGGCGGGCCCCGACCTCGACTGGCGGCGCCTCGCCGACCTCGCCCGGCGCCACCGACTCGGTGCTCCCGTGACGGCCGCCGTCGGCTACCTCGCCACGGAGTTCCCGGGGATCGTCGCACCGGAAGACCGCGCCGTCGTGGCGGCGGTGCCGGTGAGCCGCCGTGACCGACGGGTCTTCGAGCACGGACTCCGGCCGCACGGCCCCACGGGCACGGCCCTCAGTGCCTGGTACCGGTACCGTCGGCGAGTCCCCCACCGGACCGGGGTGGGGGCACTCCCGGGGTTCTTCCACGACATGATGCGCCAACTCGACCTCGACCGGGCCACCCAGGTGCCGGGGCGTCTCGCCCGCGAGGTCGCGCTCCGCCGGCGGCGCTCGCGCACCGGAGCGTGAAGCGCCCCTCCGGCGGGTTCCGGGCCAACGCCCGCTTCGCCCTCGGATGTTGCTGGCGCGCGAACCGGCCCCTCACGGTGCTCTTCGTCGCCGTGCCGCTCTTCCAGGCCCTGCTGCCCGCGGCGCTGGTCCTGACCCTGCGCGGGCTGGTCAACGACATCGTGCACCTGCGCTCGGTCCACGCGACCGGACCCGGCCACGTGGCGGCCTGGGTCGGGCTCGGGTTCGCGGTCGCGCTGACGAACGCCGCGTGCGGGGCGCTGCTCCTCTACGTCGGCAATGCCCACCTCGAGTGGCTCGACCACCGCATCACCCTCGACCTGACCGTGCACGCCAGTCGCCTCCCCTACGCCGTGTTCGAGGACCGCGAGTTCCAAGACACGCTCACCCACATCAACGAGGGCCCGGCGATCCACGTGCAGGAGTTCGTCAACACCTCGATCGGGATCGTGGCCGCCGTCGTCCGGGTGGTGACCCTCCTCGGCATCCTCCTCGCGATCCAGCCGCTGATGATCGCCTTCCTGGCTCCCCTCGCGGTGCCCTACCTGGTCTGGCAGGTCTGGCTGTCGCGACGCCGCTTCGAGGAGTCCCTCGCCCAGCGCACCAAACGCCGGTGGGTGGCGTACTACGTGTCGCAACTCACCTCGGCCACGTCGCTCGCCGAGGTCCGGATCCTCGACCTCGGCCCGCTCTTCATCGCCCGGATCCAGGAGATCCTCACCGGGTTCCGGCGCCGCAACCACCGGTTCCTCGTGATCCAGCTCGTGGGCACCGTCGTCTTCATGGCGCTGTCGATCGGCGTCATCTACCTCGCCCTCTACGCCGTCGCGCGCGACGTGCTCGACGGTCGGCTCGACGTCGGCGACGTCGCGATCTTCGGTGCGAGCGCCCTGGCCCTGCGGAGCGCGATCGACGCCACCGTGAGCACCTTCGGAGGCTTCCGCCTGCACACCCTCTACGTCACCGAGGTCCGCCAGTTCCTGGCGCTCCCCTCCCGGACCCGCGCGGCCACGAAGGCGCTGCCCGCCGACGGCCCCGGCGACCTCATGATCGACCACGTCACCTTCGCGTACCCGGGCACCGACCGCGCGGTGCTCCACGACGTCTCCGTGCACCTCGCACCCGGAGAGGTCGTCGCGATCGTGGGCGAGAACGGCTCGGGCAAGAGCACGCTCGTCAAGTTGATCGCCGGTCTCTACCCGCCCGACCGCGGTGCAATCCGCATCGACGGCATCGACATCGCCGACGTCGATGCCACCGATCTCGCGCGGGCGGTCACGTTCGTGTTCCAGGCCACAGGTCGCTACGAGGCCACCCTGGCCGAGAACGTCGCCTTCGGCGACTGGACGACGCTCCTCGACGATCCGGCAGGAGTGCAACGGGTGATCGACCGGGTCGGGATCACCGATGTCGTGGCCCGGCTCCCCCAGGGCGCCGAGACGCTGCTCGGTCGGCGCTTCGGCGTCCACGAGCCCTCGGGCGGACAGTGGCAGCAGATCGCGATCGCGCGGGCCAACGCCCGACCGGGGTCGGTCCAGATCCTCGACGAGCCGACCTCCAACCTCGACGTCAAGACCGAGTACGCGATCTTCTCGAAGTTCCGATCCCTGGCCCGCGGCCGCACCACGATCCTGATCTCCCACCGCTTCTCGACCGTGATGCTCGCCGATCGCATCCTCGTGATGGACGGCGGTCGGATCGTGGAAGAAGGTCCCCACGACGACCTGCTGGCACACGACGGGATCTACGCGTCGCTGTACCGACTGCACCGGCGCGACATCGAGGACGCCACGGAGCCGGAAGCAGGCACCTGAGGTGTCCGACGCGGTGCACGGCGTCGTCGTGGTCGTCGAGCAACCGGCGGCGGCGGCCCGGCTCCTCCGGTCGCTGGTGGCACGCGACGACCTCGCCGGCACTTCGCTCTCCCGCGTCCGCGCCGGCACCGCCGTGACCGAGCACCGCCGCGACCGGGTGCGCCACCTGGCCCGGATCCGGGGGTTCGCCGACCCGACCGACGCCGACCCGGCCCTCACCACCCACCTCGTCGAGCGGTCCCTCGCCGCCACGGCGTTCGTCGTGGTCGTCGTGGACCCCGACGACCGCGCCGGTACCCGGGCGGCCCGATCCGCCCGGGCGGTCGCCGCCGGCACCGGCCGCCGCGTCGAGGTCGTCGACGGCGACGCCACGGTCACGGCCCCGGTCGCGCCTCCGGTCGCGCCGCTGTCGGAGTCGGAGCGGCTCCTCACGGAGGTGGTGCTCGGGTCCCCGCTCGAGACGGCGTCACGTTGGTCGGCGTGGCGGGCCGAGGAGACGCTGGAGGAGTGGCCCGACGTCGCCCGGATCGGCGACCGGCTCCTCGCCGCTCTGGGGCGCGCCGGGGTGACCGGTCCCGACGTCGATCGACTCCGGGGCGTGCGCCGCCGGGCGTGGTACGCACGGGCCCTCCTGGAGCCGGCAGCCGCAGCGCTCGTGGCGGCACTGGACGCCGCGCAGGCCGGGCCGGTGTTGGTGGGCGACCTGGTTGCAGGCCCCGCCGGCCCTGGATCCGCCCGCTGGTGCACCCGGATCGACCTCGTCGTCGACGCCCCTTTCGACGACGCCCGTGCAGTCGTGGGTCGACTGGGGTGGGTCCCCGCCGGCCCGGGCAACGCCGCCGGCCGGGTGGCGCCCCACCGGGACCACCTCGACCTCCGTCACCCCGACGGTCTCGGGTTGCGCCTGGTGCGCCACCCCCTGCCCCGGCGCGCGGGGCGGAGGCTCGACCACGACCTCGACCGGACCCACCGTCTCGTCGGTGACGCGGACCTGCCGGTCCTGGCCTCGGCGGCGTCGCTGGTCCGCCACTGGGTCGTCAGCGCCGACGCGCCCGAACGGGTGTCGCACCTGATCGGTGCCGTCGACCTGATCGCCGCCTGCCGTGGGGATGACCTCGCCCGGGCCCGGGCGGCGGCCGAGACGCTCGGGGTCGGTGCCACCGCCGAACTCCAGTTCGCGGCCCTCGAGCACCTCCAGGCGCCCCACGAGCGTCGACTCGGTCCGTGATGCCTCGAGTTCGCCTGACGACGACGGGCACTCCTGGTGGGCGAGGGGGGACTTGAACCCCCACGAGGTTGCCCTCACTGGCACCTGAAGCCAGCGCGTCTGCCATTCCGCCACTCGCCCGAGTGAACGACGGATCGTACCAGTGGGCCCCTGGGCGGCCCTCGGCGGCGCCCCGGGTGTGGGTCGGCCCGGGTGCCGGTGGGTCGGTTCCCGGTCGGCCGTAGACTGACCGCGTGGGTCTCCAACGGTTCGAACAGCGCCTCGAGCGCATGGTCGAGGGGACCTTCGGCAAGGCCTTCCGGAGTGGTCTGCAACCGGTCGAGCTGGGTCGGAAGGTCACCCGCGAGGTGGACGCGCACCGCCAGATGGGGGTGCACGGAGTCCCCGTCGCGCCCAACAACATCGGGGTCTACCTCTCCCCCGAGGACTTCGACCGGTTCGAGTCGTTCGCCGAACCTCTCGCCCGCGAGCTCTCCGAATTGGTCCGGGAGCACGCTCGCGAGGAGGGATACCAGTTCGTCGGCGCGGTGGCGGTGCACCTGGTCCCCGACGAGGATCTCCGTGAAGGCGAGTGCGACATCGCCACCGAGATCACCGCCACCACGCGGGTCGGCTCGGTCGTGCTCGCCGACGGGCGCCGGGTCCTCCTCGGCGAGGTCACGTTCACCGTCGGCCGGCTCCCCGACAACGACCTCGTCACCGCCGACTCCAAGATCTCCCGCCGCCACGCCGAGATCCGCCCGGCCGGCAACGGGTACCTCCTCGTCGACCTGCAGTCCACCAACGGCACCCGGGTCAACGGCACCGCGATCGAAGAGCACCTGCTCGTCGACGGCGACCGCATCGCGATCGGCCTCACCGAGTTCGACTTCGAGGCCTCGTAAGGACCGGCCGTGCCCGAATCCGTTCTCACGCTGCTCAAGTTCGCGTTCCTGGCCCTGATCTACCTGTTCCTCTGGCTGGTGGTGCGCGCCGCGATGCGCGAACTGCGCGCCCCGGCGCTGGTCGGGGCGGGAGGGGTCGGCACCGCCCTCCCCGAGTCGCCGCGCGCTGCCGCCACCAAGCAGTTCGCCACCCTGCGCGTCGTGGCGCCCCCCGCCCGCGAGGGAGAACTCGTCGCCGTCGACGGCGAGATCACGGTCGGACGCGGTGGCGGATGTGCTCTCGTGATCGCCGAAGACCAGTTCGCGTCGACGGTGCACGCGCGCGTCTACCGCAACGGCAAGGACCTCGTGGTCGAGGACCTCGGCTCCCGCAACGGCACGTTCGTCAACGGCGAGCGCATCGAGGTTCCCACCAAGCTCCGGCGCAACGACCGGCTGCAGTTCGGTCAGACCGTCTGCGACGTGACCCGATGATCGGGGGCCGAGCATGAAGCTCGTCGTGGTGGCCCGCACCGACGTCGGCCAGGTCCGGATGGGCAACGAGGATTCGTTCCTCGTCGGTCCCGACGGGGCCGACCGCGGCGACGACGTGGCGTGGTTCGCCGTCGCCGACGGCATGGGCGGTCATCAGGCCGGCGAGGTCGCCAGCGCCGAGGCGGTCCGGTCGCTGCTCGCCGCGCTGCGGTCCGGCCGTCCGGTCGGCGAGGCGATCGGCGTCGCCAACCGCACCGTGTTCGACCGAGCCACCGCCGACCTCGACCTGCGGGGCATGGGCACCACCCTCACCGCCGCGGTCTTCGACGGCGCGCAGCTCCGCATCGGCCACGTGGGCGATTCACGGGCCTACCTCTGGCGGGCCAGCACCCTGCGCCAGATCACCCGCGACCACAGCCTGGTCGCGGAGCTGATCGAACTGGGCGAGCTCACCCCCGAGCAGGCCGAGGCCGACCCCCGACGCTCCATGATCACCCGTGCGCTCGGGATCGGCGCCGAGGTGGAGGTCGACGTCGTCGACCTCCCCGTGGAGCCCGGCGACCGACTCCTCCTCTGCTCCGACGGCCTCACCACGATGGTGCGCGACGCCGACATCGAGCAGGTGCTGAGCCGCCACTCCGATCCGGCCCGCGCCGCCGACGTCCTGGTCGCGGCCGCCAACCTGGCGGGCGGCGAAGACAACGTGACGGTGGTGGTCGCCGACGTCGTCGGCGACGAGGTCCCGGAACCGACCGAGCAGGTGGCGCCCGCGACCGGCCGCGCCGTCGAGCCCGAGCCCGAACCCGAGCCGAAAGCCAAACGCAAGCGGAAGGCCGAGCCGGAACCCGAGGCCCTTCCCGAGCCGGAAGCGGCGCCGGAGCCGGAGCCCGAGGCCGAGCCCGAGCCGGAGCCCGTCGAACGCCGTGTGCGCGAACTCGACGACACCGACCCCGAGCTGGAGATCCCCGCCGACCTCCTCCATCCGGTCGACGTCGAGCCCAAATCGTCCGGCCCGGCGATGGTGGTGGTCGACGACGACGACTTCGCCGATGCCATCGACGCCTCGGCGCTCCCGGCACCGGTGCGACGCCGTCGGTGGTGGCGTCGCTCACCGTGAGCAGAGTCCCCTCGCGGCGCCGGAGGGTCGAACTCGGGCTCGGGCTCGTCGCCCTCGCCATCACCACCTTCGGGTACCTGCTCGTCCAGCTCTCCGACTCACCCGACCTGCCCCCCGGGCTCTGGGCCCTCCTCGCGGTGGTCGCCGGGCTGTTCGTCGTCGCCCATCTCGCGGTGCGTCGGTTCGCGCCACACGCCGACCCGACCCTGCTGCCCCTCGTGGTGTTCCTCACCGGATTCGGGTTCGTGATGATCTCACGCCTCGACCACGACCTCGCCCGCACGCAGGCCGTGTGGGCCGCGGTGGGCGTGGCGGCGTTCGTCGTCACGTTGGTGGTCGTGAAGCGGGTCCGCACGCTCGAGCGGTACCGCTACACCTTCCTGCTGCTCGGCGTGGTCGCGCTCCTGCTGCCACTCGTCCCCGGCGTCGGCGCTGAGATCAACGGTGCACGTCTGTGGGTGCGAGCCGGTCCGTTCAACTTCCAGCCCGGCGAAGCGGCGAAGGTGTTGCTCGTCGTGTTCTTCGCCGCCTACCTCGTCGACAAGCGCGAACTGCTCTCTGCCGGGAGCCGCCAATTCGGACGCCTGTCGCTCCCCAGTGCGAAGTATCTCGGCCCGTTGCTCCTGGTCTGGGGTGCTTCGATCCTGATCATGGTCCGCCAGAAGGACCTCGGGTCTTCGCTGCTCTTCTTCACCGTGTTCGCCGCGATGCTCTACATCTCCACCGATCGCGGCTCGTACCTGTTCATCTCCCTGGTGCTCTTCATCGGTGGCGCCACCGTGGCGTACCAGCTCTTCGGGCACGTCCAGGAGCGGGTCTCCACGTGGGTCGACCCGTGGCCGGTCGCGCAGAGCACCGGCTACCAGTTGGTGCAGTCGATGTTCGCCCTGGGGAGCGGCGGCGTGGCCGGGAGCGGCCTCGGGCTCGGGAGCCCGAAGGTCATTCCCAACGTCGCCACCGACTTCGTGATCTCGGCGATCGGTGAGGAACTCGGCATCGTGGGTGCCATCGCCGTGATCGCGGCGATCGTGTTGCTCTGTGCCTCGGGCTACCGGATTGCGGTGCAGGCGAACCGGCCGTTCTCCAAGCTCTTCGCCGCCGGCCTCACCACGATCATCGGGGTGCAGACCTTCGTGATCATCGGTGGTTGCATCCGGGTGATCCCCCTCACCGGCGTGACCCTCCCGTTCGTGTCGTACGGGGGTTCGTCGCTCGTCGCGAACTTCGTGATCCTCGCTCTGCTGCTGCGGATCTCCAACGACAACGCGCTCCAGTCGCCCGCTGCCGGTTCACCGGTGGGCACCGTGGCGACCGGTGCCGACCGGTGAACCGGGGGATCCGCCGTGTCGGGATCGCGGTCATCGGGCTGCTCCTGGTCCTGGTGGTGCAGCTGACGTGGCTCCAGGTGGTCGACTCCCACACCCTCGACCACGACCCTCGCAATCTCCGGTCGGTCCTGCGCGACATCAATCGCCCGCGGGGACGGATCGTCACCGCCGACGGCACGGTGCTCGCGCGATCGCGGCGGGTCCACGACGGCACCCAGTTCGCCTACCAGCGGGAGTACCCCCTCGCCGGGCTCACCGCTCAGGCGGTCGGCTACCAGTCCTACGTGGTCGGCAACGCCGGCATCGAGCGCACCTACAACGACGTCCTCGCCGGTCGGACTCCCGAACTGCGGAGCCTCGGTGACCTGCTGCAGGCGAAGGAGACCACCGGGACCGTGGTCCTGGCGATGCGGGCGGCGGTCCAAAAGGTGGCCGCGGCCGCCCTCGGCGACCAGCAAGGCTCGGTCGTCGTGCTCGACGTGCACACCGGCGGGGTGGTCGCCCTCTACTCCAACCCCACGTTCGACCCCCAGCCCCTCGCCGGCCACGACACCAAGACCGTCACCGATTACTTCACTCTGCTCAACGCGAACCCGGTCCACCCGAGCCTGGCCCGGGCGTTCCGGGAGATCTACCCGCCGGGCTCCACGTTCAAGATCGTCACCAGCGCAGTGGCCTTCGACGCCGGAACCGCCACTCCCACCACCGTGTATCCGACCCTCGGTGCTCTCACGCTCCCCCTGACGTCCAACACCCTCAAGAACTTCGGCGGCTCCACCTGTGGCGGCACCGTGTTCGAGAGTTTCGTGGTGTCGTGCAACGTGACGTTCGGGAAGATGGGTCTCGAGCTCGGCGAGCGCTTCCCGCCTGGCCTCGATGGCTTCGGGTTCGGATCCGCGGCGGCGCCGCTCGACGTGGATCCGGGAGCGGTCCGCAGCACCGGGCTCGAAGGAGTCGACTTCCGGACCGATACTCCCCAATACGCCTACGCCGGCATCGGCCAGGGTCCGGTCACCGCGACACCCCTGCAGATGGCGCTGGTCGCCCAGGCCGTGGCCAACGGTGGGGTCATGCTCGCACCGCACGCCGCGGCCGAGCTCCGCGCCGTCGACGGTCGTGTCGTGAAGCGTTTCGGTCCAACGCCATGGAAAACTTCCATGACGCCGGCCACGGCGCAGGCCCTGACCGCCATGATGCGGGCCGTGGTCGACCGGGGGACCGGGTCCCGGGCCCAGATCGCCGGGGTGGCGGTGGCGGGCAAGACCGGCACCGCCCAACACGACGGCGGGGCTCCCCACGCCTGGTTCGTGGGCTTCGCCCCTGCCGACGCTCCCCGCTACGCGGTGGCGGTGATCGTGGAGAGCGGAGGATCGGTCGGGAGTGAGGCCACCGGTGGCGCGGTCGCCGCTCCGATCGCCGCGGCCGTGCTCGGGGCCGCGCTCGCACCCTAGGGATCGGGCCGGGTCGCCGGGGCTCGACCATGCCCACTCCGGCTGCCCGTTCGACGGTACCTTCGTCGCCGAATGGCGAACATCGGCGATGTCTTCGCGGCGCGATACGAGATCCAGCGGGAGATCGCCCGCGGCGGCATGGCCGACGTCTATCTCGCCGTCGACCGGCAACTCCAGCGACCCGTCGCGGTCAAGATCCTCTTCTCCGAGTACGCCCGCGATCCGAGCTTCGTCGAGCGGTTCCGTCGAGAGGCCCAGAACGCCGCGGCGCTCAACCATCCCAACATCGCCGACGTCTACGACTGGGGCCAGGAGCACGGCACCTACTACATCGTGATGGAGTACGTGGAAGGCAACTCCCTCCGCGACATCATCCGCACCGAAGGCCCCCTGCCCGGCGTCGTGGCGGCCCGCATCGCAGCCGAGCTCGCCGACGCCCTGGCCGTGGCCCACCGACACGGGGTCATCCACCGCGACGTGAAGCCTGGAAACGTCCTGATCACCGCCACCGGGCAGGTCAAACTCACCGACTTCGGCATCGCCGCCAATCAGTTCGACGCCAACCAGGGCCTGACCGACACCGGGCTGGTCATGGGGACGGCGGCGTACTTCTCGCCGGAGCAGGCCCAGGGACACCCCGTCGACGGACGCTCCGACGTCTACTCGCTGGGCGTGGTGCTCTACGAGATGCTGACCGGAGCCGCGCCCTTCACCGGCGAGACCCCCGTGGCGATCGCCATGAAGCACGTGCGAGAAGTGCCGCCTCCGATGAGCAGCCGCGTGCCTGACGTGCCGGCCCAGCTCGAGTCGATCGTCAATGCGGCGTTGACCAAGGAGATCGCAGTCCGCTACCAGTCGGCCGAGGAGCTGCGCGTCGACCTCGTCGACTTCGCCCGCGGACGACCGCTGACCTTCGCCTACGAGCCCGGCGTCACCGTCGACCCGGGAGTCGGCGCCCAGCCGCCCACCGTCGCCGCGGCCGTCGCCCAGAACGTGCTGCCCCCGTCCGCGCCGCCCCGTCGGCAGTGGGGCGGGATCCTCGCGGCGATCCTCGGCTTGGGGCTGCTCGGTGTGGTCGTGGTGTTCCTCCTCGTGAGCAGCGGCTCGGGCAACAAGAGCGTCGCGCGGCCCACGGCCGAGGTGCCGTCGGTGATCGGGCAGCAGTACGAGCCGGCGGCCGCCACGCTCACCAACGCCGGCTTCAAGGTGACGCGGCTCGATGACGAGACGAGCACACAGGCTCCCGGCACCGTGATCGCACAGAATCCCAGCGCCGGACGCCTGGCGGAGAAGCAGTCGGCGATCGTCCTGACCGTCAGTGGCGCCGAGGTGACGCTCCCCGACGTGGCCGGCCAGAACTTCGACACTGCGTCGGGAACGCTCCAGCGGATCGGCATCACCGTCACCCGCGCCAACGTCGACTCCGACAAGACCCCGGGCACCGTGCTCGGCTCGGACCCGCCCGCCAAGACGAAGGTCGCCAAGGGTTCGACGGTGACGCTGCAGGTCGCCGCGGTCCCGGGGGTCGATCTCCCGGAGCTGCGCGGCAAGTCGCGGACCGATGCAGTCAACATCATCGCCTTCATCGGACTCACGGCGAATGTGACCGAGGCCCCGAGCGACTCCGTAGCCAAAGACACCGTGATCAGCACCGACCCCGCCGGTGGCACCCGCGTCAACAAGGGCGCCGCGGTCAACGTCGTGGTCTCGACCGGGCCGTCCGAGATCGACGTTCCGTCGGTCATCGGCCAGACGCAGACCGGGGCGACCAATGAGCTCCTTGCCGCCGGGTTCAACGTGGTGGTCAACTTCACCCCATCGCCCGGATCGGTCGGCAAGGTGGTCGCGCAGGCCCCGACCGGCGGCAAGTTGGGCAAAGGCGGGACCGTCACCATCACGATCGGCTCCTGACGGCGCGGTGGGCCGGCCACCTTCACTGCGCACCTGGTACTCGCTCCAGGGGCGCCACGACCTCGCGTGGCGGGGAACCCGCGACCGCTGGCTGGTCCTGGTCTCGGAGGTGATGCTCCACCAGACCCAGGTGTCGAGGGTCGCGGTCGTCTGGCCGGCGTTCTCGGACGCGTTCCCCACGCCCGCGGCCATGGCCGCCGCTGGTCCCGCGGCGGTGATCCGCGCGTGGGGGCGCCTCGGCTACCCGCGTCGGGCCCGACGCCTGTTCGACGCCGCCGTCCTGATCGAGCGAGACGGTTGGCCCGACGACCTCCGGGTCCTGCCCGGGGTGGGGCGGTACACCGCGGCGGCGGTACGCGCGCAGGCCGACGCCGCCGACGTGGCCGCCATCGACGTGAACATCCGCCGGGTCCTTCAACGGGTGGTGGGTCGCACGTTGACCGACGCCGCCGCCGAGGCGGTCATGGTCGAGGTGGGGGCTCCGCTCCGGGGTCGGGACCGACTCCTCGCGCTCATGGACGTGGGCGCACTGGTGTGCCGGCCGCGCGATCCCGACTGCGGGAGGTGTCCGCTGGCGACGCGGTGCACGATTCGCGGTCCGCTGGAGGGGGAGGTGCGCACCCGTCAGGCCCGGTTCGAGGGCTCGTTCCGCCAGCGACGGGGCGCGGTGATGGCGCGACTGCGGGACGGGCCCGCGCCGGTCGCGGACCTCGACCCCGAGGCACTGGCGTCGCTCGTCGCCGACGGACTCGCCCGGATCGCGGGGTCCCGGGCCCGCTTACCGTGAGGCGGCCGGACCGTTCGGATCAAGCGCGGGTGAAGGCCAGGAAGTTCGCGAGGAGGTCGTGACCCGACTCGGTGAGGATCGACTCGGGGTGGAACTGCACGCCCTCGATCGGGAACTCGCGGTGGCGCAGACCCATGACCAGGCCGTCGTCGGTCTCGGCGCTGATCTCGAGGACCTCGGGCACGCTCGACCGCTCCACCACGAGGGAGTGGTACCGGGTGGCGGTGAACGGATCGGGCAGCCCCGCGAAGACCCCTCGACCGTCGTGCGTGATGGTGGAGGTCTTGCCGTGCATCACCGTCGGGGCCCGCACCACCGATCCGCCGTAGACCGCGCCGATGGCCTGGTGCCCGAGGCACACCCCGAGCACCGGCACGCCGTCCTCGCCGAACCGGCGGATGGCGGCCGACGACACGCCGGCGTCCTCGGGCCGGCCCGGTCCGGGCGACACCAGCACGGCGTCGGGTGCCAGGTCGACGAGCTCGTCGAGGGATCGTTCGTCGTGGCGGTGGACCACCGGCTCCGCCCCGAGTTCCCCCAGGTACTGGACGAGGTTGTAGACGAACGAGTCGTAGTTGTCGATCACCAGCACCCGGGCGGCCACGTCGTGCACGGTAACCGCCCCGGGCCCCGGGTGGCCCCGGAGTTCGATACCATCCCGCCGTGGCTCGTCACGGCACCAGCTCCCGCACCACGCCCAAGGGCAACCGGAAGGGCGCGTCGGCTCGGCCCGCACCGGGCTCGAACCGGCTGACCCCCAAGAAGCCCAACACCGACAAGCGCCCCAGCCGGCTCTGGGTGCCGGTGGCGATGTTCACCTTCCTCGGGCTCGGGCTCGTGGTGATCATGGCGAACTACCTGGGCCTCCTCCCGGGAGGCACCGCCCAGAACTCCGACTTGGTGCTCGGGCTCGCCCTGCTCGTCGGGGGCTTCGTGATGTCGACCCAACTGCGCTGACCCGCGGGCACCGCCACCTCCGGCCCATTCGCCTGGAGGAACGACACGCGTGTAACTCTGCACAGGGTTTTCCACAATCTGTGGAGAACGGCGGGTGAGCCGGTCAGGACAGGTCGGCCACCAGGACCATGTCCTCCCGGCAGTGCCGGGGGGCCTCGACGTCGGCTTCGGCGTTGGCGGCGGTCATCGTGACCTCGGCGCCGCAGACGATGCAGCGGAAACGGAAGTCCACCGGCACGACGGACTCGGGGTCGGGTGCGGCGGGCGGGGCGATCTTGAAC
>Ga0194055_10002665_pt1 | contig 14045 bp, 4 predicted proteins | sample SepL449m_MetaG_FD_155482 | JGI IMG/M metagenome (GOLD analysis project Ga0194055, IMG submission 155482) | Anoxic zone freshwater microbial communities from boreal shield lake in IISD Experimental Lakes Area, Ontario, Canada - Sep2016-L442-9m | ecosystem: Environmental > Aquatic > Freshwater >... | reverse complement strand
TGTGAACCCGAGGCAAAATCTTTTCCACGCTCACCACACCATCGCTGTATGGTGCCGGGATGGATCTCACAGTTACTACCAAAATTTCACTGGGCATGGAGTGCAACACTTCAGTTTGTGAAATCAGTGCGGCTGGCACTTGCTCGTTTGGACCTGCCAGATAAATTCCAATTCCAGGTACGCGATACAAACTTCCGTGTCCAATTTCCTCGTGAATGTCCGACCATGGAATGGCACGATCTGCCATGTAGTGATTCAGTGCCTGGTATCCCTTGCGCCACAAAAGCATAATTCCCAGAACGAATGAACCAAGAAGTACTGGTACCCATCCGCCCTTGAACAAGTTGGCGGAGGTTCCTGCAAGAAATGCCAGATCAACGATGAGGAACAGGGTTGTCAGTGGGTAAGTCCTTGGCTTGGGCCACTTCCAGACTTCGGTCGCAACTTTGTGGAACGCGATTGTTGTCACCGACATAGTTCCCGCAATCGCCAAAACGTAGGCGTGTGCCAAAGCGGTCGAAGTCTTGAAGGTGATAACCAGAAAGATGCTTGTTCCGCCGACTAACCAGTTAACAACAGGCACATAGATTTGACCCGAGTGCTCAACGCTTGTGTGGCTCACGAAGAGGCGCGGGAAAAGCCCAAGCTGGATTGCTTGCTGGGACAGTGAGAACACCCCTGTAATCAAGGCCTGCGATGCGATAACGGTCGCAGCTGTTGCAAGCAACACCAGGAAAAAAGTGACCCCGGTATTTGTGGGCAGCGAGAAAAATGGATTCGATATCGCCTCGGGGTGTTCAGCCACTAGTGCGGCCTGCCCTAAGTAACACAACACCAACGATGGTCCGACCAGAATCCACCACGCCATGCGAATTGGACGAGCACCAAAGTGACCCATGTCCGCATACAACGCTTCAGCACCCGTGACACACAAAATGATTGATGAAAGCAAAATGACCGAGTGAAATCCATGATGATGGATGTATGCAATGGCGTAAGTAGGAGAAAGCGCTTTGATAACGTCTGGGTGCTCAAATAATCGGATTGCTCCGAGCACTGCAATGGTGCCAAACCATAGAACCATGATTGGTCCGAACACTTGACCGATACGATGCGTGCCTCGCCGTTGAACCGCGAACAGCAAAACCAGAATCACAACCGTAATTGGTACGGAACTGTGAGACAGCCCTTCGTTTACCAGGCTCAAACCTTCAGTAGCAGAAAGTACCGAAATTGCTGGAGTGAGAACGCCGTCTCCAAACAGCAGTGCAGTGCCGATCAGAACCAAAATCAGAAGTGCTGATTGCTTGCGATTTGTCGGATTCCGATAAACGGTTGGCAACAGTGACAGCAGGGCCAAGATGCCACCTTCGCCGTCGTTGTCTGCGCGCATCACAAACGATAAGTACTTAATAGACACGACGAGCATGAGAGACCAGAAAACCAGGGAAACAACTCCGAAAATATCAGGCAACGATGTGCCTGACTTTGCGAATGTTTCGTGGAGCGCATAAATCGGGCTGGTACCAATGTCGCCGAACACAACTCCCGTTGCACCAAGGACCAAGCCCGCTGCCCCAGTGTTATGAGCAGTCTCGTGGCTTTCAGAAGTCATGAACTCTAGGCTAGCGAACACCAGAGCAGACTGGGAACGCAAGGACTCGTGCGCTCAACAGACACGATCGAGATCGCAAGTGCCTTTGGGGCATTCGGGTTTGCCGAGCCTGATGGCGAGGCTTTTGTGACCACATGCCACCGCAAGTCAGGGATATCCAGATTTGAGTACATATCTATAGGCGTCTACATGTGGACAGCACCTGGAAGCTCCACCGCCGCGTCACCAACCAGGGTTGGACTCCACCCTGCAGCGCTGGGTGTGTGGCTACGAAAAGTTAACGCTATGTGGCTAAATGCCCACAGAATTGACCAGTTCTTGGATTTTTGGCAGATGTGAAGAAAGTCATTCGATGTTAGCCTTTCATCATGATTAAGTTAGGTAATAGGCGCGTGAAGGCGAGTTTTCGAACAAGTCTTGTGGCCATCTCAGTTATTGCCGGATCGCTAACGCCAGCAATGGCCGCACATGGTGCGTCGCCGTCGTCCACGGGAAGCGAATCCCACATCCGGATGTACAACCACGAAATGCGTAATGGTCGCAGTATCACGACCACTCCAATTGAGGCATTCCCGATTTACAATGGCAAAGCTACAACTGGTGTTGCCGCGACCGCAAACATTAACTACCACGCCAACACTCCGGTGATGATCAACCCCAATGTTTACGTCATTTGGTACGGCACCTGGGCCGCAGACTCCTGCTCACAAACTGGGACCACCACTCCTGCTCTTACAAATAAATTTTTCCGTAACGTTGGCTCATCGGATTGGTACAAGGTCAATATGTCCTACTACCAAACTATGAACTCGGTAACGAGTAACGTCACTGACTACGTCAATCTCAATGGTTGCTCTGTTGATACCGGTTCATTAGGGAAATCGCTTGATGGTGCAAATCCGCAGACATATGCGGTTGTGAACAATGCAATCGACTCTGGAACACTCCCTGCGGATAGCAACGGTTTATATTTCGTACTTACGTCGCCAGATGTAGCCGTCAGTGGTTTTGGAACTTCATTTTGTGGATACCACTCGTACAGCACAAATGCTTCTACAAGTGTGACTTACAAGTATTCATTCGTGGGTGACCCACAGAATTACTTGGGTGGTTGTTCTGGCCAATCCGCTTCGTCACCGAATGGGAATCCACGAGCTGACGCGATGCTCAGCGTTGTGGCACATGAACTTGTTGAAGCAGTTTCTGACCCTCTCTTGAATGCATGGTTTGATTCGGCGGGTAACGAAAATGCCGACAAGTGTGCGTGGTCATTTGCACCGAGTCAGACGGCAACGAACGGTTCGCTTTACAACATCATTGTTGGTGGTGCGCAGTTCTATATTCAACAGAACTGGAACGCAGCAACCCAGAGTTGTGCCATCAGTTCCACGTCGGCGCAAGTACAGACTCTCACGCCGACGCCCACAATAAGTGGGAGTGCAGCCATTGGTCAGACTCTTACTGCAGATACGGGCACTTGGGATTCTGGCGTGTCAGTCGCAGTTCAATGGTGTCGCGGAAACATGCCAATTTCGGGTGCGACCAGTGCTAAATATGTCGTTACAAACGCTGACGCAGGCTACGCACTTTCCGTTGTGGCAACTGGCAGTAGTGCTGGATATTTCTCGGCAGCACGTTCTAGTGCACCTACCTCGCAGGTCGCAATTAGTACGCAAACTCTGCAGCCAACCCCAACCGTGTCTGGGTCTGCAACTGGTGGCTCAACCTTGACAGCAGATCCTGGCGTTTGGGATTCCGGAGTCACGTTGACGTACAGCTGGAACCGAAACGGATCACCAATTTCAGGTGCTACAGGCTTGACGTATCCGATTGCTACCGCTGACCTTGGTACCACACTGACGTTTACAGTCACGAGTACTCGGGCTGGCTATTTAACTGTGCGCAAAACCAGTGCAGCGACATCCACTGTGGTTGCGGGAACACAACTGCTTACTCCAACGCCATCAATTAATGGCACACCGAGGGGTGGCAATTCGCTAACTGCCACCGTCGGAGCTTGGGACTCTGGAGTAACACTGACCTACGCATGGATGCGCAACGGTGTAAAAATCACCGGTGCAACAACTACGACGTATGCGATTGCCTCTGCAGATGTTGGTACCGCGTTGACATTTAGTGTCACAGGCACCAAAGCAGGATTTACAACTGTGACCAAGACGAGTGCGGCGACCGCGACCGTTACCGCTGGAACATTGACGCTCACACCAGTACCAAGTATTACAGGTACTGTTCAAGGCGGAAACACGTTAACCGGAGTAGTCGGTACCTGGGATACCGGCGCTACCTTGACCTATCAATGGAAGCGCAACGGAACAGTGATCACGGGAGCAACGAAAACGACGTATGCGATTGTCACCGCCGACATTGGGTTGCCGCTCACTTTTAGTGTTACTGGAGCAAAGGCCGGGTTCACTTCGGTGACCCAAACAAGTGCGGCAACAGCCTCCGTTTTAGCGGGCGCATGGGCTAACACGCCGACTCCAACAATTACGGGAACTGCAAAGGGCGGATCGACGTTGACTGCTGTTCCAGGAACTTGGGATGCCGGCACAACGTTGACCTACCAGTGGTACCGCGGGGCTTCAGCAATCACGGGTGCCACGACAAGTAGCTATGTTATCGGGGCCGCGGCAGACATCGGTTCTACAATTTCCGTGAATGTGACTGGCGCAAAAGTTGGCTTCACGAGTGTTGTGAAGTCGAGTGCTCCAACCGCAGCAGTTGTTGTGGGAACCCAAGTACTTACACCGACACCAACAATTACAGGAACACTTACGGTGGGTAGCCGCCTGACAGCGACTCCAGGAACGTGGGATACCGGAGTGGTAATTACTTATCAATGGCTGAGCAATGGCAATCCAATCGCACTTGCAACCGCAAAGACTTTTACTCTGACTGCGCTGCAGCGCGGAACAGCTATTTCTGTTCAAGTAACCGGCACTAAGCCAGCTGTGACCACTGTGGTAAAAGTAAGCGCCGCCACAGCGCTAATTCCTTAGTGGCGGCGAGCGGGAGCTGATTTTTAGCCCCTCACCTTGGAACTCGGAGCATCGTGATATGGGGATTTCCCCACCTACTTAAAGGCCCTATTTTGCCGGACTTTGTCTTATAGATTTCGTCCCAGATTCACCGAATCCGCCTGTAACATTGAACGAGCAACGCCCTGAAGTCTGGTTGTACTTTGGTGTGTCGAACGGACCTGGTGGGGGTTTGACTTGCGATTTGGGGGAATACCAAATCAATGTCCAATTCCACAACTTGTCAACAGAGTGTTGTGAAATGACCCGTTCTTGTCGGTGCCGCGCCACAAGAATTAAAGGAAAGAGAACACTGTGTTGTTGTCCCGCATAATGAATTTGAATGCAACTCGCGACAAGTCGCGCTGGGTAATTGCGACAGGTGTCGCAGTGGCAATGTTTGCCGGCCAACTGGAGTTCGCCGGAGCTGCTCACGCGGATGTAGCTCCTACTTACACAGTCAATACTTGCCTAGACACATTTGCTGACGATGGCTTAACGTCTCTTCGTGAAGCAGTAAACGCAGCAAATATTGCAGCTGTACCCGATCAGGTGATTTCTTTTGACGCAGGCATTTCCTGTAACGGTACTGCCGATGCCACTGCGGTTGATGGCCACCCATTAGTACTCGATTCTTCAATTTTGATCACAGTCAATCGCCTGACAATTGACGGACTCGGAAAGACCACTGGAGCTCATCCGCATTACATGAACGACATTGTGCGCGGTTATAGCAATGCCACAAGTCCCGACGATGAATCCAACTGGTACGTTGATGAAACTAATTCGATTCTGTATCAAGAGGTGTACTACAGCGGTCCTCTATTTTTCGTCAATGGCTCCGATGCGGATTTCAACGTAACGTTCACAGGTTTGAAAATTGATGGCAATGGTGACAACTTCATGGGTCGTGCAATTGAGATTGCACCCCAAGCGGCTCCGAGCACAGCGGTACTGAATGTAACGAATACCGATATCGTCAACAACCGATTGGGAGTCGAAGATAGTTGCACTGATGCCTCAGGCGTGACACCACCGACCATTCCTGATTTCACTGGAATTGATGGTGAATATTCATACAACACGATTTGTGTTACTTATGTGGATGCGGATCGACTTCACGCCAGTGGTGCTGCAATTTTGGCGCAGAGCGTAGGTACCTCCGTACACCTCACGGATGCTTCTGTATCAAACAACTTTGCTAAGGGTTTGGGCGCGGCAATCGTTGCAGACCGTGTTACTGTCACAAACTCTTTGGTGTATCAAAACACAGCGTATTCAGATCCGAATCAAGCAATTGTTCGAGGTGGCGGTGCGATTCTGGCCCTAAACCAAGTGACGGTTACGGGTTCAGATGTAGTGGACAACAAAATCATTGATGGCTACGGCGGTGCAATCGCGGTAGCAGGAAAGTTCGACATCAGTAATTCAAATGTGCAGAATAACTCCGCCAATCCAGACACCACTTCGCCATCGCCACTGAATCAGGATCTGGCGCCACAAAGCATGCGAGTCGGATTCGGTGGAGCAATTTCTTCCAACATTTTCACTCCGGAGGCGGGCTGGGTTCGATTTGACGGCGAACACCTGCCAACAAGTGCCGCCCTGGAGTCTGATGATCCAGATGCTGAAATCTGGATCGCTGATCCAGATGGCGACATGAGTGATGGCACACCATTTATTGATCCAGAGTTGTTAGCCGCTAATGACGTGATTGATTCATCTATATTTGACAACAACGCTGCAACTAACGGTGACGGTGGCGCAGTCTATGGTGATGGCAATCTAGATGTCACTACTAGCGCAGAACCAACGACATCTTTCACTAATAACAATGCGAAAAACGGACATGGTGGTGCGCTCGCAATCCGCGCCGCGCTAAACGTCTCAGATGCTCAGTTTGCGACGAATAACGCAATAGGCACTGACGCGGATCATGGCGCTGGTGGCGCAATTCATGCATCAGGAACCACAAGCATTGTTCGCTCCACATTTTCAAGTAACACTTCGTATTTGGACGGTGGAGCAGTATTTTCCACTTACACAGCACCCTTGACAGTTTCGCAGTCACAATTCAATAGCAACACCTCAAGTATTAATGGTGGCGCGATTTCGGCAAATGACTCGTTGTCTGTTGAGAAGTCAACATTTGATGAAAATTCAGCTACTGGCAACGGTGGCGCATTCGCTGTCTATTCGTTCACTAACGCCGTAAACAACACGTTCTATAAGAACGTGTCTAACGGTCAAGGTGGAGCGGCCTATGTGTGGAATGACGGATCTGCAGCCCTCGATGCAACAATTGGCTCTGCAGGCTCCCACTTCGTCAATAACACTTTCCGTGGAAATACTGCCTTAGCGTCTGCTGGAGATTCGATTTTCAGCACCGGCGACACATCAAATGTGGGCACTAAAGTACTCATCGCTATTGCAAATATCTTTGCTGCTGATACCGATGGCGAAGGTGACCAGAGCCGAGTTCAATGTGCTTCGCAATTTAATGACGGTTGGAGTGCATACACCGACTGGCAGTTCAACATCGCAACCGATAATTCCTGTGGCGCCGCCGCCGCGACAATTGGTGCCGATCCAGGTCCAGCAGCTCCCAACTATCTTTCGACCAACGTGGTTGACACGGTGGATCATCTAACCTTGCTCGAACTCAGTCGGTACACGTCGCAGCCGGATAACACCGGATACGCGACAACCATCGCATTGGGCATCAGCTCATCGGCAGTGAATGTGTTCTTTAAGTTTGAGGACACTGACTTCTCTGCTTATCCTGAACAAAGTTCACTACCGTGGGTGCAGACCAGCGCCACCTTCACAGAAGCTGATCGTGACCTGTTTGTACCTACAGTTGATGAACGCGACACTGTGGGCAGTTCGGTAAGTCGCGATAGCAACTTGGCTGGTCCGCGTAACACTGGCCAGATTCCAGGTCTACAAAACTCAATGCCACAGCACGACGTCGGCGCCTACGAATTTACTTCGGGCACGCCAAAGGCTGAAACAAATGACGCAACAGTTCCTGTACGAAATACAACGGCAACTGTCAACGGTGTTGTTGACCCGTATCGTTTGATTTCAAGTGACGCCTCCTTCTATTACACAAAGGACCAGCCATCTCCAACTGATCTCGAGAATCGTTGTACCGATGCACTTGTATCAGGTTGGTCCAAGAAAGATGCTGCACAGAGTCCCGTGTATGGCTACTCGGATCAGAATGTGTCCGCAGACTTGACGAGCTTGGCAGAAGACACGACGTACTACTTCTGTGTGCACGTCACAACCGACTCAGGCAACATGTACGGATTTATCAAGCAGTTCAAGACCGAGCTATCGACTGCTGAGACCAATAGTGAAGCAGACAGTGTTCGAAATACGACAGCAACTGTCACTGGAGCGGTTAAGCCTTTCCGAACCCTTCCAACACCAGCGAATGCTGCTTTCTACTACACGAAGGTTGCGCCTTCTGATCTTGAGAGCCGTTGCTCCGACGAGTTAGTTGCAGGAGAGGATTGGCAAAATCAGTCTGTTTCTGAGACCACTTCCGTCTCAGGCGATTCAGAGCAGAGTGTGTCTGCTGATTTAACTGGCCTTGATGAAGATACGACGTACTACTTCTGCGTGTTTGTTACGACAGATGTCGGAAATAAGTACGGCCACATCGGATCATTCACAACCGGGCTGTCGAGCGTTGAGACAGATGCAGCATCGTCAGTGACTGACGCGAGCGCAACCTTGAATGGCACAATCAAGCCTTATCTACTCGAAGATGGAACGGCTTCGTTCTACTACACAACGACCGAACCAAGCCCTGAGGTTCTTGCCAGCCGTTGTTCAGACGAGCTACTCGTGGGTGATTCAGAACAGGCGATTGCTCCAACAGGTATTGGTTGGACTCAAATTGCTGCTGACCAAAGCCCGGTATCTGGGGACAGTGAGCTATCGATTTCTGCAGTGTTAACTCCCGTGGCTGCAAACACGCAGTATTGGTTCTGCGCTCAGTCACAGACCAATGTTGGAAATAAGTATGGTTTCATTCAGTCATTTTCGAATGCTAAGAGTGATGCAGTTGTACAGACTCGCGCTGCAACCAACATCACGGATACCACTGCGACTATTCATGGTTGGATAACACCAAATAGTGGCGCGTCCGGTGACATGAAATTCCGCTATACGACCGATATTCCAGTTAACCCAAGTGATCCTTGTAACGATGCGGATGCGCCAGCGAATGCGGTTCAAGTAGACGCTATGGATGACAGCGCACCAGGCACTTCCACTGGTAGCGGAAGTTCGAAGATTTCAGTCCACGCTGATCTGTCAGGCCTGACAATTAACACGACATATTACTTCTGTGTATATTTCGATGCGTCTGGAATTCGTACGCCTGGTGGAAGTTTGACTTTCATTACGAATGCGTCTGCACCAGATGTGATCACAACGCCTGCGACTCTCGTTGGTAATCACAAGGCACGAATCAATGGGTCTGTTAATCCCCACACTGCCACGGTGTCGACCTTGGAGTTCCACTACAAGAGAAAAGATATCGAAAATCCGTTAGGTATTTCCACCTGCAATGAAGGCACTCCTGGAGTGAAGACCATCGTTGCGATCCCAGGCAAGGAAATTGTGTCCGGGGAAAATGGTATTAGTCTCGAGTTTGCTGAACTCACAGGTTTAATGCCAGGTGAAACCTACGAGTACTGCATCGCAATGGCGTCCAGCGGATACCAGGTCGCAGGAGTCGACGAAATGGTTTATGGTGACGTTTACGAATTTACAACTGGTCCAGAGGCAACCGCTGTAACGAAGGCTGCTACAGGGATTTCATTTACTGGCGGCCAATTCAATGGCACAGTTGATCCACAGTTGATTGATAGTTCTACTAAGAAGGTGAAGTTCCGCTACTCGCAGATCGAGCCAACAGCAGGTCAGACCTGTGAAAACATGGTTGATGCGACGGATGTGGATGCAACTCCATCCGAAGTGACTGGAACAGACCCAGTGGATGTAAGTTACACACTGACCGGTGGCACCGCAGGTGATACTTACTATTACTGCGTACTTATGGAAAGCCCGACTGAAACCGTGTACGGAGCTACGTACACACTTGTTTTGGATCCAACTTCGCCCATCGCAGTTACCGACCCTTCGCAATTCCAGTCGTTTGAATCAGCTTTGCTGGATGGCACTGTGGATCCAAAGGGTCGGGCATCAACTTCAATGAAGTTTTATTGGTCAATTCAGCCGTTAACGCAAGAGAACTGCACAACCGATGGAACAGAAGTTCAGGCCTATGTTCCTGCAACAACGTCAACCAATGCTGACCCTGAAATAGCTCTGATTGAGAACACTCTGGCGTCAACCAAAACGAATGTGCTGGGCAATGGCAATGTGGCGGTGTCGGCATACTTAGATCAGGAGCTTCAGCCAGCGACGACCTACTTCTACTGCGTGTACATCAGGACTGGTACTGGCGCGAACATGAGAGAAGTGGTTGGAAACATTCAATCCTTCACGACACAAAACCTTCACTTGGTAGTGTCACTTGAATTGAATAATGGTGGCCTTAAGGGTGCAGTTGCATCTACCGAGGGCGATGGCATGTTACCTAACACCGACCCGACGGTTTCAAACTGTTACCCAGAACATGTTGATGGTGATGTTTACGTTGATGGCGAGTTAATAGATACACCGAATTTGGATAGTCCCTACTGCGATTCGTACACTACAAAGCTGTACCAATATTCGAGACGTACATTAGTTGGTACTTTCGCAGTGAACGAAAATGGTGAATTTACTGGCGAGTATGTGATCCCTGCGTGTCCAACGCCGGGTGTTCATAGGTTCGTTGTCGAGGGTACTGCGCCTGACGGCAGCACGGTAAGTAAGTCGATTTCATTCATCGTAGATCCGACGTGTAAGGCACCGTACTTAACCAAGGATAAAAACACGATAGTCACGCTTCAGTTGCAGGACATTTTGTTCCCGAACTATAAATCGATCCTTACCAAGGCCTACAAGAAACGTCTTCGGGCTTACGCTTCGCTGCTCAAGGATGCAAAGCAAATAACAATTACTGGCTATACCGAAACAAAACAACCATCACGAGCAGCTCGATTGGCTTGTATCATTTTGTCGGGTAAACGAGCGAAAGCTGTGAGATCTTACCTAAGGTCATTGGGAGTGAAGATTAAGTACATCACGATTGCTCGTGGTGCAACTAATCCGGTGAGCGTAAAGAAGCAAGCCAGAAACCGGCGCGTGACGTTGAAGTTCACCGTCGATTACAGCAACAACTACAATCCTGCTGGATAGTACTTAAGGAAATGGGCTGCTGAATTATTTCAGCAGCCCATTTGGTTTTTAGCGTGACTGTGCCTGACGCGTCACAAGCCCAAGGACATTGCATATAATTCGGGCATTGTTTAGGGCGCCGATGGCATCCACATCCGCCTCGGGCATGAACTCAACTAAGTCGAACGCAGCAATTGAAGACTTCTGTGCAATGCCGTGTAAAAGTTCAACCACATGCCAGTAAGTCAGACCGCCAGGTGAGCGACCAATGACACCAGGGACGATGGACGGATCTAGGGCATCACAATCGAGTGCAATCACTACTTGGGCTCCGGCAGGAACCAGATCAATGGCTTGCTGAATTCCGCGAGCATGTACATCGCGGGCAGAAACGAACTGCACACCCCAATCCAATGCCGCCTGGTGGTCAGCGGCGCGAGCTGAACCTATTCCTCGTTGCCCGACTTGAATAATATTTTTTACGTGGCTCATTTCGGAAGCACGCCGCATGGTGGAACTCAAACCCCACACTTCACCTCGCACTTCGTCGCGCCAGTCAATATGGGCATCAATTTGAACAACTGTGACGTCGCTATGCCCTTCGAAGGCCTGAAGCATCGGGATGGGAATTGAGTCATCTCCACCAATTACTACGGGAACGCCACCTGCTTTAAGGATTGCTGATGTTGTTGACCGAATGAGTTCGCGGTTGCCCGGCGCATCTGATTCGTCATACGGCAAGTTACCAAGGTCTGCGGCGTCCACACCAAACGGGAACATGGGTCCACCCAGATCAAAATCAAAGTGAGTCAGGTTTGACGTGAAGCCACCAACTGCAGCGCGAATTGCATCAGGCGCCTGTGCGCAGTAGGCGCCGACCGATTCGTAGGGTGTCGCGCATGGTGCGCCGAACACGACCGAAGTGAAGTTGAGGTTCTCAATCGTGGTACTTGGTATGCCCATAAATGATGCGTTATCGACTGCGCCGAACATAGTTCCGATACGTGCCCGATTTGTCATGTCATCTCCTGACAATATTTGAATAATTTAAGTATGTTCAATATCTATGAATTTAGCGCGGTGATTGCATCAGATTCAATTACGGTCAACCCTAATGTCGTCAATGCGATGGTTGCCAGACCCATGGCCTCAACATCGTGGCTGGCTTCGCCGAGTTGTTGTCCAGACATCGCACGTTTTCGAATTGATTCCATAATCACGGCAAGTTTGAAGCATGCCAAGGCAACGCAAACGTCAAGGTGATCTAAACCAAAACCAGTTAAGGCGGAGTATTCATTGACGATCTGACTTCGCGTCCAAAATCCAGGTGCGTCAGTGACGTGCTGTGCAACAGGGACTTGAGCACGTAAGGTGTCACTTGGTTGCGACCAGTAGACCAGTGAAATAGCAAGGTCGGACACTGGGTCACCCAGTGTTGCCATTTCCCAATCAAGAACCGCCCTAATGTCAAAGCTCGTCGGATTCACAATGACGTTGTCTATCCGGAAATCGCCGTGCACAATGCTTGAGGGCAAATCTGTGGGCAGAGTCGCCAGACTCTTCGTGAGCCATTCGTGGAGTTGGAGAATTTCAGGCAGGTCGCGAGTTTTAGTCAGAGTCCACTGCTCACCCCATCGTTTTGCTTGACGTTGTAAGTAACCGTCAGGGCGCCCTAGGTTATCTAGGCCCGCATGTGCTGGCGCTATGGAATGCAGTGTGCTCAGCGCTGAAACCAAATTGCTCGAGAGTGAGTCGGTCTGCTTTGGTGCTAATTTTCTGGATTCAAATTCGGTATCAATTACATTGCCATCCACAAACTCCATGAGGACGAACGGCGCTCCGATCACATCGGCATCGTCGCAGAACGAAATAACGCGGGGAGTGGGAAAGTGAACGGAGTTAAGTCCGTGAAGTACTTGAAACTCGCGCTTCATGTCGTGGGCACTTGGCATCAGATTACCTAGCGGCGGGCGCCGAAGCACAAATCGTTGGCCAGATGCGTCGGTCAATGTATATGAGACATTACTGCGACCGCCAGCAAGCAGGCTCGGTATGAGTTCAGAGCGGACATCAACCTCGGGCACATTCGTTGCTAACCACGTGCGCAATGCTTCCAGCCGCAGGCCGGCAGGGTCGGTCAAGACCAGTCTCCTGGCAACAGTCCGGCTTCACTTTGTCGGGATGCTCGCTTAGCTAGCGACCAGCGATGAACTTCAGATGGACCGTCGTAAATTCGGAATGGGCGCACATCTCGGAAAATCTGGGCTATCGCAAGGTCGCCTGAGATTCCTGCAGCACCGCACAACTGCATCGAGCGATCTACGATTCGATTCGTTGCCTCGGCGACGAAGGTCTTTGCGATAGATGTTTCCTTACGTGCTGGGGATCCCGCGTCTAATGCGTAGGCAGCAGTTCGAATCAGAGCCCGGCTGGCAGCGATGTCAATTTCGTTGTCAGCAATCATTTGCTGGGCCATGCCCAGAGACGACAAGAAAGTTCCAAACATCGGACGTTGTGTCGCGTAACCTACCGCGATTTCGTGAGTTCGTCGGGCAGCACCCAGCCAGCGCATACAGTGTGTCAAGCGTGCAGGGCCTAAACGCACCTGAGCATATTCAAAACCTTGATTCACCTCACCGAGAACTGAGTCATTGCTGACGAAACAGTTATCAAAATTGATTACTCCATGCCCGCCCGAAAACGCGCTATCAATAGTGTTTAAAGTACGCACTATTGTCATACCGGGATTGTCACTATCGACAAGAAACATAGTGGCCTTATCGCCCGTGCGGGCCATTGCGATAGAAAACTCGGCACCCTGTGCACCAGTGATAAACCACTTTGTGCCGTTAATGACCCAGCCACTATCTGCCTGAGTGGCAGTTGTACTGAGTTGGTCGGGATCAGCGCCAGAACCCGGGCTCGGCTCAGTCATAGAAAACGTTGAACGAATTTCACCGCGACTGAGTGGGCCGAGATACTTCTCGCGCTGTGCAGGTGTTGAAACTTTGTTGAGCAACAAAATGTTGCCTTCATCAGGTGCGGCACAGTTCATAGCAGTCGGGCCCAGAAGGCTCCGCCCGCTT
>Ga0194055_10002663_pt1 | contig 14051 bp, 16 predicted proteins | sample SepL449m_MetaG_FD_155482 | JGI IMG/M metagenome (GOLD analysis project Ga0194055, IMG submission 155482) | Anoxic zone freshwater microbial communities from boreal shield lake in IISD Experimental Lakes Area, Ontario, Canada - Sep2016-L442-9m | ecosystem: Environmental > Aquatic > Freshwater >... | reverse complement strand
CCCCGACACCACCGTCGGACTCGCCTACGTCGAGGGCCTCGTCGACGGCCGCACCTTCGCCGAGCGACTGCGCGCCGTGACCGAGCGCCTGCCGGTCGTCCTGGTCAAGGGTGGGGCCACGGCCGGCGGGCAGCGGGCCGCCGCCTCGCACACGGGAGCGCTCGCGAGCGACGACCGGGTCTTCGACGGCGTCTGCCGTCAGGCCGGCGCCGTGCGGGCCGGCTCCATCGAGGAGGCCTTCGAGGTCGCCGCCACCTTCGCGACCCAGCCCCGACCGCCGGGCAACCGGGTCGCGATCCTCACCACCGCCGGGGGCTGGGGTGTCGTCACCGCCGACGCGGTCCACCGGTCGTCGCTCGAGTTGCTCCCGCTACCCGACTCCCTGCGGACGGCCATCGACGCGCACCTCCCACCCCGTTGGAGCCGCAACAACCCCATCGACTTCGCCGGGGCCGAGACCCGCGACACCATCCCCGACGTCCTCGACCTCGTGGTCGACCACCCGGAGGTCGATGCGGTGCTGATGCTCGGGCTCGGTATCCAGTCCAACCAGGCCCGACTCATGCGCAACGGTCCGTTCCACCCCGACCACGGGCTCGAGCGGATCGTCACCTACCACGAGCGCCAGGACGCGCGCTTCGCCCGGGCCGCCGCCGACGCCTCGGCTCGCACGGGCAAGCCGGTGCTCGTCGCCACGGAGCTCGGGATCGCCGACCCCGACAACGCGGGTCCCCGCACGGTGCGCGAGACCGGCCGACTCTGCTACCTCTCGGCCGACCGGGCGGTGCGGTCGCTGGCCCATCTCTGGGACGACACACGGCACCGGCAGCGCCGCATCGGGGCAGTCGACCCGGCGTGAGCCGGTTCGACCATCGTGGGGACCCGGCGTGAGCCGGGCACGGGTGGCCGGTGCGCTCGCGGTGGTGAGCCTGCTCTGCGCCGGGGTCGCGGTGGCCGTCGGTGGCGGTGGATCTCCCAGCCCCACGGCGGCGGCTCGGGTCGGCACGCCGCTGTGGTCGGCGCGACGCTTCCCCCAGACGATCGTCGACGCCGTGGGCGCCGGCCATCTCCAGCACGACCTCGACGGCGCGGTCTTCGGCAACGACGGCTGCTTCTCGGTGACCTCCGACGCCGGCACGATCGCCCAGCACGCCGTCGACCAGCCCTTCGTGGGCGCCTCGACCCAGAAGTTGCTCACGGCCACCGCCGCCCTCGCGGTCCTCGGGCCCGACACCACGTTCACCACCAGGGCGGTGTCGGCCGCGGATCCGGTCAAGGGCGCCGTGGACCGCCTGGTCCTCGTGGGTGGTGGTGACCCGACGCTCTCGACCGCACCGTTCCGCTCGTTCGAACTCGCCGACCCGAAGAACTCCGGCGTGGCGTACACCCCGCTGGAGACGCTGGCCGACGCGATCGTGGCCAAGGGCGTCACGCGCATCGGCACGCTCGGAGTCGACGACTCGCGCCACGAGACCCTGCGCTACCTGCCGGTCTGGCCGGACTCCGACCGCACCGACGGGCAGATCGGCCCGCTCGGGGCGCTCACGGTGAACCGGGGCTTCAGTGCCTGGACCCCGAAAGCGGTCCCCGTGGACGATCCGGCGATCTTCGCGGGGAACCAACTCGCCGCGCTGCTCCGCGCCCGGGGGGTGACCGTCGACGGACGGGTGGCCCACGTCAAGGTTCCCGAGAAGCCGGTCGGCCTCGCCGAGGTCACGTCGGCACCGGTCCGCGACGTGGTGGTTGGGATGATCCGTTCGAGCGACAACCTCGCGGCCGAGGGCCTGGTCCGGGAGATCGGGCTGAAGGTGGCCAAGCAGGGCACCACCTCGGCCGGGACCAAGGCGGTCCTCGACACCCTGGCCGGCCTCGGCGTCACCACCACGGGGCTGAACCTGCTCGACGGCTCTGGCCTCTCCCACGAGGACCGGATCACCTGCCAGGCGCTCACCGCGGTCCTGGACCTCGGGGATCGCCCGGAGTTCGCCGCCGTGAGCGCCGGACTGCCGGTGGCCGCCCAGACCGGCACGCTGGCCGACGAGTTCCAGGGCTCCTCCCTCGCCGGCATCCTCCGGGGCAAGACCGGCTTCCTCAGTGGCGTCACCGGGCTGGTGGGTCTCCTCGACACCGCACACCCGGTCCGGTTCGCCTTCGTGGTTGACGGCAACTTCGGCGAGACCCAGGCGATCCGCCTGCGCGCCCAGCTCGCCCAGGTGATCGCCCGATTCCCGCAGTCCCCCGGGGTGGACGACCTCGTCCCCGGTCCGATCCCACCGATCCGACCGACCTGACCGACCTGACCGCGCGGGTCGCCGCCGTCGACGGGCCCGGACGCCGCCACCACGGCGACCTCCCGGCCTGCGGCGTAGGATCGGCCCGTGCCCGACGCCAGCCCGCCCCGCCTGTCCCCGTTCGGGAACCGACGCGCCTCGTTGCCGCAGCTGGTCCTCGAGTTGCGCGACCTGATCGTCACCTACTTCAAGCAGGAGACGGTCGTCCCGCTCAAGCGGCTCCGGCGCTACCTGGCGTTCGGGGTGGTCGGCTCGGTGCTCATGGGGGTCGGCGTGCTGCTGCTCGCCCTCGGCCTGTTGCGGCTGCTCCAGAGCAAGACCGGCTCGACCTTCGCCGGCGACTGGTCGTGGGCGCCCTACCTGATCGTGTTCGCGGCGTTGATGGCCGGGGCCGCACTGACCTGGTCGGCCCGACGAACGTTCCGCTCCCCGAAGGAGGACCGATGACCACGCCCGGACCGCGCGTCTCGCGCGCCGACATCGAGGCGAAGCTGCGCCAGATCCAAGGCGACGTCGAGACCGGCGTGGAGTCCGGTCGCGACGCCGGGAAGCTCGCCGCCACGGCCGGCACGGTCGTGGCCCTGGGGATCGTCTACCTGCTGGGTCGGCGCCACGGGCGCAAGAAGCGCACCATCGTCGAGATCACCCGGGTCTGACGTGGTCCTCTCGATCACCCGGTGGGCCACCCGCTGGCTCTTCCGGAACTGGCAACGCAACCTCCAGCGGGCCACCGCCACCACCGCCGTGTTCGCGCTGGTCCGACGGATCATCAACGGCTCGCCGGAGACCGTGTTCCGTGGGGTGCTCGACCCGGGCTCGGGCATCCGGATCCGGGTGATCAAGCCCGGGGAGCGTTGACGCGGGGGAGCGGCGCGTGAGGGTCCTCCTGCGCAACCCCCGGCGTGAGCTGGACCTGGAGGGCATCACGTCGGTCGCCACCCTGCTCCACCACCTCGACCTCAACCCGGAATCGGTGTTGGTCATCGTGGGCGACGAGTTGGTCACCAACGACGCCCCGCTCGCCCCCGACGCCACGGTCGAGATCCGGCCGGTGATCTCGGGCGGCGCCGACGGCGCGACCGCGGCCGGTTCCGGCGGGGGAGACGTGTCGTGACCCGCGTGCCGATGAAGTGCCGGGTGTGCCGGGGTCCGGCGGTCATCGACCTCAAGCGGCACAACGCCAACTTCTGCCGCGAGCACTTCGTCGCCTACTGCGAGGAGCAGGTGAGGCGCGCCATCCACCACTTCCGGATGCTCGAGCCGGGGGAGCGGGTGCTCGTGGCGGTCTCGGGCGGCAAGGACTCCCTCGCCTGCTGGGACCTCCTGGTCCGGCTGGGCTATGCGGTGGAAGGCTTCTACCTCGGGCTCGGCATCGACACCTACTCCGACGACTCCCTGGCCGCCGCCACCCGCTTCGCGGACGCTCGCGGCCTCACGCTCCACGTGGTCGACCTGGAGACGACCCACGGCTTCACGATCCCGGTGGCGGCCGGCGCCACCCACCGATCGCCCTGCGGCGCATGCGGTCTGTCGAAGCGTCACGAGTTCAACCGGGTCGCCCGCGACCTCGGCTTCGGGGTGCTCGCCACCGGGCACAACCTCGACGACGAGGCGGCGGTCCTCCTCGGCAACGTGCTGCGCTGGGAGACCGACTACCTGGCCCGGCAGCACCCGTGCCTCCCCGCGGAAGGTGGGTTCGTGCGCAAGATCAAGCCGCTCTACCGGCTGGGCGAACGCGAGATGGCCGCCTACTGCATCCTCGAGGGCATCGACTACCAGGTCGACGAATGCCCGATGGCGGCCGGGAACCGGCACATCGGCTTCAAAGAAACCCTCAACGACCTGGAACGTCGGAGCCCGGGGAGCAAGGCGGCGTTCCTGTTCGGGTTCCTCGACCGGATGGCGCCGCTGCTCGCACAGGCCGACGGCCCGGGCGACGCAGAGGTGCACGCCTGCGCCGGATGCGGCGAGCCCACCACGGGCGACGTGTGCGCCTTCTGTCGTCTGCGCGACAAGGCCCGGGCGTGAGCCGCGGGCCCTTCGCCGTGGGCGAACGCGTGCTGCTCGTCGACTCCAAGCGTCGACGCCATCTGGTGACCCTCGCCGCCGGGGGCGAGTTCCACTCGCACGCCGGCGTGCTGAACCACGACGCGCTGATCGGATCTCCCGAAGGGCTGACCGTCCGCACCACGCGCGGTGCGCGCCTGACGGCCGTACGACCGACCCTCGCCGACTACGTCGTGGAGATGCCCCGGGGCGCCCAGGTGATCTACCCGAAGGACCTCGGGCCGATCCTCATGCACGCCGACATCTTCCCGGGTGCGCGCGTCCTCGAGTCCGGGGTCGGATCGGGTGCGCTCACCAGCACGCTGCTCCGGGCGGTCGGCCCCACCGGCCACGTCCTCGGGTACGAGCTGCGCGACGACTTCGCCGATCGGGCCCGCCGCAACGTCGAGTCGTTCCTGGGTCCGGACGTCCCCCTCGACGTCGAGGTCCGCGACGTCTACGAGGGCATCGCGGTGACCGACCTCGACCGCATCGTCCTCGACCTCCCCGAGCCCTGGCGGGTCGTCGAGCACGCGGCCACGGCCCTCGCCCCGGGCGGGATCCTGCTCGCCTACCTGCCCACGATCCTCCAGGTCGCCCGCTTGCGCGAGGAGCTCGAGTCGTCGCCGTTCGGGATGGCGACCTCGTTGGAGGTGCTCCAGCGCACCTGGCACATCGACGGCCAGAGCGTGCGCCCGGACCACCGCATGGTCGCCCACACCGGCTTTCTCACCTTCGCCCGTCTGCTCGTGCCCGAGACCACCGACTGAGTCGCATCGGGGCCCGGACGCGAATCGACCCGGGCACGAGGCCCGGGTCGGATCCACTGGCTCCCCGCCGGAGCGGGGCGGGCGCAGGAGGTCAGTCGACCTCGATGAAGATGCACTCTCCGGGGCATTCTTCGGCAGACTCGATGGTCGCCTCTTCCATGCCGCCGGGAACATTGGCGAGCCCTTCGGCGCCGCCCGGTTCGGAAAACACCTTGCCACCCTCCTTGACGTAGGCCAGGCCGTCGTCGAGCAGGGTGAACACGTCGGGTGCGATCTCCTCGCAGAGCCCGTCACCGGTGCACAGGTCCTGGTCGATCCAGACCTTCATTCGGGTTCCTCCAGGTCGAGGGGGTGGATGTCCGGGCGCAGGCTAGCCGGGGAATCCGGCCGATCTCAACCAGCCGGAGCCACCTGGTGTCCAGGCTTCCGGTGTGGTCCGGGGCGCCGCGGGTCCCCGGCTAGGGTTCGCGCGTCGGTCGGTGACAGGAGGTGTTCGCCCATGGCGCCAGATCCCCGGGACCCGATCGACGCCGCGCGCCCCTCCGGTCCGGGCCAACCGTCGGGCGAACCGGCGGCCGACCCGTCCGACGATCGGTCGATCCAGGACCAGGTCCAGTTCCTCAACGAGGAGATCCTCGTCCTGCGCCGGCGCCTCCAGGAGGCCCCCAAGCGGGTGCGCACCCTCGAGGAGCGGCTCCTCGAGACCAAGGGGCAACTGGCCCAGGCGGTCTCCCAGAACGAACGCTTGTCGGCCACCTTGCGCGAGGCCCGCGACCACATCGCCGCCCTGCGCGAAGAGGTCGAGAAGCTCACCATGCCGCCGTCGGCCTACGGCACGTTCCTCAACGTCAACGACGACGGCACCGTCGACATCCTGAGCGGCGGGCGCAAGATGCGCGTCTCCGCCCACCCGGAGGTCGACGTCGACGGCCTCGAGCGCGGCCAGGAGGTCGCCCTCAACGAGTCGCTCAGCATCGTGCTCGCCCGCGGACTCGAGGGCGCGGGTGAGGTCGTGGTCCTCAAGGAGCTCCTCGAGGACGAGCGCCGCGCCCTGGTCGTGGGCCGGGCCGACGAGGAGCGGGTCTGCGAACTCGCCGGCGAGATGGTGGGCCAGAAGCTCCGTTCCGGCGACCACCTGCTCGTCGACGTGCGCTCCAACCTCGTGGTGGAGAAGCTGCCCCGGCCCGAGGTCGAGGAACTGGTCCTCGAGGAGGTTCCCGACGTCACCTACGAAGACGTCGGCGGCCTCGACGACCAGATCGAGCTCATCAAGGACGCGGTCGAACTCCCGTACCTCTACGCCGACCTGTTCACCGAGCACCAGCTCCAGCCGCCGAAGGGCATCTTGCTGTACGGGCCGCCCGGTTGCGGCAAGACCCTCATCGCGAAAGCCGTGGCCAATTCCCTGGCCAAGCGGGTCACCGAACGCACGGGGAGCTCGTCCACCCGCTCGTACTTCCTCAACATCAAGGGCCCCGAGCTGCTCAACAAGTACGTCGGTGAGACCGAGCGTCAGATCCGCCTGGTCTTCCAGCGCGCCCGGGAGAAGTCCGAGGAGGGCGTGCCCGTCATCGTCTTCTTCGACGAGATGGACTCCCTGTTCCGCACCCGGGGCACCGGTATCTCCTCCGACATCGAGAGCACGATCGTCCCGCAGCTCCTCGCCGAGATCGACGGCGTCGAGAGCCTGAAGAACGTGATCGTGATCGGCGCGTCCAACCGCGAGGACCTCATCGACCCGGCCATCTTGCGTCCCGGACGCCTCGACGTGAAGATCAAGATCGAGCGGCCCGACGCCACCTCGGCCCGCCGGATCTTCTCCTGCTACCTCACCCCGTCGCTGCCGATCGCCGACGACGAGGTCCGGGCCCGGGGCAATGCGGCCGACGCCGTGGCCGCCATGATCGACGCCGCGGTCGAACACATGTACTCCACCGGAGAGGAGAACCGCTTCCTCGAGGTCACCTACCAGAACGGCGACAAGGAAGACCTGTACTTCAAGGACTTCTCCTCGGGCGCCATGATCGAGAACATCGTCCGGCGCGCCAAGAAGCTCTCCATCAAGCGTCAGATCGACGGGGGAGCCAAGGGCATCTGCACCGACGATCTCGTCGCCTCCGTGCGCCAGGAGTTCCGCGAGCACGAGGACCTGCCCAACACCACCAACCCCGACGACTGGGCCAAGATCTCCGGCAAGAAGGGTGAGCGGATCGTGTTCATCCGCACGCTCGTCAACCACGGCGCCCAGGGCGAAGGTGGCCGGCAGATCGAGCGGGTCACGACCGGCCAGTACCTCTAGACCCCCTAGGCTCGCCGCGTGGCGATCCCGAAGGTCTGCGGTGTCGAGACGGAGTTCGGAGTCGTGCTGCGCGGGGCCCTCGACCCCAACCCGGTGCTGGCGTCGTCGATCCTGATCAACGCCTACGTCGAACAGCGCAAGGTCGGGTGGGACTTCGAGGACGAGCACCCCGACCACGACGCCCGCGGTGCCACCAAGCCGGGGGCCCGGCCGCCGGTCGTCGAGACCCACCTGGTCAACACCGTGCTCACCAACGGCGCCCGGTACTACGTCGACCACGCCCACCCCGAATACTCCACCCCCGAGTGCCTCGACGCCCGGTCGATCGTCGTCGCCGACAAGGCTGGGGAGCGGATCCTGGCGCGCTCGATGCAGGCCGCGACCCGACTGCTCGAACCGGGCCAGGAGATCGTCGTCTACAAGAACAACTCCGACGGCAAGGGCAACAGTTACGGCACCCACGAGAACTACATGATCGACCGGGCGGTGCCGTTCGCCGCCCTCGTGCGCACGCTGCTCCCGTGGTTCGTCACCCGACAGCTCTTCACCGGGGCCGGCAAGGTCGGGAGCGAGAACGGCGCCGGGATGGTCGACTACCAGATCAGCCAACGGTCGGACTTCTTCGAGGAGGAGGTCGGGCTCGAGACCACGCTGAAGCGCCCGATCGTCAACACCCGCGACGAGCCCCACGCCGATCCACAGTCCTACCGGCGGCTGCACGTGATCGTCGGTGACGCCAACCTCTGCGAACTCGCGACGTTCCTCAAGGTCGGGACCACGGCGATCGTGCTGACGATGATCGAGGACGGCGCCGTGGGCCGCGACCTCTCCCTCGCCGACCCGGTACCGGCGATCCGCACGGTCTCGCACGACCCCACGTGCCGCGCCCTCGTCGAACTCGCCGACGGCTCCCGGGCGACCGCCCTGGAGCTGCAGTGGGAGTTCTTCCGGATGGCGAGCGCCTACACCGCCCGCGCCGGGTTCGCGGCCTGCGGCGGCGAGGCGGTCGGGAGTGTGGTCCTCGACCGGTGGGAAGCCGTCCTCACCGGCCTCGAGACCGATCCCGCGTCCCTCGACGGTCAGCTCGACTGGGTGACCAAACTCAACCTCCTCGAGGCCTACGCCACCCGCGACGGCCTCGACTGGCCCGACCCGAAGCTCGCGCTCCTGGATCTCCAGTACCACGACGTCAGGCCGGAGCGTTCCCTCTACGAGCGCCTGGTGCGCGCCGGCAAGGTCGAGCGCCTCGTGACCGAGGAGGAGGTGCTCGCTGCGATCGACGAGCCGCCCCACGACACCCGGGCCTACTTCCGGGGCCGGTGCCTGGAGCGCTGGCCCGACGCCGTGGTGGCGGCCAACTGGGACAGCATCATCCTCGACATCGGCACCGACCCCCTCAAGCGGATCCCGATGATGGAGCCGCTCCGGGGCACCCGTGAGCACGTCGAGGCGCTGTTCGACGAGTGCGCCACCCCGGCCGAGCTCGTGGCCCGGATCTCGTCGTGAACCAGCCCGTGCGCCCATCACGCCGCCTTGGCGTGGCAGGCTGAGCCCAGGAGGCGAATCCATGACCGAGCAGCAGCGCAAGCAACGACCGGCTCCTCAGCCGCGCGTCACAGAGGAGTCCGACGACGTGACCCCCGCCGAGCGCGGCGAGAAGCTCAAGTCCGAACTCGACGACCTCCTCGACGAGATCGACGAAGTGCTCGAGGAGAACGCCGAGGAGTTCGTCAAGTCCTACATCCAAAAGGGCGGGGAGTAGCGCCCCGGAGCGGGAACTAGGCTCCGACGTCCATGAACGACAGCCCGTTGCCCTTCTTCGCTTCCGGCGAGGACCCGGGAGCATCCTTCGCCGACCTGCTCCGACGGGTCGCTCCCGACCGGGTGTCGGCGATGGTGCCCAGCCCCTCCGGGTCGGCGCCGTTCGAGATCACCCACGGCACCACGATCGTGGCCATTCGCTACGCCGACGGCGTGGTGATGGCCGGCGACCGGCGGGCCACCGCCGGGTCCACCATCGCCAACCGACGCATGGAGAAGGTCTTCCCGGCCGACGACTACTCGGGGGTGGCCATCGCCGGCGCGGCCGGCCCCGCCGTCGACATGGTGCGGCTCTTCCAGGTGCAGCTCGAGCACTACGAGAAGATCGAGGGCGAGCTCCTCAGCCTCGAGGGCAAGGCCAACCAGTTGGCCGGCCTGATCCGGGCCAACCTCCCGGCCGCCATGCAGGGCATCGTCGTGGTGCCGCTCTTCGCCGGGTTCGACGAACGCCGGGGTCACGGTCGGGTCTTCTCCTACGACGCCCTCGGCGGCCGCTACGAGGAGGCCGACTTCCAGGCGGTCGGCTCCGGCGGTGTCCACGCCCGCAACTGGATCAAGTCCCAGTGGGCCGAGAACATGACCCGCGACGCCGCCGTCGATCTCGCCCTGCGGTCGCTCTTCGCCGCCGCCGACGAGGACTCCGCCACCGGCGGACCCGACCTCATCCGGGGCATCTACCCGGTGATCGCCACCATCGACCGCGACGGCTATGTGGCCCTCGCCGACGACGACATCGCCACTCGGGCCAACGTGCTCGTCGGCGGACGCGAGGAAGGGGCCGGACTGTGAGCATGCCGTTCTACGTCTCGCCCGAGCAGGTCATGAAGGATCGGGCCGACTACGCGCGCAAGGGCATCGCGCGCGGGCGCAGCCTGGTCGCCTTCAGCACCACCGACGGCATCGTGCTCGTCGCCGAGAACCCGTCGCGCACCCTCTACAAGATCAGCGAGATCTACGACCGCATCGCCTTCGCCGGAGTGGGCAAGTACAACGAGTTCGAGATGCTGCGGATCGCCGGGGTGCGCCAGGCCGACATCAAGGGCTACTCCTTCGCCCGGGAAGACGTCAACGCCCGGTCCCTCGCCAACGCCTACGCCCAGACGCTCGGGCAGGTGTTCACCCACGAGATGAAGCCCTACGAGGTGGAGATCCTCGTCGCCCAGGTCGGCAGCGACCAGGAGGACGACGAGCTCTTCCACATCCTCTACGACGGCACCGTCATGGACGAGCAGGGCTTCACCGTGCTCGGCGGCGAGGCCGAGTCCATCTCCGAGGTCACCCGCGAGCGCTACTCGCCGGGACTCGACAAGGTGGCGGCCGTGAAGCTCGGAGCGTCGGTGCTCGCCGCCGACGACCAGACCCTGACGGCGAACCAGCTCGAGGTGGCCTTCCTCGACCGCGCCCGTTCCCGACGCGCCTTCCAGCGCCTCCGCGGCGACGACCTCGCGGCCGTGCTCGCCTGAGTCGGTCTCACCCCAGCAGCTGGCGCAGCAGCGGCGCCACGGCAGCCGTCGCCAGCAGCACCATCGCGGCGACCCACACCCAGCGGGGCACGGCTCGTCGCGGGCGCGGGTCGTGCAGTGCCATCGCCTCGTCGACCTCGCCGGCGAGGAGCACCAGGCGGGCGTCGGCCATCTGGTCGTCGGGCACGTAGACGTCGACCCGGGCGAGGTCACCCATGGTCAGCCCGTAGGGCCCGCCGGTGGCACCCCGCAGCGACACGTCGATGCCCTCGTCGGTGAGCCGGGCGGCCAGCACGTGCGCCGCGAAACTGCCGTGCACCGTGGTCAGCACCGAGTCGGACACCCCTCGATGGTACGCAGCCGTTGCGACCGGCCGGTACGCTCCGACAGATGGAGCGCCGCATCTTCGGGCTCGAGAACGAATACGGAGTCACCTGCACGCTTCGCGGGCAACGCCGCCTCAGCCCCGACGAAGTCGCCCGCTACCTGTTCCGCCGGGTCGTCTCGTGGGGACGCTCCAGCAACGTGTTCCTCGAGAACGGCGCCCGTCTCTACCTCGACGTCGGCAGCCACCCCGAGTACGCCACGCCCGAGTGCGACGCCCTCGACGAGCTCGTCGTCCACGACAAGGCGGGGGAGCGGATCCTCGAGGCTCTGGTGCGCAGCGCCGAGCAACGGCTCCACGAGGAAGGCATCCGGGGCGAGGTCTACCTCTTCAAGAACAACACCGACTCCGCCGGCAACTCGTACGGCTGCCACGAGAACTACCTGGTCGAACGCGACGGCGACTTCAGCCGCTTCACCGACGTCCTGATCCCGTTCCTGGTGAGCCGCCAGATCTACGCGGGCGCCGGCAAGGTCCTCCAGACCGCCCGCGGTGCGACGTACTGCATCGCCCAGCGGGCCGAACACATCTGGGAAGGGGTCTCGAGCGCCACCACGCGATCGCGTCCCATCATCAACACGCGCGACGAGCCCCACGCCGACGCCGAGCGGTTCCGGCGGCTCCACGTGATCGTCGGCGACTCCAACATGAGCGAGTACGCCACCTTCCTCAAGACGGGTACCACGTCGATCCTTCTGCGCATGCTCGAGGAGGAGCAGTCGCCGTGGCGCGACCTGTCGCTCGAGAACCCGATCCGCGCCATCCGCGAGATCAGCCACGACATGACCTGCCGGCGCAAGGTCCGGCTCGCCAACGGGCGCGAACTCTCCGCAGTCGACATCCAGTCCGAATACCTCGAGCGAGCCCTCAAGTTCGCCAAGAAGCGGGGCCTCTCCGAACTCGAGCAGCGAGCCCTCGACATGTGGGAGCACTGCATGACCCACCTCGAGAACGACCCGCTCAAACTCGACACCGAGGTCGACTGGGTGGTCAAGTACCACCTGATCGAGGCGTACCGCGAGCGTCACGACCTGGCGCTCACGCACCCTCGGGTCTCGATGGTCGACCTCTCTTACCACGACATCACCCGCAGCCGCTCGCTCTACTACCTCCTGGAGCGGCGCGGTCAGGTTGCCCGCATGGTCGACGACGACGCCATCGAGACGGCCATGTCGACCCCACCCCAAACGACACGCGCCCGGCTGCGCGGCTCGTTCATCAAGCGGGCCAAGGAGGCCAAGCGCGACTACACCGTCGACTGGGTCCACCTGAAACTCAACGACCAGGCCCAACGCACGGTGCTCTGCAAGGACCCGTTCAAGTCGCGCGACGAACGCGTCGAGCGGCTCATCGCGTCGCTGTAACGGGGTTCGCGTGCCGTCGTTCCGCACCGGCCCCGTCGTGCGCCTCCTCGAGGAGCGCACCGGCCTCCAGCGCGTCGAGGTGGACCTCGGCGACGGACCCGAGCGGGCCTACGTCCTCACCCAGCTGACCGGGCGCGTCGACCCGGGCGACCGGGTCGTCGTCAACACCACCGCGGTCGAGCTCGGGCTCGGCACCGGCGGTTGGCACGTCGTGCACTGGAACCTCGCCCGCGAGGAATGGAGCGAGAAGGGCCCCGGCCACATCATCAAGAGCCGCTACACCAGCCTCCAGGCCGACGTCGGCAGCGCCGAGGAGCACCTCGAGGATCTGGCCGAGGCCGAATCGATCGCGGGCATGCCGGTGGTGGCGGCCGCCCTGCACAGTCAGGTCCCCGCGGTGGCGGTCGCCGTACGGGCCGCCCGGCCCGACGCTCGGATCGTGTACGTGATGACCGACGGCGCGGGCCTCCCGCTGGCCCTCTCCGACCTGATCGCCACCTTGCGCGCCAAGGGTCTCGTGGACGCGACGGTCACGTTCGGACATGCCTTCGGCGGCGACTACGAGGCCGTGTCGATCTATTCGGCGCTCGTGGTGGCCCGGCAGGTGGCGGGTGCCGACGTCGCCATCGTGGCCATGGGCCCGGGCATCGTGGGCACCAACACGCGCCTCGGCTTCTCCGGACTCGAGGTCGGGCCGGTCCTCGACGCCGCCGTGGCCCTCGGGGGGGTGCCGGTGGCCTGCCTCCGGGCGTCGTTCGCGGATCCGCGCGAGCGGCACGTGGGACTGTCGCACCACAGCGCCACGGCCCTGCGCCTCGCCACCCGGGAGCGGGTGCTGGTGGCCGTGCCGTGCGTCGGGGGAGCGGAGGAAGCCCGCCTCCGGGCCGACCTCGCCGAGGCCGGGCTCGACCGCAAGCACGACTGCATCGACGTCGAGCCGCCCGACGTCCTGGCGCTGTTCGCCGCCCTCGACCTCCACGTGGTCTCCATGGGCCGCCCGGCCGCCGACGACCCGGTGCTCTTCCAAGCCGCCGCCGCCGCCGGACGACTGGCCGCCGAGCGCATCCCCTCGGCACGCGCGGTCTTCGGGTGAGTCGGGACGCACCGTGAGCGAACGCCTCGAACGCCTCATCAACCTCACCGCGACGCTGTTGGCCACCCGCCGGCCCCTCACCCTCGAGGAACTCGCGGATCGGCTCTCGCCCGGCTATCCCGACGACCTCGCGGCACGCCGGCGCCAGTTCGAACGCGACAAGGAGACGCTGCGCGACCTCGGGATCCCCATCGCGGTGGAGTCGGTCGACGGCTGGAGCGGCGCCGACCTCGGCTACCGGATCCACCCCGACGAGTACTACCTCCCGGACCTCGGGCTCGATCCCGCCGAGCGGGCGGCGCTGCACCTCGCGGCCACGGCGGTCGACGTCGGGGGGGTCGACCCGCTCGACGCGCTCCGCAAACTCGGCGGCGCCGAGGGCAGCGCGGCGGCAGCGCCGGTGGCCTCGTTCGCGGTCACTCCCCACCTCGGGGCCTGCTTCGACGCCGTGGCCCGGCGCTGCGTCCTGACCTTCCCGTACCGCAACGAGGAGCGCCGCCTCGAGCCGGCCGGGATCCT
>Ga0194055_10002662_pt1 | contig 14053 bp, 13 predicted proteins | sample SepL449m_MetaG_FD_155482 | JGI IMG/M metagenome (GOLD analysis project Ga0194055, IMG submission 155482) | Anoxic zone freshwater microbial communities from boreal shield lake in IISD Experimental Lakes Area, Ontario, Canada - Sep2016-L442-9m | ecosystem: Environmental > Aquatic > Freshwater >... | reverse complement strand
GCCCTCCACCGCCCACAGCCCCGCTACCCACCGCCGGCGTGGGCCGTGGCGCTGGTGTCGAAAGAACCGCCAAAATCATCGCCATCATCGGATTTGCAGACGCCGCTCCCGCGTCCGAAAAAATGCCCGCAAAGCTGGCAAATAATCATCGTCCGTCTTCAGCGAAATCGCATCAATCCGCTTCTTCCGAAAATCCTTCAGCCGCTCCGCCGTCCGCACCTCCACCGCTCGCAGATACGCCAACCGCGTCCCCCGATCCGAGGTGTTAATCTCCATCTGCTCCCCAGTCTCCGCATCCTCCAAGGTCAGTAACCCCACATCCGGCAAATCCTCCTCCCGAGGATCCACTATCGGGATCGCAATCAAATCATGACGCCGCGCCGTGACCGCCAACTGCCGAGAAAAATCCTCCGCCTGAAAGTCCGAAATCAAAAAAACCACCGAACGCCGATGCAATACCTGGTTCAAATAATCCAACGCCACCCCAGGCTCCGTCCCCCGACGCTTCGGCTCAAAATACAAAATCTCCCGAATCAGCCGCAAGGTATGCACCCGACCCTTTTTCGGCGGAATAAATAACTCCACCTCATCCGAAAACAAAATCAATCCCACCTTGTCGTTGTTCCGAATCGCACTAAACGCAAACAACGAAGCCACTTCCGCCGCCAACTCCCGCTTGCTCAAATGCACACTCCCAAATTCCCCCGACGCACTCACATCCACCACCAACATCACCGTCAACTCCCGCTCTTCCGTAAACTTCTTCACATACGCCGCCCCATGCACCTCGCAATACTTCGCCGTCACATTCCAATCAATCGATCGCACCTCATCCCCAGCCTGATACTCCCGGACCTCCTCAAAATTCATCCCTCGCCCCTTAAAAACACTCCGGTATTGCCCCGAAAATGTCGCCGAAACCAACCCTCGCGTCTTCAACTCCAGACGCTGAATCTTCTTCAGAATATCACGAGCAGATTCCATGGTAATTTAAATTCCAACGCTCTCCCCATTAAACACTTTCATACTCACACGTTGCATCCATCACGGCACCGCCAGACCCGCAAAAATCTTCTCAATAATTCGTTCACTCGTCATCTCTTCCGCCTCCGCCTCGTAACTCACAATGATCCGGTGCCGCAACACATCCGTCCCCACATTCTTCACGTCCTGCGGCGTCACATAGCCTCGACCCGCAATAAACGCCGACGCCCGCGCCGCTAAGGTCAAAGCAATCGTCGCCCGTGGCGACGCCCCATAACGAATCATCCCCTCCAATTTCAATCGGTAACTCGCCGGCTCCCGCGTCGCAAAAACCACGTCCACAATGTAATCCTTCACCCGATCATCCACATAAATCCCGTTCACCACCTCCCGCGCCCGCAAAATATCCCCAGGCTCCGTCACTGCTTCCACTTGCAAATTTGGGGCGCTCGTCGCCATCAAATCCAAAATCTTTCGCTCCTCCGCCTTACTCGGATATCCCACCCGCAACTTCAACATGAACCGGTCCAACTGGGCCTCCGGTAACTGATACGTCCCCTCCTGCTCCAACGGGTTCTGCGTCGCCAAAACTAAAAAAGGATCCGCCAACGGATAGGTCGTATCCCCAATCGTCACCTGCCGCTCTTGCATCGCTTCCAAAAGCGCACTCTGCACCTTCGCCGGCGCCCGGTTAATCTCATCCGCTAAAATCAAATTCGAAAACAAGGGTCCCCTCTTCGTCGTAAATTCCCCCGTCCGCGGATTGTAAATCAAGGTCCCAATCAAATCCGCAGGCAACAAATCCGGAGTAAACTGAATCCGCTGAAACCCCGTGCGAATACAACTCGCTAATGTCTTCACCGCGAGCGTCTTCGCCAAACCAGGCACCCCTTCCAAAAGGATGTGCCCGTTGGTCAGCAACCCCGTCAGGAGCCCGTCAACAAGGTATTTCTGCCCAATCAAGACTCGGGCAATCTCCGCCTGCAATGGCTTAATCCATTGACTGGCAATTTTTACTTCTTCGGTAATTTCCTGCGTGGTGGACATGGCTGGGCATCAGACCGCCTCAAGGAAGTTTTGTTCAAGCTCCGATTTGCTTTTACTCTTTTTTTCCTCTCCATTCTCTTCCACTCCAATCAATCGCACTTTTACCGTGAACATTTCCCTCGCTTCCTCTGTTACACTCTCCCTTTGTATTTCATCAGTGCCACGCTGAATTTTCTCCACCCATCGCCACCGCCCTCTATTCCACCTATGCAAACTCCAAACACCAACCCCGAACAGGAAGCCGATGTCGCCGCTATCGATGAACTCCGCGAACTCAATGGCCGGATCCGTGCCGAACTCGGGAAAATTATCGTCGGCCAACACACGGTCATCGAACAACTCCTCACCTGCATCTTCGCCCGCGGTCACGCCCTCCTCATGGGCGTCCCAGGCCTCGCCAAAACCCTCCTCGTTCACTCCCTCGCCGACCTGATGTCCCTCAACTTCAATCGCGTCCAGTTCACCCCAGATCTCATGCCCAGTGACATCACCGGCACGGAAATCCTCCAAGAAACCGATCAGCCAGGTCGCCGCGCTTTCGAATTCGTCAAAGGCCCCATCTTCGCCAATATCGTTCTCGCCGACGAAATTAACCGCACCCCACCCAAAACCCAAGCCGCTCTCCTCCAAGCCATGCAGGAGCAAAAGGTCAACGCCGGTAAACATAGCTTCACCCTCGAAAAACCTTTCTTCGTCCTCGCTACCCAAAATCCCATCGAACAGGAAGGCACCTACCCACTCCCAGAAGCCCAACTCGATCGCTTCATGTTCCTCATCAATGTCGGCTACCCCACCGCCGAAGAAGAACTCCAAATCGCCAAATCCACCACCGGTGGCGCCATGCCCGTCCTCGAGAAAATTCTCCACGCCGCCGATATCCTTCGCTTCCAAGAAGTCGTCCGACGCGTCCCCGTCCCCGAACACGTCTACGAACATATCGTCAAACTCGTCCGCAAATGCCGACCCGCTGGCGAGGAAGCCCCAGACTGGATCAAAAAATGGGTGATGTGGGGCCCCGGCCCTCGCGCCGTCCAATACCTCGTCCTCGGCGCCAAAGCCCGCGCCGTTCTCCAAGGAAGCTATCTCGCTCGCCTCGAAGATGTTCACGCCGTCGCCGAACCCGTTCTCGCTCACCGCATTCTCGTCAACTTCCACGCCGAAAGCGAAGGCATCTCCAGCGTGGAAGTCATCCGCAGGATGATCAAGGAAACCGTCCAATGATCCTCTCATCCCCACAAAAATCCTCCCCCAGCTCCTAAGCCCGTGAGCGAACCCGACTTCCTCGATCATCGGGCCATTGCGCGCCTCTCCAAGCTGATGCTCCATGTCCGCAACCCCATGCTCGGCAACATCAACGGCCAACACCGCTCCGCTACCCGCGGCGCCTCCGTCGAATTCGCCGAATATCGGAAGTATGCCCCAGGCGATGACATCAAACACCTCGACTGGCGCGTCTTCGGTCGCACCGATAAGTTCTTCATCCGCGAGTTCGAAGCCGATACCAATCTCCGCTGCTATCTCGTCGTCGATACCTCCGCCTCGATGAAGTTCTCCAGTAACCCAGCCACCGGCTCCCGCTTCGATTACGCCCGACGCCTCGCGGGCACGATCGCCCATCTCCTTGTCCACCAAGGCGATGCCGTCGGCCTCACTTGCTTCGCCGAAAAAGCCGTCGATCTCCCCCCTCGACGCACCCCATCCCACTTGCGCCAACTCCAACGTCGCCTCGCCGATATCCAACCCGCTGGCGAATCCCAAATCGTCCAAACTCTCCACGACTTCGCCGAACGCATCCGCCAACGCGCTCTCGTCATCATCATCAGTGATCTCTTCACCGATGTCCCCCCCCTCCTCGATGCCCTCAAACATCTCCACTTCTATAAACACGATGTGGCCGTCTTTCACCTCCTCGACCCCCAAGAGTTCTCTTTCGATTTCACTCGGCCCACTCGCTTCGTCGACCTCGAAACCGGGGCCGATCTCATCACCGATCCCGCCATCATTCGCGACCCCTACCTCGCCGCCCTCCAATCCTATCTCGCCGATCTCCAACACGGCTGCCGCCAGTTCCAAGTCGATTATCATTTCACCCAAATCAACCAACCCTTCGACGCCGTTCTCACCCAGTTCATGCTCCAACGCCTCCGCATCGCCAAGAAAGGCGGCCGATGACCCTTTCGCCCCCACGATTCAATAACCAAGACGTTCGCCAACCCGACCGCTCTCTTTAAATCAATGGCTTTTCTTCAACCATGGATGCTTTGGGCCCTCCCCGCCGTCCTCCTCCCCGTGGTCATCCATCTCCTCAATCGCTTGCGCTATAAGACGGTCCCTTGGGCCGCCATGCCCTTCCTCCGCAAAGCCAATCGCGCCGCCACCAGACGCGCCAAAATCCGCCAATACCTCATCCTCGCTTCGAGGATGCTCGCCATCCTCTTCCTCATCTGGGCCCTCTCCAGACCCCTCACCGGCGGCTGGCTCGGTGCCGCCGCCTCCGGTGCCCCAGAAACCATCCTCATCCTCCTCGATCGCTCCGCCAGCATGGAAGCCCACCCCCAAGCTTCCCCAGAATCCAAACGCTCCCACGCCCTCTCCCTCCTCACCCAAGCCGCCTCCCAAAACCCCGGAAGCCACTTCGCCCTCATCGAAAATGTCCTCCGCCAACCCCTCGAACTCCCCAGCGCTTCCTCGCTCTCATCCCTCCAATTTACCGCCCCCACCGATACCGCCGCCGATCTCCCCGCCATGCTCCGCTCCGCCCTCGATTACCTCGTCAAAAATAAACCGGGCAACGCCGAAATCTGGATCGCCAGTGACCTCCAAACCTCCAACTGGCGACCCGATAGCCCAGAATGGCAAGACGTCGTCGACCGCTTCACCGGCCTCCCCCAACAAATCAAATTCCGCGTCCTCGATCTCTCCTCCACCTCCACCCAAAATCTCTCCGTCGCCGTCCAATCCGCCGATCTCCGCCTCCGCCCCACCAAAAATCGCCAAGGCCAACTCCACCTCGCCCTCGAAGTCAAAACCCCCGCCGATCGCCAAGGCATCCTCCCCATCCTCATCACCCGCGATGGCACCAAAACCCAAGTCGATCTCACTCTCTCCTCCACCACCCAACGCCAATCCCTCCAATTCGATCTCCCAAAACTCGAGTCAGGTTGGGGAAAGGTCGAACTCCCCGCCGACGATTCTCTCACCGATCACTCCGCTTACTTTGCCTACGCCCCACCTCCCACCCTCCACACAGTGATCGTCGGCGATTCCCTTGCCGCCCAACGACTTCTCTTCGCCGCCGCTCCCGACAAAACCCGCCCCGATCGCACCGCCATCCTCCTCCCACCGAACCGCGCAGATTCCATCGCTTGGGCCAATACTTCCCTGATCATCTGGACCGCCTCCACCCCCACTGCCCCCGTCGAAAAATCCCTGAAGTCCTGGGTGGAATCAGGAGGCGTTCTCCTCTGCTTCCCCCCCAGCGACTCCTCCACCCAAGGTCCCCTCGGCCTCGCTTGGTCCAAAATCGAAGCCTCCACCCAAGACACCCCCTTCCGCGTCGGCACTTGGGACGACCTCGATGGACCACTCGCCCACACCGAAAGTGGCCCCCCTCTCCCCCTCCCCAAATTGGAAATCCCTCGCCGCCAAATTCCCACCACCGATTCCTCCCACTCCGTGGCCACTTTCTCCGATGGCCCACCTTTCCTCCTCACCCGCAAACTCGGCACCGGCCTCCTCGCCGCCTTCGCCACTCTCCCAGATCCCCAATGGAGTAACCTCGCCGATGGCTTCGTTCTCCTCCCCGCAGTCCAACGCCTCATCTCCCTCGGCGGTCAACGCCTCTCCCCTCCAAACCTCGCCGTCGCTGGCGAATGGCAACCCCCAGATCCTCTAGAATCTTGGACCGCTCTCGGCGAATCCTCCCCCCACGATTGGCGGTGGAACGCCGGCGTCTACCAGTCCGGCTCCCAACGCCTCGCCCTCAATCGACCCGCCATCGAAGATCTCCCCGAAAAACTCGATCCCACCTCCCTCCCCACTCTCTTCCATGACTTAAATCTCACCGTCATGACCAACGCTCTCAACATCAAAGCCGATAGCCTCCAAAGCGAAATCTGGACGGCCATGATCCTCGTCACCATGCTCTTCATGTGCGCAGAAATGGCCCTCGCCACCAGCAAAGCCGTCACCTCCCCCGCCACGCCACCACCACCTCAAACCACCCGCGCATCCTCATGATCCGCTTCCCCAACCCATGATCGGGAACTGGCAATTCAATCTCTCCCCGTGGGTCGTCGCCGCCTCCGCCACCTTCGCCCTCGCCTCCCTCTGGTTCTTCTTCCGGAGCCTCCACCGCGAAGGCCATAGCCCAAAACGCTTCGCCCTCCACTCCCTCCGCTTCCTCGCCGCCCTCCTCGTCTCCCTCACCCTCCTCCGACCCGAACGCGTCCTCATCAAAAAACGCTCGGAACGCCCCCGCGTCGTCGTCCTCTACGATGCCTCAGGAAGCATGGAAACCAAAGACGTCGTCGCCCCCGAAAAACAAATGATCTCTCGCGCTGCCTGGATCAAATCCCAGCTCGATGCCCAAGCCTTCCTCCCCCTCGAAAAACAATACGAAGTCAGTATCGAACCCTTCGCAAAACCTCCCAAAAATCCCCCAAACTCTAATCTCGAAACCGAGGTCGGCTCCGATCTCAATGCCCCACTCGATCGCCTCCTCAAACAATACGGCGATCTCCGCGCCGTGGTTCTCCTCTCCGACGGCGATCGCAATCTCGGCCCCTCCCCCATCACCCCAGCCACCGCTCTCGCCCAACGCGATATCCCCATCTTCACCGTCGGCGTCGGCAGCGAAAATTATCTCCCCGATCTCGAACTCCAATCCGTCGTCGCCCCCACCTACGGCCTGATCAACGAACGCATCAGCGTCCTCTTCACCATCCAAAATCATCTCCCACGCGAAGTCAAAACCACCGTCACCCTCAACGGCCCAGGCGATGTCAAAGGCTCGAAAATTGTCACCCTCCCCCCGATGAGCCAAGTCCAAGATTCCCTCATCTTTACCCCCATCACCCAAGGCGAAGGCGATTACACCGTCCGCTTCCCCGTCGAACCCGATGAAGTTTCCTCCACCAATAATCAACAAACTTTCCACCTCGCCGTTCGCAAAGAAACCCTCAAAGTCTTAGTCGTCGATTCCCAACCGCGTTGGGAATTCCGTTACCTCCGCAACGCCCTCCTCCGCGACCCCGGCGTCTCCCTCAATACGGTGCTCTATCATCCCTCCATCGGCCTCGGCGAAGGCGAAGGTTACCTCAAAGAATTTCCCGCCAAACGCGAGGATCTTCAAGGCTACGATGTCATCTTCCTCGGCGATGTCGGCGTCGGCCCCGAAATGCTCTCCACCGAAAATGCCCAAATGATCAAGGGCCTCGTCGAACAACAGGCCAGCGGCCTCGTCCTCCTCCCCGGCCCCCTCGGCCGCCAAAAATCCCTCGCCACTTCCCCCCTCGCCGATCTCTTGCCCGTCGAAACCGATTACTCCAAAGGCTCCGGCTTCGCCAGCGGCGCCGAAGCCCGCCTCGACCTCACCGCCCGCGGACGCGACCACTGGCTGACCATGCTCTCCACCGACCCCACCGCCAACCAATCCGTCTGGCGCACCCTCCCCGGCTTCTATTGGTATGCCCCAGTCGTCAAAGCCAAACCAGGCGCCGAAGTCCTCGCCGTTCACGAAGCCGCCCGTTCCGCCACCGGCCGACTCCCCCTCCTCGTCACCCGCTCCGCTGGCAATGGCAAGGTCCTCTATATGGGCACCGATTCCGCTTGGCGCTGGCGCCGCGGCGTCGAAGACACCTACCACTATCGCTTCTGGGGCCAAGTCGTCCGCTGGATGGCTCACCAACGCCACCTCTCCCAAGACGAAGGCGTCCGCTTCTTCTACTCCCCAGAAACCCCCAAACGTGGCGACAAAGTCCGCCTCAATGCCACGGTCCTCGGACCCCTCGGAATCCCCATCAGCGAAGGCAAGGTCTCCGTCACCCTCACCGCCCCCAGCGGCTCCCAAGAAACCATCGAGCTCTCCACCGAAAATGACGAGTGGGCCATGCACGCTGGCCAATTCACCCCACGCGAAGGCGGCACTTACTCCGTCGATGTCCAATGCCCCTCCGCCTCCCGTCACCTCAAAACCCAAATCATCGTCACCGTCCCAACCCTCGAAAAAATCGGCCTCCCCGCCAAACTCGATCTCCTCCGCGAACTCTCCACCCTCACCGCCGGTAAATTCGCCACCCCAGAGGAACTCCCCCAAGTCATCTCCAATCTCCACCTCCTCCCCGAACGCAAACCCGAAGAACAACGCTTCCGCCTCTGGTGCGACCCCTGGTGGTGCTCCGCCCTCCTCACCATCCTCACCCTCTACTGGATCGGTAGAAAGGCCGCGGGCTTAATCTGATCCTCCCCCAAATGAAAAGTTTCGCTCACTCCACTTCTCGCTAAACTTCTCCCAACATGAATCCGATCACGCTACCAGATTCGCTCCTCCTCCAGCTCCGCAATTTCGAATCCCGACTCCGTCAACTCGAATCCCGCGCCGCCATCGCCGGTGGCCTCGTCGGCCTCCTCACCACTTTCCTCCTCCTCTTCGTCTTCGATCGCTTCGGCGATACCCCCCGCTGGGCCCGCTCCATCCTCACTCTGACCAGCGCCGCCCTCGCCGCTTGGCTCACCAAAGGCTGGGCGCACGATTGGCTCTGGTATCGACGCGGCCCCGCCGAACTCGGGAAAATCCTCCAGTCCCATTTCAAATCCCTCGGCGATCGACTCCAAGGCGTCATCGAACTCGCCGATACCCCCCATCTCCCACCCCATATCTCCCCAGCCCTCATGCGCGCCGCCATCCGCCAAGTCGCCGACGAATCCACTCACTTTAACTTCGCCGAAGCCGTACCCACCCGCCCCGCCAGACGATGGTCCCTCGCCGCCATCATCCTCCTCTCCCTCGCCGCCGCCCCCTTCGTCTTCACCCCACTCGCCGCCACTAACGCTCTCTCCCGCTGGCTCTTCCCTTGGAAATCCATCGAACGCTACACCTTCGCCTCTCTCGATGATCTCCCCAACGAACTCATCGTCCCACACGGCGAACCCTTCGAAGTCGCTTGCGGCCTCAAAGAAAATTCCGCCTGGATTCCCCAAACCGCCACCGCTCGCCTGAACTCCGCCTCCCCCACCTCCGCCTCCCTCGACGACCATCACCGCGCCATCTTTCGCATCCAAGGCCAAACCCGTAACGGCCAACTCTCCCTCCGCATCGGCGACGCCTCCCACGAAATCACCGTCCGCCCACTCTATCGCCCCGAACTCAAAGAACTCGCCGCCCAAATCACTCTCCCAGATTATCTCGGCTATCCCCCTGCCCACCAAGTGATTCAAGGAAGCAAAGCCGAGTTTCTCGAAGGCAGCAGTATCCGCTTCTCCGGCAAAACTAGCCGCCATCTCCAATACGCCGCCATGAAAAGCGGCGACATCGATCCCCCCGCCGATCTCCTCGACGATTCCTTCCTCACCCCACTCAAACCCCTCGCCGAAATCCTCGGCAACGCCACGTTCCGCTGGACCGATCAACACGGCCTCGAACCCACTCAACCTTACACCGTCAAAGTCGCCTCCACCAAAGACGCCGAACCCCGCGTCGATTTGCTCGGCCTCGATCAAAGTATCGCCATTCTCCCCACCGAAGTCCTTAAACTCCAATTCAATGCCACCGATGACTTCGGCCTCCAATCCACTTGGCTCGCTTGGTCCGTTCGCCCCAACGGCGAAAAAACCGAGACGGTCAGCAAAGGCGAAATCGATCGCACCCCAGGAAGCCAAAAAACCAAAACTCTCTCCAAAAATACCGACTTCTCCCCAGCTTGGCAAAATATCCCCGAAGACAGCGTGGTCGAAATCGCCGCCTACGCCGCCGATTATCTCCCCAATCGCAAAGCCTCCGAATCCTCCAAACACACCATCTACGTTCTCAGCCTCGCCAAACACGCCGAAAATATTCGCGAACGCATGGACGAAACCCTCAAACAACTCGAAGACCGGATTCGCGACGAAGAACGCCAACTCGAAGAAAGTAAAAATCTCGCCGAAACCAAACCCGATCCCGCCAACGAAAAAGCCGCCGAAAAAGCTGCCGAAGATGCCAAACGCGCCGAAGCCAACGAACGCGCCAACCAAGCCGCCACCCAAAAACTCACCGAAGAAATGGCGGCCGTCATGAAGGACGCCCTCCGCAATAAAGAAATCCCCGAAAGCACTCTCGCCGAATGGCAAAAGGTCAAAGATGCCCTCGAAAAAAAGGCCGCTCCTCCCATGGATAAAGCCGCCAATGCCCTCGCTCAAGCCGCTCAAAAACCGGCCGATCTCCAGGAGAAAGCCACCGAAGCCGAAAAAAATCAGGAGGAAGCCCTCGCCGCCCTCAAAGAGGCCGCCAAACAGATGAACAAGGAAAACGAAAATCTCTACACCAGAAACTTTTTTAATCGCATGCGCGCCGCCGCCACCGCCGAAATGAAAATCGCCGAGGGCATCAAATCCATCGCTAAAGCCACCCTCGGCCTTCGCTCCGACGAAAATAGCCAAGCCCACCAACTCGAATTTAAACACGCCGCTTCCCGCCAAGAACTCACCACCAAAGACGTCGAAGGCATCGCCAACGATATGGAAGCCTTCGTCAAACGCGTCCCCAACGAAAAATATCAGGCCGTCCAAAAATCCATGGAGGAAAAAAAGGTCGTCAACGAACTCCACAACCTCGCAGAAATCGTCCGCTCCAATCTCGGCCTCAAATCCATCAGCAAAGCCATCTTCTGGAGCAAACAACTCAACGAATGGGCCTCCCAACTCCAAAAAGAAAAACCCCCCAGCAAAGGCGAAGGCGAACCCCAAGAATCCGATCCCGAGATGATGGAACTCGTCGTCGCCATGGTTCGCGCCGCCCAAACCCAAGACAATATCCGCGAACAAACCGATCTCCTCGAAGCCCGCAAAGACGCCTCCACCCAACACCCCGCGGATTCCAAAAAACTCGCCAACCAAGAAAGCGACCTCAGCGATACCCTCGGCATCCTCCGCGAAAAAACCAAGTTCGCCGAAGTCAAACCCCTCCTCGAAAAGGTCGAGTTCCTCATCGATGAAGCCGCCAGTAATCTCCGCCAAGCCAAAACCGATCCCACGGTCACCGCCATCCAATCCACGGTCATCGAACTCCTCGTCCCCCCAGACGATAAAAGCAAAGACGATCCCTCCCAGTCCAAACCCTCCTCCAAAATGGCCGAAATGATCCAAAAGGTCGCCGCCCAAGTCACCAAATCAAAAACCCCCGGCAAAAATAATCAACACGAGGCCTCCTCCTTCACCGGAAAGTCCACCGAGGGCGTCCTCGGCCAAGATAAAACCGGCACCCGCCAAGTCGAGAAAGGCTCCGGCGCCACCGATGCCGGCTCCTGGCCCGAGGAGTTTCGCGACCAACTCCAATCCTATTTCCAACAACTCGACGGCTCCAAGTAATCCCCAATGCACTTCCTCACTCGATCCGTTCTTCGCCTCGTCGCCCTCACCTCCCTCCTCCACGCCTCCCTCCACGCCCAAGACTCCACGGTCTACCGAGGCACCCAAGTCTCCCCAGAAGTCGAACGCATCTACTCCCGAGGCTTGCAATTCCTCGCCAAAGCCCAGTCCGCAGAAGGCACTTTCCCCGGAAATTATGGCCAAGAACCCGCCACCGCTGCCCTCGCCATCCTCGCCATGTTCGCCCACGGCGATGACCCCAATCACGGCCCCTACTCCAAACCCATCAAACGCTCGCTCGATTTCCTCCTCAAAAGCGCCGACGAAAAAACCGGCTACATCGGCAACTCCATGTATAATCATGGCTTCTCTTCCCTCGCCCTCGCCGAAGCCTACGGCGCCGTCCAAGACGATCGCATCGCCCCAGCCCTCCAAAAAGCCATCAATCTCATCCTCTCCTCCCAAGAAAAAAATCGCTTCAAAGCCTGGCGCTACACCCCAGAAGCCCAAGACGCCGATTCCACCGTCAGCGGCGCCTGCTTCGTCGCCCTCATCGCCGCTCGCAACGCCGGCCTCCGCGTCCCCGATAAAGCCATCGAAGGAGCCCTGAAATTCTACTCCGATTGCCAAGTCCCAGGCGGAGGCGCCATCGGCTATGTCCCCGGCTCCGGCGGTAACGGAAACTCCACCACCGCCATCGGCGTCACCGCCTACGCTTACGCCCGCAAAAAAGAACTCCCCACTTACGTCCGGGGCTTCAAAGCCCTCAAAGACGGCGACGAACGCCCCGGCGGTAGCTACCCCTTCTACTACGAATATTACGCCGCTCAGGCCTTCTTCCAAAGCGATGTCCAACTCTGGGAAAAGTGGAACGCCAAACGCGTCAAAGAACTCGCCTCTCTCCAAAATGAGGACGGTAGCTGGGACGGCGGTCTCGGCTCCGGTATCTCCACCAGCCTCGGCCTCCTCTCCATCGCCCTCAATTATCGCTACCTTCCCATCTACGAACGATGATCACCCTCTCCAAGTTCGCCCTCACCCTCACCCTCGCCATCCTCCCTTTCTCCACCCCAGCCCCAGCCCAAATCCAACTCCAAATCCAAGCCGGCGGCGGCGGCGTCATTCGTGGCGGTCCCGTGGTCATCCAAGGCGGTAACGGCTTGATCATCAATCGCCCCACTACCAATCCCTCCACCCAAAACGAACTCGGCCAACTCCTCGACTTCGCCGACGGCGGAAGCCTCCACGGCTCCCTCCAAAAACTCGATGCCTCCAAAGAGGAACTCCTCTGGACCACCCCAGATGCCTCCGCATCTCTCGCTTTCCCCATCAGCCAAATCCTCCGCTGGACCTCTCCCACCCCTGAAAAAGCCGAGGTCAAAGCCCGCGCCACCATCAAACTCATCGGCAACGATTGGCTCGCCGCCGACCTCGTCGATCTCACCAACGATCAACTCCACCTCAAACTCCCCGACGGCTCACCCATCACCATCGACCGCTCCCACGTCGAATGGATTTACTTCGCCAAAAATACCGCCACCGAAACCTACGAAGGCCCCCAATCCACCTCCGGCTGGGCCTCCGATAGCAGCTGGACCTACCGCGACGGCGCCCTCCGCTCCTCCCAATCCACGACCATCGGACGGATGTTCGATACCCTTCCCGATCTCACCGAATACCGCGTCGATATCGATCACACCGGCGGCAGTCGCGCCTACCAAATCCTCCTCCATGGACTCGAACCCTCCGTCCGGGGCTACGGCGTCGGCATGGTTCGCCTCAATATCAATGACTCCCAACTCCTCTTCTGGACCCAAAACTCCTCGGGCGCCAAACAAGAACAAGTCGATCTCAGTAAACTCGTCCCCGCTCTCGCCAAAGCCTCCGACCAATCCCCCAAACCCAAAAACCAAAAACTCCAGTGGCAAATCTTTGAAGACCGCCCCGCCGGTCGCCTAGTCATCCTCATCAATGGCCGGAAAGTCGGCGAATGGTCCACCCCCAAAGCCAACCCCGGCGAAAATCGCGGAAGCCTCACTTTCCAACCCCTAAACTGGAGCGAACCCGCCGAATTCTCCCTCTCCAATATCCGCGTCAGCCCTTGGGATGGCTTCGTTCCCGTCGATGACGCCATCCCCAATGTCCGCCCTCGCAATGACCAAGTCATCCTCGCCGACGGCGACCGCGAAGCCGGTCGCGTCTCCCAAATCACCGCCGACACCATCCACCTCGGCCCCACTTCCTTCCCCCGCGAAAAAGTCTCCCTCCTCCGCTTCGCTCCCCATCCCAACCCAACCGCTCCACCACCCACCATCGCTCGCGTCCGCCTCACCCATCGCGGCGAACTCACCGCCTCCTCCCTCAGCCTCGATTCCGGTAAGGTCCACATCCATACCCACTTCGCGGGCGATTTCATCCTCCCACTCACCGCCTTTCGCTCGATCGACTTCCCCCAAAT
>Ga0194055_10002660_pt1 | contig 14055 bp, 10 predicted proteins | sample SepL449m_MetaG_FD_155482 | JGI IMG/M metagenome (GOLD analysis project Ga0194055, IMG submission 155482) | Anoxic zone freshwater microbial communities from boreal shield lake in IISD Experimental Lakes Area, Ontario, Canada - Sep2016-L442-9m | ecosystem: Environmental > Aquatic > Freshwater >... | reverse complement strand
CAGTGGGAGGTCGCGACGTTGAGCGGACCCAAGCTACGGTCGATGCGATTACGGCGGCTGGGGGTACTGCAATTGCAGTCATCGGTGATGTCTCGGACGTTGCGGGTGCCGAGGATGTCGTCGCGAAGGCTGCGGCTGGGCTCGGGGGTCTCGATTCGCTCGTCAACAATGCCGGTATCGACGCGATTGAATGGATGCCAGTCGCCGACTGGGACATTGCAGAGTTCGACCGCATTATCGCGACGAATCTGCGAGGACCATTCTTGGTGGCAAAATTCGCGATTCCTCATCTGCTTGCAGCGGGTGGTGGGTCAATCGTCAATATGAGTTCTGTCTGTGCAATCACGGTCTGGGCCGGCGATTGTGGGTACGACATTTCTAAGGCGGGCCTCAATATGCTGTCGGATCATTTAGCGGTTGAGTATGGGCCACAGGGCATTCGCTCCAACACACTCATGCCCGGAGTTATTCGCACCGAGCTCCACGAATCGGTGATGGAAGCAATGGACGATGGAAGGGCCTTTGAGCGTGAGCTTCTTAGCCGACACCCGATTGGTCGATTTGGTGCCGTTGACGAGGTCGCTGACGCCTGCGTATTCCTCTGTGCCGACGAGGCTGGCTTTTTGACGGGGGCAAATATTTCGATTGACGGTGCGTACAGTCGCGTATGAGAATCGTTGACGTTCGCACCCATGTGCTGCTCGATCCGGGCTACGACATCGACGCCACGAGCTCGGCCCAAGACACCATCGTCGTCGAGCTCGAGACTGATAATGGACTGATCGGTATTGGTGAGACCGATCTCAACGCCTGGGTCGCACGAGCCTGCATTGAGGCCCCCGGGACTCACACTATGGATCGTGGGCTGCGGTCAATGCTGATCGGCGCCGAGGTAGAGGACGCCGAGACGATGTGGCAGAAGTTGTATGTCGGTACCGCTATGACGGGGCGCCGGGGTGCGCTGATCAACGCACTGGGGGCAATCGATATCGCCCTCTGGGACCTTCGAGGCAAGCAGGCCGGAGTGCCTACGTGGCAGCTGCTGGGGGATCAGGCCCGAACCGAATTGACGCCCTACGCCTCGCTTCAACCTGAAGTTGGATCAATCGAGGAATACATCGAGTCGATCACGGCGTGGGCCACCAAGGCCCGGGACCTCGGATTTACCGCGGCCAAATTGGAGGCGACGTTTACTGGACCGTATGCTCATGCCGGCCTTGATGGTCCAGATTCGTGGATCGAAGACGTCGTGCGATCTGTTCGTGAAGCCGCTGGTCCCGAGATGACCCTGATGGTCGACGTGCAGTACGCCTTCAACGACGTTGCTCGCGCGCTTGCCGTTGCAGAGATGCTTGCGGCCTACGACATCTACTTTGTCGAGACCCCGCTCTGGGTGGATGATCTTGAGGGGTATGCAGAACTGCGTGCGAAGTCACCTGTACGGATTGCACAGGGCGAGTGGCTCACGACGCACCACGAATTTGCGCAAATCGTGGAGGCCGGGTGTGTCGATGTTGTGCAGCCTGATATCGGAAGAATTGGTGGTCTAACGGAGGCACTGAAGGTCTGTCGGATGGCGAAAGAACACAATCTTGTGGTCGTGCCTCACGCGTGGAAGACGGGTATTTCGGTGGCAGTGGCTGCACATTTGGCGATGGTGACACCCGAGATGCCGTTCTTTGAGTTTCTTCCCGCCGAATTCTGCGAGTCGCGGTTACGACGCGATCTCACGATCGACGAACTCGTCTATCGCGATGGGCACTTGGCGCCACCAGCCAAGCCAGGACTTGGCTTTGAGTTGAACTACGACGCACTCGAGGAGTTTGTAGAGGCTGCTCGCAAGATCACGCCTAAAGGCCTGCAATGAGTACTGCCCCCTTGGCGGATCCGGTCCTCGAGGCCGATCGCATCTTGGCGGCAGCTGAGCAGCAAGGTGTCGTGGTACGCCTGATCGGCGGGCTCGCTGTTCAGTCGCTTGCCCAGATCGAAGATGAGCGCCTAACGCGGGCGTATAAAGACATTGATCTCGTTGCGCTGAAGGGGCAGGGCAAGGCCGTGACGTTGCTGATGGAGGCGCTCGGCTATCGCGGGAACATGCAGTTCAACACCATGCAGGGTCATGAGCGGCTGTTGTTCTATGACGATCCCAACCAGCGACAAGTCGACGTCTTTATCGGTGCGTTTCAGATGTGCCACCGCATTCCCATCACAGAGCGCGTCACGCATCATGCCCGGACAGTGCCACCCGCAGAGTTGTTGTTGACGAAGCTCCAAGTCTTCAACCTGAACGAGAAGGATCTTCGTGACCTCATACAGCTGCTGCTTGGTTTGGAGCTTGAGGAATCGGCATCGCCGGGTGCCGATTCGATCGACCTCAGCGTTGTGGCTCGCCTCTGCGCCAATGACTGGGGATTGTGGCGGACATCGCAGTTGAACCTCGAGCGCATTGCCAGTGGGGTTGCGACGTACGGTCTAGACACGCCCCACCAGCAACGGGTTCTAGCGGCGGTCGCAGTGCTTCAGCAACGCCTTATCGACGAGCCGAAATCTCGCGCATGGCGCTTGCGCGACCGAGTCGGCGATCGTAAGCAGTGGTATGAGGATCCTGAGGAGATTGGGTCGGCGTAATGCGGGGGAACGACCATCCCACTCTACGAGTGTTGGCGTGGGACCATCCACGTTGCCTCACACCATTGGCAGTCGCGCGTGAGGCGTATCGGGCACTCACTGGCATCGACTTAGAGATCTCCGTGCGGTCCTTGGCGGGGTTTGGTGATGACGTACCCACGAGCGGCGAGCTGGACCTCGTGTTGATCGATCATCCACACATTGGAGAGGCTGTGGCGGGTGAACAGATCGTCGCGCTTGACGGGCTCTTGGCTGCCGAGACGATTAAAGACTGTCGCGACGGCGCGATTGGCCCGTCCGGCTGGTGTTATGAGCATGAGGGCTCGACGTGGGCGATTCCAATCGATGCGGCTTGTCAGGTATTGGCCTGTAGTCACACGATCGCGAGCCCCGTGACGGTCGAGGAGGTGGTCGAGCTCGCGCAGGCACGACCAGGTCGGGTTGCGCTGCCACTCCACCCGGCACACGCTCTCTCGGCGTTTGTTTCGATCGTTGCGGCACTTGGGGCAGACGACGCAGTTACCGGATTTAGCGACGAATTAGTGGCGGTTGAGGCACTCGAGGTAATGGCTTCTCTTGTTGCTCTTGGCCCGGTGGCGGCCCACCAGTGGGACCCGCCCGCTGCGCTCGCAGCCCTTGAGGGGCAAGAGGTCGACTGCATTCCATGGACGTACGGCTATGTGGGCTATGACGTGCAATGGGCGGATGCGCCCGCGTGGGATACGGGCGGTACGCCGGGCTGCATTCTTGGCGGTGTTGGGATGGCTGTCTTGAGTAGCGCATACGATCCCGTTGCCGCAGCGACATTTGCCGCCTGGTTTGGTGGCGCCGACACGCAACGTAACGTTGTTGTGACCTGCGGAGGGCAGCCAGCCGAGGTCGGTGCGTGGGCGGTGTCACCCGATCTGTTGTGCCAGGTAACGGTCCGCAGCATGGAAGCCGCGGTGGTACGTCCGCGTGCCACGTGGTGGCCGGACCTGCAGATTGATGCTGGCGAACTCATCCGAGCAAATCTCATCTCAGGCGTGCCAGCCCACGAAACCGCAGAACTCTTGCACGAACGCTACGACCAACGACTGGAGTCCGTGACCCGATGAAAATCACAGCTGTACGTTGCCATGTACTGCTCGACCCGGGCTATGACGCTGATGCTACGAGTTCGAATCAGGACACGATTGTGGTCGAGATCGAAACCGACGAGGGCATCGTCGGCATTGGCGAGACCGATCTCAATGCGTGGGTTGCAAAGGCCTGCATTGAGGCGCCAGGTACACACACCATGGATCGTGGTCTTGGTCAGATGCTGATTGGGATGGACCCGCTCGATCCACGGGCGTGCTGGCAGGAGTTGTATGTGGGTACAGCGATGACGGGTCGGCGTGGGGCGGTGCTCCATGCTCTGGGGGCAATTGACGTTGCACTTTGGGATATTGCCGGTAAAGCAGCCGGTAAACCCGTGTGGCAGATCCTCGGAACGGAACGCCCCGACGCTGTCCGCCCGTACGCATCGCTCTTACCGAACGCGGGCGATACGTGGGAGGCCTTTGCGGCTGCGTTGGGTGGGCAGGCGATTGACGCGGCAAAGCGTGGCTATCGGGCGGCCAAACTGGAGCTCCTGACCACCGGGCCGTATCGACACACTGGCTTGGACGTCGAGGACGACCGCCTCGTCGAGGTTATCGCGTCCGTGCGCGAGGCCGTTGGTGCGGACTTCGAGATCATGGTTGACGTGGGGTACGCGTGGACGGATTGGCGTTACGCGCTATCGATCATCGAGTCTTGGGCCGACTACAACGTGTTCTTTGTTGAGACGCCGCTTTGGACCGATGACATCGATGGTTATGCCGAGTTGGTCGTGAACTCGCCAATTCCAATTGCGGCGGGCGAATGGCTCTCGCATTCCCGCGAGTTTCAACAGTACGTCGATCGCAATGCGCTGGATGTGCTGCAGCCCGATGTCGGGAGAGTGGGTGGCCTGACCGAGGCAATTCGCGTTACTGAGTTGGCAGCCCAACGCGATCTCATTGTCGTGCCGCACGGCTGGAAGACGGGGATTACCGTCGCGGCAACGGCCCAACTGGCCGCGGTCACGCCGCAGATGCCGTTCTTTGAATTTGTGCCGCCCGACGTCGCCGAGTCGCGTTTGCGTCGTGAACTGGTTGACGATGAAATGACGATTTTGCCCGATGGCACGTTGCCTCGTCCGATTCGCCCTGGGATTGGCGTGGAGCTCAACCCTGATGCAGTGGAAGAGTTCTCGCGCGCTGCACGCGCGATTGGGTAGGAGAGGTTCGTGCGAGGAGAACATGATCTAGCCATTTTGCGCGGCGTATTACGGAGCGCGAGTGTGTCCGATAGCCTCGATGCGGCGGGGTCGCGCACGCACTGCCTGCCGGCAGCGATTAGCCCGATTGTGCCGCTAGCCAACACCTTCGTTGGCTATGCCTTTCCCGTCACCGTTGAGCGCGTTGAGGAACCTCCCGCCGAACGCTATGTGGGGCTGTTGGCCGCTCTCGACGCTGTCGAAAAGGACGAGGTTGTGGTGGTCTCGGTGCCGGGTGCTCTTGACGTGGCGTTATGGGGAGAACTGCTCAGTACGTCCTGTCAGGCGAAAGGCGTTGCTGGCGTCATCTGTGATGGTGCCGTCCGCGATGCGATACAGATCGAAGCACTTGGGTTTCCCTGTTTCGCCCGTGGGACGGTGCCCTACGACATCAATGGCCGCGTCGAAATCGTGGGCCACGGCGACCCAATCGAGATCGAAGGCGTCACGATTCATCAGGGGGATCTGGTGGTTGGCGACGCAGACGGCATCACGGTTGTGCCGCAGGACTACATCAGCGACGTGGTTGCAGCCGCCTCGACAAAGACGGCTGTTGAGGCCGAATTCTTGCAGGCGCTGGCCGACGGAATGCCAATCTCGGCGGCATTCGCGAAGTTCGGCGTGTTGTAAACGGGGACCGGTCGTCGCCTGCCCTCAGGCGACGACGAAGCCCCGATACCCGTCAGCAGCCACGTCGGCACAGATCTCGGTGTACTTGCCAACACCACCGATGTAGGGCAGAAAGACGCGAGGCTTGCCAGGAATGTTGGCGCCCATGTACCAGGAGGCTGCTCGCGGATAGAGCGTCGCGTACGCCTCGTCGTGTACCTGTTGGTCCCAGTCGGCCTGAGCGTCAGGGGTGGCTTCGATTGTGGTCTGGCCCTGTTCGCTCAGGTGGCCGATGCACTCGTCGACCCACTCCACGTGCTGCTCAATCGCGGTCATCATGTTGCTCAGCACCGAGGGGCTACCGGGGCCGGTCATGGTGAAGAGGTTTGGGAAGCCGTGGACCGTCAGCCCCAAGTAGGAGTGAGGCCCATTCGCCCAGAGGTCGCGCAGGCTCTGGCCGTCGCGACCGCGGATATCCACGGCCAGTAGGGCGCCGGTCATGCCGTCAAAGCCCGTCGCGAAGATCAGGCTGTCGAACGCATACTCGGTGCCGCCGGTAATCAACCCGGTCTCGGTGATTTCCTCGATCGGCGCATCCTTGATGTCGACGAGCGTCACGTTCGGACGGTTATACGTCGTGTAGTAGTCCGTGTCGACGCAGAGGCGCTTCGTACCGAGCGGGTGGTCGTAGGGGCAGAGCAACTCGGCGACGGCTTGGTCGGAGACTGTTGCGCGGATCTTCTTGCGGACAAACTCGGCGGCCGTCTCGTTGGCCGCCATGTCGGTGGTGATGTCATGAAACGCAGAGAGAAACGAGAAGCTGCCTTCGTGCCAGCGGCGCTCATACTCGGCCTCGCGTTCCTCGGCCGAGACGGCGAGGGCCGTCGACGTGCTCTCAGGCCAGATATCGCCCGTCGGTCCGCGGCGCGCCGTGGCGCGGGTCTCGCGATAGATCGCCTTACGGGCTGCCTCAGCGGCGGGATCCATTGGACCGTTCCAGGCGGGGATACTGAAGTTCGGGGTGCGCTGAAACACGGTCAGGTGGTCGGCCTGTGCGGCGACCTGCGGAATCGTCTGGATGGCGGTCGAGCCGGTGCCGATAATGCCGACGCGCTGGCCCGTAAAGTCCACGCCGTCTTCGGGCCACGCGGCCGTGTGGTACCACGACCCTTCGAAGCGATCGAGGCCACGGAAGCGTGGTGCGTTCGGTATCGACAGGCACCCTGTGGCCATCACGAACCAGCGCGCCGTCACCTCACCGTGATTGGTCGTGACGTGCCAGAGACTCGCGTCCTCGTCCCACTGTGCCGCGGTGACGCTGGTCTCGAGCTGGATGTCGCGGCGTAGGTCGAAACGATCAGCGACGTGGTTGAGGTAGCGAAGAATCTCGGGCTGGCCGGCATAGCGCGTCGACCAACTCCACTCCTGCTCGAGGTCTTCGTCGAAGGAGTAGGAGTACGTCATGCTCTCGACGTCGCACCGGCACCCGGGATAGCGATTCCAATACCACGTACCACCAACACTCGGCGCGCGATCAACGAGGTGGGCGCGCAGGCCTCGCTGGCACAGGCGGTGCAAGAGGTAGAGACCACTAAAGCCGGCACCGACGATCAGGACATCGTGGTGTTCGGAATCGGCAGGCATGCCGTGAGTCTACGGTGATTAGAGGTATCTGTCACCTTCGTCGACGACACGAACCGAGGTCGCTGATGGCAGGCGAGTGGTGGTGGCCCGACTGTGCGAGCCACCACCATCTACTGCCTGTTCAGCCGTACCCGTTCGAGTTAGCCGGTGACGGTACTTGGCGCCGTGGTCGGCTTGTGCGTAGCAACCTTCGCGCGCAGGAAGGTCACGTTCTTGCTGGCGGAGGCCGCGGTAGCACCAGGCGGTGTGAAGGTGACGGTCAGGGCAACGTGAAGCGCGTGCTGCTTGCGCTGCGATTTGCCCTTGTTGCTAAGGGTGCAGGTCATGGTGACCTTACCGGCCTTCTTGACGGTCTTCTTTACTGAGCAGACCTTAAAGCTCCCGTTCGATGCGCGGTGACCACCGGTCGCCCCAGTCAGGCTGGCTGCACCAGGTTCTGGAGCCGTGAACGAGACGGTGATGCTGTTGGAGTTTGTCGTTGTTTTCGACAGGGTGAGAACTATCGACGTACCCGTTGGTGTGACGGCGTTCGAGGGATCCGATGTCCACGAGGGTGTTGGGTCACCGTTGTGGGCGACGGCTGTGAAGGTGTAACTCGTGCCGGCCGTCAGGCCAGCAATGGAGCAGGTTCCACTTGCGCCGACAACCGTACAAGTCTTGTCACTTGGTGTTGCGGTGATTGTGTATGAGGTGGGTGCTGGCCCAATCGTGGGTGCCGCGATGCTGATTGAGGCCGACTCGAGACCCGCAGTTGCAACCGGGGCAGCGGGCATCGCTGGGTAGGGCGTGTCGGTCACGGTCAGGCCGTGCCAGAGGTCGCCGGCGTTGCCAAAGCCGGTTGCGCCGGTAAAGCGGTAGACACGGGCGTCGGTGGTTTGTGCTGGGCTGAAGAGGCCGGCACTGACGGTCGGCGCATTGCCCGCAAAATAGACATCGCCCAGTGGCGAGTCGCTAAATGTGTACTCCGGGATCGTCGTGAGGCCTGTGCCTATTACGAGTCGGGAAAGGTTATGCATCTGCGAGAACGCGTTTTGATGGACCAGCGTGACGCTGTTGGGAATTGACAGTCCGGTCAAACCGTTGGCGTCCTCAAAGGCGCCTTCCGCAATCGTTGTTACACCTGTAGGGATCGCGAAATTCGTCACACCCGTGTTGCCACTGGGGTATTGGATGAGCATGCTCTTGTCTTTGGTGTAGAGCACACCAGAGGCATCACTCGAGTAGTTGGCGTTCGCTGGGTCAACGGTGATCTTCGTCATGAGGGCAGTACCCCAATCGTCCGACGCCGTATCTGATTGAAATGGTTCGCTCGGGCCGATGTACTGCACGCTGGCTGGGACGGAGACCTCTGTCAACCGGCTGCCGTCAAAGGCGCTGTTACCGATTGAACGCAGATGGCTTGGCAGCGTCACAGATGCCAGGGTCGAGTATTTGAAGGCGCCCTCGCCGATGGATAGGAGGCTCTCCGGGAGAGTGATGGTTATGGGACCGTTTTCAACACTCGCGACGTGATAGAAGGCAAAGTCGTCGATGCGCACGAGGCGGCTCGTTGTGGCGATATGGATGTTGGTCAGGCAGGCCCACTGAAAAGCCTCGTATCCGATGGTCAGCACACTGTCGGGAATCGTAATGCTGGGGTATCCACCGTCAGACTCACATAAGAACGCACTATTGAATGCATTGTCACCAATACTCGTGACCGTGTTAGGAATAGTGACCGAAGTAAGATCATTCTCCGCAAATGCATAATCGCCGATCTTCGTGACGGGCATTTGTACGCCGTCGTCGACCCACACGCTGTCCGGTATGGTCATATCGCCAGAGCAGTATTGAGTGGGAGGTTCTTCTTCGCATCCATCGATCGTCACACCGCTATCGTCAGGGGTATAGCTCCATTCGAGTCCATTTGTCAGCGGATAAGGATCTGCGGGTGTGCCGGCGCTCGCAGCACCGGCCCCGACCAACAGCAGGCACGCCAAGCTCGCGCCAAGCAGCAGGCGGATCAGCGTGGTTCGGCTGGCTCTGCCGGATCGTCGGGAAGAGCCTTGGGCAGGGGGAGTTTGGGGCAAACGAGAATTCATGGTGTCAGCCTAGAGATACGGGCGGGCAGCGTCAATGGGTCTCGTTTGGCTTCGTGACCTAAGCCCGCTAGGAGCGACCCCGTTTGCGCGACGGCTCTTCGACTCAGCACGCAGCTAGTGCACGCTGTACGCCACTCCCCATCAGTTTTGTGCGTGACACATCCCCTGGAGTGCGAGTGCGTCGTGGTGGCCCGCCAGCGCGGGTCACCACGACGCCTCTTTAGGTGTGCGCGGTTGGGTTAGCCGGTGACGTTGCTTGGTGTTGTGCTTGGCTTGGGTTTGGTGGCTTTTGTGCGTGCGAATGTGGCGTTTTTGGTGGCGGATGTTGTGGTGCCGCCGGTTGGTGTGAAGGTGAGGGTGAGAACAACGTGGAGGGCGTGTTGTGTGCGTAGTGCTTTGCCCTTGTTGTTGAGCGTGCAGGTCATGGTGACCTTGCCGGCCTTCTTGATGGTCTTCTTCGCTGAGCAGATTTTGACGCTTCCGTTCGATGCGCGTTGGCCACCGGTCGATCCATTCAGGCTGGCCGAGCCAGGACCGTCAGCTGTGAACGAGATCGTGACGCTGTTGCTCTGCGCGCCAACCTGATTGTCCTTAAGCGTGATCACTAGTGGAGTAGCTTTCATGACCACCACGGGTGTTGCGGTTGGTGTCACGGCCGTCGATGCTGCAGACGCACCCGTCTGCCACGTCACGAGGTTGGCCTTAGCGGTAAACGTGTAGGCCTTGCCGCCGGTGAGGTGATCAACAACACACGACGTAGCCGGCATCGTCATCGTGCACGTCTTCGAGGCGTCTTCAACGGTCGTGATCGTGTACGACGTCGGCGTACCATGCTGCGCCGTCACCGCGTTCAGTGTGATCGTCACCGTCGCCGACTCGGCGCCCGCAACAGCAGACGGCGCATCGGGCGCGATCGGCGGCGCCGGTGCTGCAACTCCCGCGAACTTCGTGATCGTTCGGGACCGGAAGTTGGTAACAAAGAGGTTGCCGGTCGAATCAATCACGGCGCCCCAAGGGGCGGATCCTGTGGCCTGCGGCCATCCGTCCTCGACCAAGGTGCCGTCAGACAGGATCTTCGAAACGTAGCCCTCGTCGACGTGGTTCGTCACGTAGAGGCTACCCATCGCATCGATGGTTACGACGATGGGGTTCCCGCCGACGTAGACGCCGGGGAACATGCCTTCGCTGTGCACGGCGGCCCACGGGCCGCTCGTCGGTGTCGTGCCGTCCGGGAGGATCTTCGACACCGTGCCATCGTCGTAGTTCGGGACGTAGACATTGCCCTGCGCATCGATGGTGATGAAGTCCGGTGCGGCACCCACAGTAACCGGCCACGCACCGCTGGCAGGCGTGCCGTCCGGTAGGAGCTTCCACAACGTGCCCTCTTCGTCATTCGAGGCGTAGACATTACCCATCTCATCAACCGCGACACTGTAGGTTCCGTAGTCTCTATCCCCGGAGGCGTAGGCAGTCCAATCGACGATGCCGGTTGGAGATATCTTTGACACCGTCCCATTCCCGTAGTTGGCGGTGAAGATATTGCCTGCGTGGTCGGTCACGACGTCGTAGACATTTGGCTTCCCGTCGAGGGTCAATACTCCGCCGTCTGCAAAGCTGGGATCGAGCGTGCCACTGGGCGTGTTCGGGCCCTCTGGCAGGTATTTTGCGACATCACCATAATCACCGACAGTGATGACGTGGCCTGTGTCGTCCACGGTGACCCATTCGGGATAGTTCAAATACGATTTTGTCCAGTCCGCGTTGACCGTGACGGTGCCGTCTGAGGCCGTACTAATTTTGGAAATTGGGCCACCGAATGTGGTTGTGCATCCATAATCGGCGGTGAAGAGGTTACCGAGCGGATCGAGGCCGAGGCCGTACGAGCAACCGTCAACAGTCACCCCAGCTGGAGGCGCGGGCCACGGGGTGGCCTGTGCCTGCGCGGTACTCGCACCAATGCCACCAGTGAGCAGCATGATGCAGAGTGTTGTGAGGACACCGACTAACACGTGCCACGTTCGTGTAGTTCTACACATCGTCAGTCGCTCTCCGATTTTTTTTATGCCTCACCAATATATGTTCCGGAAGGGGCCGAGTCAATGTGGGCAGGAGTGGAGCCGTTTTCGGCTCGTCAGAGCCGTGACGATTAGGCGTCGAGTGCCATGATCGCGCCGAGCACGATCTCGGCGGCGAGTGCGGCGTCGGCGGTGTCCGAATCCTCGAGCGGCGTATGTGAAAGGCCATCGACGCAGGGCACAAAGACCATCGCGGTCGGAACCTTGTCGGCCACGCACATCGTGTCGTGCGCGGCGCCCGAGGGCATCACCAAGAATGGCTCGCCCGTCGCCTCGGCCTCCGCACGCAGCGCCTCGACTAGACGATCGTTCATTGGCGTGATCGGGAGGGACTGACGCTCGACCCACTCGAAGCCAACGCCACGGACCTCGGCCCGCTCCTTGGCGTACGGCACGATGCGGTCGCGCAGCTCGACGTGGCCACCCGTGACCGAGCGCGTGTCGAGCGAGACGCGAACGCTGCCCGGTACGACGTTGATCAGGCACGGCTGCGTCTCGAGCTCGCCTGTCGTGCCGACCGTCGTCTTGCCAATCTCGTTGGCGAGGCGCTCAACCTCGAGGATTGTCTCGGCGGCTGGGATGACGGCATCGACGCGGAAGTCCATCGGCGTCGCGCCCGCATGGTCGGCGCGGCCTGTGAAGTGGAAGTCGCCGTGGACATAACCCGGCAGAGCATGGACGACACCGATGCGGTTACCCGTGTCCTGGAGCACGCGGCCCTGCTCGATGTGAACCTCTATCCACCCGGTCAGGCCGTCGATCTCGCTGATCGATTCCTGCCACCGCTCGGGCTCATAGCCCGCGGCCTTCGCCGAGTCCCAGAACGACGTGCCGTCGGGGGCGAGAATCGTGGTCTTCAGCTCTTCCTCGGTGACGCGCTGCAGCATGATCCGCGAGCCGAGCAGCATCTGGCCAAAGCCAGAGCCCTCCTCCTCGAGGAAGCTGATCAGGCGCAGCGGGATGTGCTGGCCCGACTCCTGGGCCAGGCGACAGACCTCGAGAGCGGTGACGACGCCAAGCGTGCCGTCGTACTTGCCGCCGTTGCGGTTCGAGTCGCAGTGCGAGCCGATCCCGAAGGCGGGTGCCCCCTTGGGGACGTTTGAGGCAATCAGCGTGCCGACCGGATCGCGCCAGACGCTAAAACCAATCTTCTCCAACTCGCGGGTGAAGTACTGCAGCGTGTTCTCGTAGACATCGGTGTAGGCGTAGCGACGAATCGCCTCGTCGGTTTCGGTGAAGTCGGGGCCGGCCAGCGTCTCGATGTCGTTCTCGATGCGCTGCGTCGAGCGGTCTCGGTCGATCGTGAAAGACTTGGCCATCAGGGCTCCTTTTAAACCTCAACGTCGCCGAAGGCACCGGCCTTAGCGAGTGCGTCGATCTCGGTGTCGTCCATGCCCGCCAACTGCTGTAACACGAGCCGCGTGTGCTCGCCGCGTTTCGGAGCGGGGTTGAGTGTCTCGGCGGCGCCCGGCATCCGCAGCGGCGAACGCACCTGGCGCACCGTGCCGAGCACGGGATGTTCCGTCTCGGCGATTAGATCGCGGGCAATCGTCTGGGGATCGGCGACCGCCTGGGCGACCGAGTAGATCGGACCGCTCGGCACATCAGCAGCAGCGAGGATCGGCAACCAGTGGTCGGTCGTCTGCGTGGTGAGCACGTGCTCGAGCTCGGCCGTGCACGCATCGCGATTCTCGAGGCGCGCCGCCATCGTCGCGAAGCGCTCGTCCGCGAGCATCCACTCGACACCGATGGCAGTCGCCAACTTCTCGAAGAACTTCTGCTTCGGGCAGGCAATCACGACCCAGCCATCCGAGGTGGGGAAGTTTCCGAACGGCACGACGGAGGGGTGGGCCGAGTTGCGCGTGCGGATCGGCTCCCAGCCGCGCGACAGGTGCCACGTCGAGACGTACATGTCGAGATTGAGTGCGGTCTCGAACAGCGACACGTCAACGTCGCAGCCCTCGCCATCACGGCGTGCGCGCCAGAGGGCGCACATCAGCGCCAAGGCGGCTGCGTAGCCCGTCGACATATCGACGAGCGACAGGCCGCTCTTCGTCGGCGGGCCGTCGGGGTCGCCCGTCAGGCTCATCCAACCAGCCATGCCCTGGGCGATGTAGTCGTAGCCACCCTCAGCCGCACGCGGCCCCGTCATGCCAAAGCCGCTCAGCGAGCAGCAGACGAGCGCGGGGTTGAGGTGCTTGAGATCGTCGTAGAGAATCTTCAGCTTGCCTGGACCATCGCCACGCAAGTTCGAGAAGACGGCATCGGCGCTTGGTACGAGTCGCTCGAAGGTGGCGCGCCCCTCAGCCGACCGCAGATCGATCGAAATCGACTCCTTGTTGTGGCAGAAGGTCTCGAAAAAGAGCGAGTCCTCGCCCTCCTGGAACGGCGGCACGTAGCGACCAATATCGCCCTTGCTGCCAGGATCCTCGAGCTTGATGATGCGCGCGCCCAGGTCGGCCAAATGCACCGTACCCCAGGGGCCAGCGCCGTACTGCTCGATGGCGAGGATGGTGACGTCTTCGAGTGGTCTGCGCATACGAGAGAGGCTAGCCGGGATCGGGAAAGGACGGAGGCGTGAAAAAGGGGGCGGCAACCGAAGTCGCCGCCCCCTTCACGTTTCCAACCTAGCGGCGTGCAGCGACCTTCTTGCCCGTGTGGGGCGAGATGGCCATGCGGTGCGGCAACTTGACGA
>Ga0194055_10002659_pt1 | contig 14058 bp, 12 predicted proteins | sample SepL449m_MetaG_FD_155482 | JGI IMG/M metagenome (GOLD analysis project Ga0194055, IMG submission 155482) | Anoxic zone freshwater microbial communities from boreal shield lake in IISD Experimental Lakes Area, Ontario, Canada - Sep2016-L442-9m | ecosystem: Environmental > Aquatic > Freshwater >... | reverse complement strand
CGCGGGTCGATCTCGTGGTCGATGAGGCCGGCGCGCTTGCCAAACAGTTCGGCAACGCCAGGATCGTAGTCGAAGGCCACACCGACTCGTCGATGCGCGGGGCCGTCCCGGCGGCGATGGTGAAGGAACTGTCACTCGAACGGGCGCGGGCGGTGAAAGATGCCCTCGTCGAGAAGTTCAAGTTTGATGACAACCGGTTCGCCGTGGACGGGCTCGGCTGGGATCGGCCGGCCGACGACGATCATCCCGATAACCACGCGCTTAATCGGCGCGTGGAGATCAAGGTCTACGCCGCGGAAAAGGAATGACCACCGCACCGCCACCGTCGGCGTTGCCGGTTTCGCCAGCCGTGGAGCCCGCCAAGCCGCTGCGGGGCGAAGTGCCCGTGGCCACGGGACTGTTCTGGGGCGTGACCTGCATCGCCGGCGTGTTGGCCGTCTGGTTTTTGGCGACGGCGGGCGAAGCCGAGAGCCGGTTCATCAGCCCTGCCACCCTGCCGAGTCCGGGTGAGACGGTGGCGAAAGTGCCCGCCGTGTTTGGCGAGCGGAGGCTCATCGCCAACACACTCGTGACGTTGCGGCGGGTCTGCCTGGGATTCGGTCTCAGCGGATTGGTGGGCGTGCCGCTCGGCGTGCTGGCCGCCTGCTTTCCGGCCGTGCGGTCGTTCGTGGCACCGCTCACGATCTTCGGCCGCAACATCCCGGTGGCGGCGCTCATTCCGCTGACGTTCTTCTTCTTCGGGATCGGTGAGTTTCAGAAGATGATGTTTCTGTTCATCGCCAGCGTCGCCTTCGTGGTCAGCGACACCACGGCGGCGGTGCTGGAGGTTCCGCAGCGGTACGTCGATACGGCGCTCACGCTCGGGGCCTCGCGGCTCCAGATCATCCTCAAGGTGCTCGTGCCGCTGGCGGCCCCCGCGATCTTTAACTCGTTGCGACTGCTGTTTGGCATCGCCTTTGGCTACGTCATGCTCGCCGAGGTGGTGAAACTCGGAGGCGACACGGGCGGCCTCGGCGATCTGATCAACGTGTCGCAGCGGCGGGGCGAGCGGGAGCCGATCATGATCGTGCTCGTGGTGATTCCGCTGGTGGCCTATGCCATCGATCGGCTGCTCTGGTGGCTGCAGTGCGATCTCTTTCCGCACCGGTACGGCGGCCGGGGAGTTCTCCCGAAGCTGCTCCGCAGGATTCTGCACGGGGCGGCGGACCCAGCGGAGGCGGCGGCATGAGCGACGTCACGCCCCCCGCCGAGCCGCCGGCCCCATCGGCGCCGCCAGCCGCCGACCGGCCGCCCGCGGTGGAGTTTCGCCACGTCACCAAGATCTACGGCGAGGGCACGCCCCGGGAATACGTGGCGATCTCTTCCGTGAGTTTCACGATCCCCGACATCGCAGACCATGGCGAGATCTCGTCGTTCCTGGGGCCGAGCGGTTGCGGAAAGAGCACCGTGCTCAGGCTGGTGGCCGGGCTCGAGCCGCAGCATCCGCCGACCAGCGGCAGCGTGACGGTGCTCGGTCGGTCGGTCGTCGGGCCTGCGGCAGATCGCGGAATGGTGTTTCAGGACTACACGAGCTTCGACAACCGCACGGTGCTCGATAACGTCGCGTTTGGCCTCGAGTGCCGCGGCACTCCGCGCCGGGAGCGAGAGGCGGCCGGGCTCGAGTGGATCGCCAAGGTCGGGCTCGACCCGCGTCGCGACGCGGGAAAATATCCGCACGAACTCTCCGGTGGCATGCGGCAGCGGGTGGCGATCGCCCGCACGCTGATTCTTCGCCCACGGGTGATCCTGATGGACGAGCCGTTCGGGGCACTCGACCCTGCGACCCGCCTCGACATGCAGGATCTGCTCGTGAAGCTCTGGCGGGAGGTGGAGGCGACGGTGCTCTTCGTGACGCACTCGGTCGAGGAGGCGGTGTATCTTGGGGACCGCGTGTTCGTGATGGCGACGACCCCAGGCAGGATCATCGACGAGATCCGGCTGCCGGCGGCCTCGGCGCCCGCCCGCGAGGTGCAGTCGGAGCCGTGGTTTCACGAGCAGGTCAACGCCCTGCACGCCCGGGTCGAGCAGGTCGAGGCGGCCGCCAAGCGGCCCAATGGAGCGAGGCGATAGTGTTCAGCCGCGTCGGTGCCTATCTGAAGACCGCGTTCACCACGAGGTGGAACCTGCTCCTTTTTGGCGGCGGCGTGGCGGCGGCCTTGATCAGCGGCTTTCCCGGGATCGTCCTGCCGCTGGTGCTCGCCGGCGAGGTCTACTACCTCGCGAGCATGCTGGCCAACGACCGCTTCCGCAGCGCCGTCGAAGCCCAGGACGCGAAGTCTCGGCGGGCGGTGGAGGCGGCCGGCGCCCGCGAAGCCTACGAGCGCATCCGCAAGAATCTGCCGCCGGCCCTGCTCAAGCGTTTCGACCAGCTCCGTGATCATTGCCTGAAGCTCGTGGAACTCGGTGGCAGCATGCGGGGGCCGGATGGAATCGGGCCCGACAAGACGGCACTCGAATCGCTGGATCGGCTGCTCTGGGGTTACCTGCGAATGATCTGGGGCGCCTCGACGCTTTCGGACTTTCTCGACCACACCGACGACGGCGCGATCCGGACACGGATCGCCGACCTGGAGCGTCGGCTGGCAAAGCTGCCCAAGGACGATCCCGGCTCGGCCCAGATGAGGGCTGCCCTGGAGGACCATCTCAAGACGAGCCAGGAGCGGCTCGACAACATCGACGAGGCCCGGCGAAAACTCGACCTCGTGGCCGCCGAGATCGAGCGTCTCGAGGCCAAGATCGCCGCCCTCGCAGAGAGCTCCGTGGCGAAGCGCGACGTCACCGACATCGCGCAGCGGGTGGACGAGGTGGCCGAGGGCATGCGGAAGACCGACGAGACGATGCGGCAACTCCAGCTGCCGCCGGAACTCGAGGACCTCGACGAGCCGCCCGCGATGCTCCGCGAGGAAGCGTAGGCCTGCGTCGAGGGTGAGATGGCGTTTCTCGGCATCGAGATCGGCGGCACGAAGCTCCAAGTCGCGGTGGTGTCGGCCGCCGGGGTCGTGATAGCGACCGCGCGGGAGGCGGTCGCCGCTGCCTCCGGTGCCGCCGCCGTGCTGGATGTCGTGGAACGCCTTGTCGCTGAAGCAGTGCCTTTGGCGCACGAGCCGCTGGAAGCGGTGGGCATTGGTTTCGGAGGGCCGGTTGACCGCATCCACGGCACGGTGGCGACCAGTCACCAGGTCCCAGGCTGGAGCGGCTTTCCGCTCATGTCGTGGGTGGCCGAACGAACGGGGCTACCGACCACTCTCGAAAATGATTCCAACGCCGCTGCGCTGGCTGAAGCCGTTGTCGGTGCAGGGCGAGGCTTTCACGCCGTGGTCTATTCCAACGTGGGGAGCGGCGTCGGGGGCGGACTCGTCGTGGGTGGCCGCATCTATCACGGCCGCGTGCCCGGGGAGATGGAGGTCGGTCACCTGCGACTCGCGATCGAAGGGCCCATCGTCGAGGACGTGGTGTCGGGCTGGAGCCTCGACCGGCAGGTGCGGGCTGTGGTCGAGGCGAATCCACACGGCGGGCTGGCGCTGGCCGCGGCTGGAATGCCTCCTTCGGCACGTTGCCTCGGTCCGGCGATCGCGGCGGGCGATGTGGAGGCGGCAGCCATCGTGGACCGAGCCGCCCGCTGCTACGCCTTCGGCCTCTCGCATGCGGTGCAGCTTCTCAACCCCGACGCGATCGTGCTCGGCGGGGGCGTCGCGAGCCTTGGGGAGCCGTGGCGGGCCGCCGTCGCCACACACCTTCACGGCTTCGTGCTCGAGGCCCTCAGGCCGCCGCCCCCGGTGCTGCTGGCCGCCGTGGGAGACCTCGTCGTACCGGTCGGCGCGGCACTCGTCGCCTCGCAGGGCTGATGGCGTGGCTTCGGTGACAAGGGGGACTCATACGGATCACATGTGAACCCGGGGAGTTCACGAGGCTCGGGGCTGCCCATGCCCATCGCCGGACGTTCGCCTCGGGCATCCTGCCCTCGGCTCACTCGATGCTGCTCTCGCTTCGCCATCGTGGCTTCGCTCGACCAGCAACGCCGGCTCTTGGGCACGGGCAGCCCCTCGCTGCCTCTCGTAGCACAGGTTGTCACCCTGTGTGTGTTCTCGCTGCCTCTCGTAGCACAGGTTTTCAACCTGTGTGTGTTCTCGGTTCGCATTGGGAGCGGGCCATCGTCGCTCGCATGCGGTACCGGCTGCGGTGGCGATACGCCGCTCAAGGATCAATCGCAGCGCGTATCAGTCGAGCCAGTCGGCTTCCGCCAGGCGTTCCGGCGTGTAGGTGTCGGTGACGTAGCTGATGTCCTTCGAGATGAGCGACTCGACCTCCAGTTTGAAGCCGTTGGTGAGCATCGTTTCGATTTCCTTCTGCCAGGCCTTCTTGCCGGCGAACCACGGATAGGCAGCGATCTGCTTAGCTCGCTTGATGTCGGTGTCGTTGAGCTGGATCTGCACGCTCGGGGAAAGCTTGCACCGCTGGTAGTCGCGGGAGCGGATGCCGAGGAAGCGGGCCTCGGGGATGGCCATCCGCTTCGACTCATAGGCGAGATTGATCGATCCCTGCTTGAGCACCGAGTAGATGTAGTAGCCCCAGGGATCGTTGTCGAGCAGGCAGTAAACAGGCAGTTTCAGTTCGTTGTGGAGCCGATAGAGCATCCGCCGGACGCCTCGGGGCGGCTGGCCGCCGCCGTGTGTGAGGAGGCAGTTGTGCTTCCGCCAGAACTTGTCTTCGTTGAATCGGCGCCAGACGGTGTCCTTCTCGACGTGGAGGATGTATTTTGCGTCGCACGACTTGAACTTCACGATGTCGGCCTCGACGATCGACGGGATCGAGTAGCCGCCGGAACCCATCCGCGAGCAGTCGATCTCGTCGCCCGAGTCGATCAGCGTGATCGGCCCCACCATGCCGCCACGGTTGCTGGCGTAGACGTGGAGTTCCTCGCGGAGGCTCTCGAGCGTCACCTCCAGGTCCTCGATGATCGGGTCGCACTCCTCCTGCGTGGCGAAGGTCTCCTCGCGGGTGCCCTCGATGGTGTGCTTGAGAAGGTAGTAGAGACCTCGGATGCTAGTGGTCTTCTGCTGGTCGATCAGCTGCTTGCAGCCGGTCGCCACCAGCAGCGTCTGCATGTAGCTCTTCGCCTGGGAGAGGTTGAAGAGCTGGCGGCGGTTGCACTGCCCCCCCATCTCGATGATCTTCCGCGCCTTATTGAAGCGGACGTTCGAGAGGCTGCGGGTGGGGATATCGAGGTGGGGATCTCGCTTCTTCTCGGCAGCGGTCGCCACCTCGTCGGCGAGATCAACGATCAGCCGGAGCGTCTTCTGGTCGATGACGGGCAGTTTGCCAGTGGCCTTCGGGGGGCGTTTCGACTTCGTGGCCATGTCGGATAAAGGGATCGAGGAGGACAGGGGCGAATGATGCCCGGAATCCTACCTGCAATCCCGGCGCCCCGCACGCCTGCGGAAATCCACGCTCTCGTATGCCCGGCGCGGTCTACGCGGTGCGCCGGGACGAATCGGGGCACAGGTTGGCAACCTGTGCTACGAGGGAGGACACACAGGTTGAAAACCTGTGCTCCAGCGAGGGGCACGCAGGTCGGCAACCTGTGTACGGGGTGGGGCACGCAGGGTGGAAACCTGTGTTACGGGGCTGCTCGCCCTCAGCAGCGCACGTCGTCGGCCTTGCCGACGGCGCGGCGGAGCACGTGGGGCACCGGCAGCGCCGACTTGGCCGCGGCCGTTTCCGTTCGTTCTGCACCGAAGAACTCGGCGATCCGAGCGACCACCGTCCGCTGCTCGGCTCCCTCGAGTTCAGGGAAAATCGGCAGCGCGATCGTCTGCTCCGCGGCCCGCTCGGTTTCCGGCAGGTCGCCCTTCGCCCAGCCGAGGTGCGTGAAGCACTTCTGCAGGTGGAGCGGCACGGGATAGTAGATCTCTGTCCCCACGCCCCGCTTGGCGAGATGCGCCCGCAGGGCGTCGCGTTCGTCGCCAAGCACGCGGATCACGAACTGGTTCCAGACATGCCGGCCACGCGGCTCGTCGCCCGGCACGGCCACGCGGCTGGCCAGGTCGTACTCGGCGAACAGGTCTCGATACCGGCCGGCATTCACCTGCCGGGCGGTCGTCCAGGTGTCGAGATGCGGCAGTTTGACGCGGAGCACAGCGGCTTGGATCGAGTCGAGGCGGCTGTTGATGCCGATCACCTCGTGGTAGTACCGCGGCTCCATGCCGTGGACACGAAGCAACTTCAACGACGTGGCGATGTCATCGCGGGTGGTCGTGAGGAAGCCGCCATCGCCGGCGCCACCGAGGTTTTTCGTGGGATAGAAGCTGAAGCAGCCTACGTCGCCGAGGCTGCCGGAGCAGCGGCCGTGCCACGTCGAGAGGATCGACTGGGCCGCGTCTTCCACGATCGGTATCCCGGCTCGTGCGGCGATCGGAGTCAGGGCGTCCATGTCGGCGGTGCGTCCGAAGAGATGGACCGGCACGATCGCGCGGGTGCGGGGGCTGATCTTCCGCTCGACGTCGCGAGGATCGACGAGATAGGTCGTGGGGTCGATGTCGGCAAAAATCGGAACGGCGCCCAATCGGGTGACGGCGCTGGCCGTCGCGAAGAAGGTGTAGCTGGGGACGATCACCTCGTCGCCGGCGCCGATGCCGAAGGCCATCAGCGCCAGGAGCAGAGCATCGCTTCCGGAGGCACACGAGATCACGTGGGGCACGTCGAGGGCCTTTGCGAGTTCGGCCTCGAGTTCGGCGACGTCCGGGCCCAGGACGAACCGGCCCGAGTCACAGACGCGGTTGATGGCCTCACGGATCTGATCGCGGAGGGCGTCGTACTGGCGGTCGAGGGCGAGAAGCGGCACAGAGGGCAGCAGGTCCGAGGCGGGAAGGGCGGTCTCGGTAACGTGGGCGTCGGTGCTGCGGCGAATCATGGTGGGGCGAACTCCGTCTGGCCTGTCGTGGATGGTGGCGGTCATGGTCGTGCGGACGGCACGGCCGGGCCACGCTTCGTGATCGTCACGATCGTGCAGGCCTCTCCAATGGAATCTGTCGGTTGGATCACTTGGCCGTGGGCCGGGCGTGCGCCACGCCGCGACGAGCGGGGAAATAGGTGAACTCGAGACCGAGGGTCAAGGGCAGGCAACGTGGTGGTGAGCCGGAGAATCGCGGCAGACTGGGGGGGCCGCGGGGAGTGGCCGGCTTTCAGCGTTTGACACAGGTCGGGGGAACGGCCTAGATTCGTCACTTGTTCCAGATCCGCCGCCCCCTGCCCGCATGCGCAGGAGACGGGGATTAAGGAGGAGAGTTGCGCGGATCGGCCACTTCGAGTGGTTGGGCCGCGAGCGGGATGGGATCCACGGCGATCACTGCTGTTATCGATCTGGGACTGATTGCCCAGCGGCTCGGGCTACCCGTAGCGGCGGTGCAGTCGACGGTCGAGTTGCTTGACGCAGGCAACACGGTCCCCTTCATCACGCGGTATCGCCGTGATCAGACCGGCGGTCTGGACGAGGAGCAGATCCGTCTGATCGCCGAAGCTGTGGCCCGCGCCCGGCAACTCGCGGATCGCAAGCAGACGATCCTGAGGACGATCCAAGGGCAGGGGCGGCTCACGCCCGAACTCGAATCGCAGATCGTCGGGGCCGAGAGCACCAAGAAGTTGGAAGATCTCTACCTTCCCTTCAAGCCCCGGAAGCTCTCCCTCGCGGAGGTGGCACGGCAGCGGAAGCTCGAGCCACTCGCTCGGGAAATCCTCGCCGCCGACCCCGCGGCCGCGAACCTCGACCTCCGGGCGGCTGATTTCGTCGATGCCGACGCGCAGGTGCCCGCCGCCGCCGATGTGCTTCTTGGCGTCGGCCACATCATCGCTCACGAGTTCAGTGAACGGGCCGATCTGCGGCAGCGGCTTCGTGAGATTCTCTACCGCTCGGCTCACCTGAAGAGTCAGCGGGTGGAGAGCGAAGGCAAGGCCCTCTCCAAGGAGGAGAAGCACTACCGCGACTACTTCGACTACGGCGAGCACATCCAGCGGGTGCCGCCCCATCGGCTCCTGGCGATCAACCGTGGCGAGCGTGCCCGGCTCCTCAAGGTGCGGATCGAGGGGCCGGCCGACGAGATGCAGGCGGTGGCGGAGGAGCTGCTCGTGCCCGCCGGGCATCCCCACGCTGACGTGCTCAAGGCGTGTGCCCGCGATGCCCTGGCGCGGCTGATTCTCCCCAGTCTCGAGCGGGAGATCCGCCGGGAAATGACCGACGTGTGCGAGTCGCACGCGGTGCATGTGTTTGCCCGCAATCTGCGGAACCTGCTGCTTCAGTCGCCGGTGCCCGGACGCCGGGTGCTGGCCCTCGACCCCGGCTTCAAGAGTGGCTGCAAGGCGGCCGTCATCGACGAGTGCGGCACGCCGCTGGACCACGCGGTGCTGCACGTCGTCGGCAAGCAAGACAAGCGGACGGCGGCGGCCGCCAAGATCGTGGAACTGGTGCGGAATCATGCCTGTACGGTGATCGCCATTGGCAACGGGGCCGCGGCGCGTGAGACCGAGAACCTCGTCGCCGATCTGGTGGCAGGCGACCTGCAGGACCTCGACGTCGGCTACGTGATCGTCAACGAGGCCGGGGCGAGCGTCTACTCGACGAGCCCGTTCGGCCGCGAGGAACTACCGGGCCACGAGGCCTCGATCCGCGGCGCGATCTCGATCGGTCGCCGGCTGCAGGATCCGCTCTCGGAACTTGTGAAGATCGAGCCTGCGAACATCGGCGTCGGGCTCTACCAGCACGACGTGAAGGCGAGGCACCTCCATGCCTCGCTCGACAACGTCGTCGAGAGTTGCGTCAACTACGTGGGTGTCGACGTGAACACCGCCAGCCCCGCGCTGCTCCGGCGGGTGTCGGGGTTCAATCAGACCACCGCCAAGAACTTCCACGAATGGCGGACCAAAAACGGTGCGTTCACGTCGCGGCAGCAGTTTCTGGAGGTGCCCGGCTTCGGGGAGGCTGCCTACGTGCAGGCGGTGGGCTTCCTCAAGATCCCCGGTGGTACGAATCCCTTCGACTCGACCTGGATTCACCCGGAGAGCTACCCCGCTGCGGAGAAGGTGCTCGAGCGGCTCGGCGGCAGCGTGGCCGATCTCGCGACGCGGCAGCAGGCCGAAACGCTCGCGGAGAAGGCCGTCGCGGTCGATCTCGAGTCGCTCGCCCGTGAACTGGGCGTCGGCAGGCTGCTCCTGGCGGACATCCTCGAGCAGTTGACGCGACCTGGCCGCGATCCCCGCGAAGACCTCCCCAAGCCTTTCTTCAAGAAGGGTGTGCTCAAGCTCGAGGACCTAGCCGTGGGCATGGAACTCATGGGCTCGGTGCTCAACGTGGTCGATTTCGGGGCCTTTGTCGACATCGGCCTCCACGACAGTGGGCTGGTTCATCTCAGCCAGCTCTCCAGCCAGTACGTCCGCGATCCGCACGACTTCGTGAGTGTGGGGCAGATTGTGCAGGTCTGGGTACTGGAGCTCGACAAGGCCAGGCGCCGGGTGTCGCTGACGATGATTCCGCCGGTGGAGCGCGAGCGGCAGGAGCGTCTGGAGGAGGCCCGCCGGGAGCAGAAGGAGCGGAAGGCCCGCAGTGCTGAACAGCGGTCGCAGGGGGGCGAGGCCGCGGAACGCCAGCCATCCAGGCCTCCACGGCCGCAGCGGCCGCGTGGGCAGCGTCAGGATCGCACGCCACGGCAGCCTGAGCCGCGGGTCTACGTGGCCAAGCCGAAGGCGCCGCCGTCAAAGATCTCCAAGGAGATGCGCGAGGGCAAGGAGCCGCTCCGTACGTTCGGAGACCTCATGCAGTTCTTCGAGAAGAAGAACGACGGCGAGCCACCCGCCACGTCGTGAAGGCTTCACGTCGGATGGCGTCCACTGACGCCGGGCATCCTACCGCTCGCGGAAGGTGATCCGGCCCTTGGTGAGGTCGTAGGGAGAGAGTTCGACCTTCACCTTGTCGCCCGGCACGATGCGGATGAAGTTCTTCCGCATGCGGCCTGCGACGTGGGCATTGACGATGTGTCCGCCCGTGATCTGCACCCGAAACCGGGTGTTAGCGAGAGCCTGGGTTACGACGCCCTCGACCTCGAGAGCCTGTTCTTTCTCGGCCATGGATTTCCTTGGTGGACCAGCGGGGGGACAGCCACGAATGTAGCCCGGCGGCGCCGGACAGTCCAGCAAGGCTAGGAGTCGTCGTCTGCGGCGGCCGCCGAACCCGAGGCATTCCACCTCAGGTAGGCGTCGAAAAACCCGTCAAGGTTGCCGTCGAGCACGCTCTGGAAGTTGCCGACGTAATGGCCCGTCCGCTGGTCCTTGACCCGCTGGTCAGGGTGAAGGAAGTAGTTGCGGATCTGCGAGCCAAACCCTGTCTTGGGCTTTGATTGGTGCTGGGCGTGCTTCTCCGCCTCCCGCTTCTCCTCCTGGATCCGGGCGATCCGGGCCCGGAGCATCTTCAGGGCGGTGGCCCGGTTCTTGTGCTGGCTTCGTTCGCTCTGGCACTGCACGACGATCCCGGTGGGGAAATGCGTGAGCCGGATGGCGCTCGACGTCTTGTTGACGTGCTGGCCACCGGCGCCGCTGGCCCGGAAGACATCCTCGCGGATGTCTTCGTCTCTGATCTCGACCTCGGTGTCGTCGTCGGCGATCTCAGGGGCCACATCGACGGCGGCGAAGCTCGTTTGCCGCTTGCCTTCCGCGTTGAAGGGGCTGATGCGGACGAGCCGGTGGATGCCTGTCTCGCCCTTCAAGTAGCCGTAGGCCCAGGGGCCCCTGATGGCCACCGTGGCGCTCTGGATGCCCGCTACCGCGTCGTCCTGGCGATCGAGGAGCTCGATGGTGTAGTCGTGCTTCGACGCCCAGGCCGAATACATCCGCAGCATCATCTCCGCCCAGTCGTTGGCATCAGTGCCGCCGTCACGGGCGTGGATCGCGACGAGGGCGTCGCTGGAGTCGTGCGTTCCCGAGAGGAGCGACGTGAGCTCCAGTGCGTCGACCAGTTTCTCGAGGCGGTCGGCCTCGGTGGCTAGCTCAGGCTCGAGCGAAGCATCCTCGCGGGTGAGTTCTTCGAGGGCCTCCAGGTCGTTGCCGGCGGCGAGCGCCTCCTCGAGCGGCTTGAGGACCGAGTTGAGGCCCTTCAGCTCGGCGACTGTGGCCTGGGCTTTTTCCTGGTTGTTCCAGAAATCGGCCTCACCCATCGCGCCTTCGAGCCGGGCGGCAGATTGTTTGCGTCCTTCCCAGTCAAAGAGAGTCCCGCAGCTGAAGCAGGCGGGCCCGGATCGACGCGGAACGATTGAGAAGGGCAGTATCCATGGTGGGGAGTTTACGCGGCCTCGCCCCGGCCGAGAAGCCGAGTTGCTCCCGGCCGGGTATCACATCCGGCCGACGCGATTGCCCGGGAGCCGGCGGATGATTCGTCGCATCTCCAGCACGCCGATCGTGGAGAGCACCTGCGACGCGGTAAGGCCGCTGGCGGCAACGATGCCGTCGATGTCAACGGACGACGGGCTGCCGGAGGCATCGACCGCGGCGAGCACCTGCTGCTCGACGTCGCCCAGGTGGAGTTCGGCAGGGGACCGAATGGCGCGGCCATCGGCCGAGGTCGATATCTCGAAGAGGGGGCCGAGTTCCTCGAGAACGTCGTCCACGCTCTCGACGAGCTTCGCGCCGTCGCGGATGAGCCGGTGGCAGCCCCGTGCCGTCCGGCAGTCAACCTGCCCCGGCACGGCGAAGACCTCGCGGCCTTGCTCGCCCGCGAGCCGGGCGGTGATCAAAGCCCCCGACCGCTCCGCGGCCTCGACTACGATCGTGCCGAGCGCGAGCCCTGAGACGATCCGATTTCGCTGTGGGAATGCGCCGGCATGCCCCTCTGAGAGCGGCGGCGCCTCGCTGAGAAGTGCCCCGTGGCCGATCACTTCTGCCGCGAGGTCGGCGTGTTCTGGGGGATAGATGTTGAGCACGCCGGTGCCGAGCACGGCGATCGTGCGGCCGCCGGCGTCGAGGGCGCCGCGATGCGCCGCGGCGTCGATGCCGCGAGCCAGGCCGCTCACCACGGTGTAGCCGGCCCGGACGAGGCCGCCAGCGAGTTGTGAGGCGATTCGCTTGCCGTAAGGCGAGGGATGCCGCGAGCCGACGACGGCCACGGCTAGGGCATCGCAAGCCTTCAACTCGCCGCGGACGAAGAGCACCCCCGGCGGGTCGTCGATGCGGGAGAGAAGCGCTGGGTAGCCGTCGTCCCCTTCGACCAACACCGCCACACCACCGCGGCGGCATTCCTCGAGCACGTTGGCTACGATCGGGCTGTTGGCGAGCGCGGAGATCGACGCCGCGAGCTTGGGGCCGATGCGGCCCACCGTGGCGATCTCCCGCGGACTCGCCGCGAACACGCCCTGCGGCGAGCCAAACTGCTCGAGCAGCATCCGCCGGAGCCTGCCGCCGATTCCCGGCACGCACGCGAGCCGGACGTGGGCGAGAAACTCGTCATCAACGACGGGAGAGAGAGCAGGCATCACGGCCTCCGGGGAGAAGGTGTACGGATGTATCATTTATAGGGCGCGCGCGGAGGGGGCGTCAACCATCCGTAGGTGCCGGCCGTCAGCCAGCCGATCATGCGGAGATGGTGCTGGTTGCCGTCGTCGGCCGGATGGTCACAGGTTGAAAACCTGTGCACCTCGCCGCGCGGGCAGCGGGCGTCAGCCCGCCGCGACCTTCAACTCGGCCAGGTGCTGGGCCGTGTTTACGAGCCGGTCCCAGTTTTGCTCGACGTACTCGGGCGGCCCGCCGATCTGGGCCACTACCTCGGCCACCTGCTCGGTGGGCACCATTTCGATCGCATCCCACGGGCAGACCTTGAGGTCGTAGGGATTCGACTTCTTGCCCGGAATGTGCACGCAGACCTCGCAGCCCACGCACCGCTCGATGTCGATCTCGCACCAGCTCTGGAGATTATGGAACTGGTCGTACTGCTGCACCTTCACGATGCAGTCGACCGGGCAGACCTCAAGGCACGACTCGCACCCCGTGCAGTTGTCGGCGTTGATGACCGCCAGTTCCTTCGGGAGCTTTTTGCGGGGTCCGGCTTTGGCCATGGTGAGAGCAATCGGTGGGGCGGAAGGACATCCTGCAGCCAGATCATCGTAGCCGGCACGCCCGGCGCGTCAAAACCGGCACACCCCGTCCGGTCACGCGGCCCGGTAGAACGGCGGAGCGGCGGCCACGTCGGGGCCGGCGAACTCGTAGCCAAACCGCTCGATGTCCTCGGCAAAGTGGTCGCGGACAAGGGCGGCGAGGCGGTCGGTGTAGTAGTCGCGGTAATCGCCCCGGGTGCTCGCGTTGGCCTGCCCCAGGGAGGCGTCGATACCGATGCAGCGGCAGGCATGGTCGAAGTCGGTATCGAGCGACTCGTAGCGGCCGAGGAAGTCGACGATCGCCTGGCCGCGGCGGTCGGTCACCATCCGCGTCTGCGAGATCTTGCCGCGGCCGATCTCATAGCGGACGTACGCCTCGAAGTCGGGCAGCCGGGCCGTGCGGCGCCGGCGATGGCTGACGTGTCTGGAATGCCCTTCAGCATCACGCAGGAAGTGATAGTAGGAGACCAGCAGATCCCACGGGTTGCGGACGAAGGCAAACGTGAACAGCGACTCGTACGTCCCTACGGGAAGGTTGCGACGCAGTTCGTCGGCCGGCGTGTGCGGCCGAAACTTCCGCAGTCGATAGGGCGCGTAGTGGTTGACATGGATGCCGATCTTCGCGAGCCAGCGGTTGGCCCAGTAGTTGCCCGTGTGGTCGGCGAACTTCCAGAGCGAGTAGGCGACGCTCGAGCCCCCGGTCTTGGGCACGTGGACGAACGCGAACTTGTGGCGGTGTGAGATCAGCATACGGTGGCCCCGGCGGGCCGCGGAGAATGGCGAAGCGAGGTCGCCACCGCAAGGCCGCTTCTAGACGCACTCGCCGCGGACGAGGTCTTCGGGCGTCTGGCGGGCCCGGACGAGGCGGTGGCTCCCGCCGTCGACGAGCACCTCG
>Ga0194055_10002658_pt1 | contig 14069 bp, 9 predicted proteins | sample SepL449m_MetaG_FD_155482 | JGI IMG/M metagenome (GOLD analysis project Ga0194055, IMG submission 155482) | Anoxic zone freshwater microbial communities from boreal shield lake in IISD Experimental Lakes Area, Ontario, Canada - Sep2016-L442-9m | ecosystem: Environmental > Aquatic > Freshwater >... | reverse complement strand
AAAGGTCGATTATTTACGGTCGGTCGACTGGATGAAGGGTCGGAAGGGCTGCTGCTGGTGACTAATGACGGGGATCTGGCTCATAAATTGGCTCACCCGAAATTTCAAGTGGAACGCGTCTATCGAGCCCTCGTGGCCGGAATTCCATCGGACGATGTGCTGCACCAGCTGCGACAGGGGCTTTATTTCACCGAGGGGAAATTCAAGGTTCGCGACGTTCGGCGGATCAAAAGCAGCCTGAAGTCGACAATTCTGGAACTGGTACTGACCGAAGGACAGAACCGCGAAATTCGCCGACTGCTGGCTCGCGTGGGCCACAAGGTCATGAAGCTGAAGCGAATTTCGTTCGGCCCATTGCGACTCGGCGATTTGCAGACGGCAGGATACCGGCCATTGACCACGTTGGAGCTGAAGCAGTTGCAACAGTTCGCAGCGAGCGATCCCACGCGTCGCCCGACAGCACGTCGGCCTCCCACAGGTCGCACAGGGAGTGGAACGAAATCAACTTCGCCAAATCGACGCCCCGGTGGCAAGCCGGGGGGAGCGGCTCGAGTTCCCAAGGCGGCTCGCCGTACGCGGCGGGGTGGACGATAAACCGATTCTCAAGATGTGACAGAGATCTTTGATGACGACGACAGCCGCCGTGCCGGAATTCTGCCTGCCGGGTCTCGTACGAAATGCCGTTCAATCGCTGGCAACGGTGGTTGAGCATGAACCGATGGCCAAAGGGACTTGGCGGATGCGTCTGGCATGCCCGGAAATCGCTCGCCAGATCCTTCCCGGCCAGTTCTTCATGATCCGGATGCCCGGTCGCAGCGACCCATTGCTGGGGCGCCCGTTTGCCCTCTACGACGTTTACGGAATCGAACCGGAAGGGATCGATTTCGGATATGTCGTCGTGGGTAAGATGACGTCGCTGTTCGGCTCATTGAAGCCGGGCGACCGCGTTGAACTCTGGGGCCCGCTCGGCAACGGATTCCCGGCTCCGCCCCGCGGTCACCTGGTCATTGTGGCCGGTGGAATTGGTCAGACGCCGTTCCTCGCAGTGATTCGCGAAGCGCTCCGTCGTCGGACCTATGGCCAGCCTGCTCGATCACTGCAGCACGTTCCAGATCGCATTACCCTGTGCTACGGTGTTCGTTCACGTGAATACCTGGCCGGGGTCGACGAATTCAGGAACGAAGGGATTGATGTCCGAATCGCAACGGATGACGGTTCCGTCGGACATCATGGATTTGTCACCGATCTCTTGAAGCAGCTTATTGCCGAGCCCGTCCCTCCAGCCGCAGTGTACTGCTGTGGCCCGGAACCGATGATGCATGCCGTCAGCAAAGTGACGATGGCGGCAAACGTCCCGTGCTGGCTGTCGCTGGAGACTCCCATGGCCTGCGGCTTCGGAGCCTGTTTCAGTTGCGTGACGAAAGTCCGACAGGACGACGGGTCGTGGGACTATCGTCGCGTCTGTGTCGAAGGCCCGGTCTTCCCAGCCAGCCAGATTGTGTTTGATTGAATCAACGTTCTCTGGATTCAATCGCCGACAGGAAGTCGAAACAGCAGTCTGGCGTTGCGTGTGGTCGCGGCCGCCACGTCTTCCTTTGAAACCCCGCGCGTCTCTGCCAGGCATGCCGCGGTCAGACGAACATGGGCCGGTTCGTTTCGCTTACCACGAAATGGTGTTGGTGCCAGGTAGGGAGAATCCGTCTCCACCAGCAGTCGATCTAATGGCAGCGTCGCCGAGAGCTCGCGCTGAGCGTCATTCTTCTTGAACGTGATCATCCCGCCGAACGAGAGATGCATTCCCATCTCAAGACACGCCGCAGCAGTCTCAGCAGAACCGCAGAACGCGTGCATCAATCCGCGTAACGGGCCGGTCGTGGCGTGCTTTCGCAAGACTTCCAGCGTCTCTGCTTCCGCTTCACGGCAATGAACGATAAACGGAAGATCGAGTTGTCGTGACAGTTCGATATGCCGATCGAAATAGTCCCGCTGAAGGTCTATCGGGGCATAGTCCCAGTATTTGTCCAACCCGGTTTCACCAACGCCTACGACCTTGGGAGTTCGCATCAGCGCGACGATCTGGTCCCAATCGCCAGGCTGTGCCGCAGAGACATAATTCGGGTGCAGACCGAGGATCGCATAGACGCTGGGATACCGCTCGGCAAGTTCAACGACGCGTCGGCAACTGTCGAGAGTGATGCCGACTGCCAGCATCGTTTTGACACCCGCATCCACGGCTCGCTGAATGGTCTCAGCACAGTCCTGGGTGAACGATTCCTCGTCCAGATGGCAATGAGTGTCGATCCATTCCATCAGTGGTTACGCAATCACCAGAGCCTGCAGTTCGGCTGTGATGCTCCGTTCTTCGGTCAGAATGGTATTCAGAATCGCGAGGGCTTCGCCATCATCAATACACGTGTGAACGGCTTCATCCAGTTCGGCCACGATCGCGTTCTGGTTTTCGGCGATGCGAGGCAACATCGCTTTGAGCGACAGGAAGTGCAGGTCCGTGAAATCGGCGGGGTAAACACCAAACTCGACAGGCCAGCGCCGTTCCGTCAGCAGTTCCACCAGTTGCTCTTTGTGCGCTTGCTGCTGCTTTAGCAGTCGAGCAAGCGTTTCACGGGCGGCAGTGGCGTGAATGGGGGTCCACGGGCTGACTTCGCCGACGAACTGCAGCAGGCTGCAGCCCAGATCAACGACCAGATGATTCAAAAGCGAATTGTGTTGAATGCGGGCCATGACAGATCCGAAGGGGCGGGCGAAGGCGGGAGTCTCAAGCACGACCACGTTGCGTACCACCGTTAGAGGAATGCTTCCGCTGCATGCTGGGCAACCCGACTCAGCGGATTAATGAAGATCCCCAAATACAGAACCATCCCGGTCACAAGCATCAGATACATCCCTGAAGGCGACCCTGCGGTGAGTGTCACCTGACGAGCGTCCGCCGGTCGAACATCAATGCACATGATCTTCGCCACTCGCAGGTAGTAGAACAGGCTCAGCACCGTGTTCAGACCCCCGGCTGCCAGGACCACCCACATGAACCAATGGACCTTCGTGGCGTCGAAGACTGCGGCAAAAATAAAGAACTTACCGTAGAACCCGCCCAGCGGTGGCAGACCCACGAGGCTGAACAGGCAGATTGCCATGCAAACCGCCAGGATCGGGGACTGATGAACCAGACCCTTGTAATCATCCAGCTCTTCACTAAACGTCTGGTTTCGAATCAGCGCCACAATCGTGAACGCTCCCAGATTCATAAACATGTAAACGGCGAGGTAATACAGCAGGCCTTCGACAGGTCGGCCCATTTGTTCGGCCGTTGGAGAATTGGCACCACCAATCGCGGAACGGAGCACGAGCAATGCCGAGACCGCCATCAGCATGTAGCCAGCATGAGCAATCGTGGAGTACGCCAGCATCCGCTTCGCATTCGTCTGCGAATAAGCAGCCAGATTACCAAATGTCGCCGTGATGACGGCCAAAGCTCCCAACCCGAGTCCCATCATCAATGAAAGACCCTGAATCACGCCTCCCTGGAACGATGTCACCGCCAGCGAGAATCGGAGCAGCAGAGCAAACGCTGCCGCCTTGGAAGCGATCGATAGAAAACCAGCAACTTCGGCTGAAGCACCCTGAAACGCATCGGGACACCAGAAGTGGAACGGAACGAGCGACAGCTTGAACGCGAAACCGACGGCGATCAGCAACATTGCCAGTAGCACGATTCGAGCGACGGGATGAGATGCACCGAATCCCGACGAAAAGATGGCTTGCATCCGAGTTCCGAGTTCGCCGAACTCGGCCGTCCCCGTCACTCCTGCCAGCAGGCTGATACCAAACAGCATTACCCCGGCAGCACCAGCCCCATAGACCACGAACTTCAGCGAAGCTTCGCTGCTTTGACGGCGACCCTTCAGGAAACCCGTCAATGCGTAGCTGGGAACACTCGCCATTTCGATCCCGAGGAACAACATCAACAGGTGATTGGCACTGGACATCACCAGCATTCCGACCACGGCACCGCAGAGCAGCGTGTAGAAATCCGGTGCATCTTCCTGGTCAGGAATCCCGCTGAGAACGGTAAGTGCGATCACAAACACCAGAAAGAACAGCAGAAAACCGCGGAAGAAGACCGAGAACATGTCGTGGACGGCCAAGCCGGTAAACAACACGGTGTAAGGCTCGTTGTTGATGCCCAATTGCCAGAACTGGAACATCACCATGACAAAGGCACTCAGGCTGCCGATCAGGGCGAACCAGTGTGTCGGAATCAACTTGTCACCGCTGGTCAATCGAGCCAGCAACATCAGAACGATGGAGCCGCACAGGATGAGTTCGGGCAGGAACAGCCACAGCGAACGACCGGTCGCCGCCTGAAGCGTATCGCTTCCACTGAGGAATTGCACAAACAGCGACTTGAAATCCATGACGTTCCCAACCGAATTCGAGGGCCAAAATTGCCCTATTGCAACTCACTGAAGCCCCGCGTAATCACTGCGGAGACCAATGTCTGATCTAAAACTACCGAACTTGTGTTGTTTCCATTGAGGCCCCGGCACCGTGGTGGGTGTCGTACGTATGGGACATGCTCTGCACCAGCCCACTGATCGACTTGTCCATCCGGCTGAACAGGTAATTTGGGAACACACCCAACAGAACGGCGAGCACGACCAGCGTATAGGCCACAGACTTTTCCCGTGCGGTGAACGGCGTGATTCCTTCAGGATGCGGCCCCTTGTATTCAGGCCCCAGATACACCCGCTGCATTGTCCACAGGATATATCCCGCGGTCAGGATCACACCGGACGCCGCGATAATCGCCAGCAGTGGATCGAAATTCCAGCAGCTCAATACCGAGAAAATTTCTCCGACGAATCCGCACAGGCCTGGTAATCCCAAGCCTGCGAAGAAGATCACTGCGGCCAATCCCGAGTATTCGGGCATCAACTGAGCAATACCACCAAATTTGTTCAGGTCACGATGATGGACTCGGTCGTAAAGCACACCGACCATAAAGAACATCCCCGTGGAAGAAATACCGTGAGCGATCATCTGGAACATCGCGGCATTGATTCCCATCGCCCAGTAATCGGCTCCCGAAGTTCGTCCCTCGGTGATCTTCCAGACCGCCAGCCCGAGCAGAACGTAACCCATGTGGCTGACGGAACTGTATGCAACCAGGCGTTTGAAGTCGGTTTGAGCCAGTGCGGCGAACGCACCGTAGATGATGCTGAACACACCCAGCGCGACCAGGAAATAGGCTGCGTACTGAGCTCCATACGGACAGAGCGGCATGGCGATACGGATAATCCCGTAACCACCCATCTTCAGCAACACACCTGCCAGGATCATCGAGATTGGAGTTGGTGCTTCCACGTGTGCATCGGGCAACCATGTGTGGAACGGGAAAGACGGCAGCTTAATTGCAAATCCGATAAACAGCATGATGAATGCGGCCAGTTGCAGCGATTCGCTGAAGCGAACGGCCGTCCCCTTACCGGCGGCAATGTTGGCCAATTCGATCAGGTCGAAGGTTCCTTCGCCGTTTGGCCCCGCGCTGTTGAAGTAGAACATCAACATGGCGATCAGCATCAATACCCCACCCGCCAGCGTGTAGAGGAAGAACTTGATCGCGGCATATTCTCGTCGAGGACCACCCCAAACACCGATCAGGAAGTACATCGGCAGCAACATGACTTCCCAGAAGACGTAAAACAGGAAGAAGTCGACTGACAGGAAGACACCCATCATTCCGGTTTCCAGAAGCAGGAAGAGCATCATATAGCCCTTCACATGCTTATCGATGCTCCATGACGCCAAGGCGGCCAGTAAGGTGACGAGGCCGGTCAATACCACGAGTGGCAGACTGATGCCGTCTACTCCCAGCGAGAAATTGACATTCCACGTTGGAATCCATTCGTACCGGAACAGGTGCTGCATTCCCCCTTGTGTCAGGTCGAAGCTGTACCAGAGTTGCAGTGTCAGGACGAACGTCAGCGCGGTCCCCAGCACCGTCCAATATCGCATGCTTTCCTTATTCTGTCCATCAAACCAGATCAGTGGGATGGCCCACAGAGCCGGCAGAAAGACAATCATGCTCAGCAGGAATTCCGAACTAAACATAGTGTTCTCAATCTCTCGAATCGTCGACCGATTTGCCGGTCAAACGGAAAACCCCGTGATAACCCACCGAATCACTTGAACTCAGCACTTACTTCGGCAGCGATGTAAACAACACACCAAACAGCACCACGACACCAACCGCGATCCACATCACGTACTGCCGCAATCGGCCCGTTTGAACGACTCGCAACGAATACCCGACTGAGCGAGTCACGCTGCCAACCATGTTCACCAGACCGTCAACCATTGTTTCGTCAAACAACCGATCCCAGCGCGCGACCAGGACAGTAACAGATGCCGAAGCGTGCAGGATTCCATCCAGCACCTTCTTGTCGAAATCGGCACACCACGCAGAAACGATATGTACGGGACGCACGAACATCGCGTCGTACAGCACGTCAAATCGCCACTTATCAATCAGGAAGTCGTAGACACCAGGCAGTTGCCGACGAATTTCGGCGGGATTGATGACTCGTGAGCCATACATCAGATACGCGAAGATGGCCCCGGTGAATGCTGCAATCAGGGCGAGCAGCCCAGCCTGGCCGTGCACGGCGTGCACGTCGCTGTGATGCCCTTGATGGCTCGGAATTGTCAGCCCGTTCAAGGTGACCGCTTCGGTTGATGGAACCGTTTCACTGAAGGCGATCAACTTGAACAACGGACCTTCGTTGCCCGTCCCGCTGGTTCCCCAACTCCAGGCACACGATGCCGCCAGAATCGACAGGGCAATCAATGGTGTCGTCATGATTCGTGGCGACTCATGACAGTGATCATAAACGTGCTGATCGCGAGGCTCGCCGTAGAAGGTCAGGAACCACAGTCGGAACATGTAGAAGGCGGTAATACCGGCGGTCACCAGCGGAGTCACGAACAACAGGAAATGGACCCGATTGGCTTCGGAATAGGCCATTGCCGAGGCAACGATCTCGTCCTTGGAATAGAATCCCGACAGGCCGATATTCAGCACCGGAATTGCGAGACCCGAGATCGCGATCACACCAATCAACATGGTGTAGGCGGTAATCGGCATCTTGCGTCGCAGGCCGCCCATGCGTGGCATTTCCTGCACGTGATGGCAGCCTGCAATTACACTTCCTGAGCAAAGGAACATCAGCGACTTGAAGAACGCGTGCGTGACCAGATGGAACAGGCCGGCTCCCCATCCGGCGACACCAATCGCCAGCATCATGTAACCAAGTTGACTGATCGTGGAATACGCCAGAACTCGCTTGATATCCGTCACGACAAGAGCGATCGTGGCCGCGACAAACAATGTGATACAGCCGACATAGGCAATGACCAGCAGCACTTCCGGCGTAAAGACGGGATAGAACCGCGCTGCCAGATAAACCCCTGCGGCAACCATCGTCGCCGAGTGAACCAGTGCCGAGACCGGGGTCGGGCCCTCCATCGCATCAGGCAACCATGTCTGCAGCGGGAACTGGGCACTCTTGCCGATACAGCCAGCGAAGATCCCGCAACCCGCGGCGATCAACAGCAGGTATCCGATCGTTGATGGCTTTCCGGCCTTTTCCAGCCGATGGCCGTCAGCGTCACGCAGGTAAACCTGTGACCCATCTTCGGAAACATCGATCTTGCCGTCGTTTCCACGAATCATCGTGAACAGGCCGGGTTCGTGATCGACGTCGGCAAACTGGAACGTGCCACACCAGGTCCAAAGGATCATCAGACCGATCAGGAAACCAAAGTCCCCAACACGATTCATGATGAACGCCTTGTTGGCCGCTGTACTGGCTGACTTACGTTCGATGTAGAAGCCAATCAGCAGGTAACTGCTGATTCCCACTAGCTCCCAGAAAATGAAGACCTGGAAGATGTTACCAGCCAGAACAAGGCCCAGCATGGAGAAGCAGAACAGGGACAGGTACGAGAAAAACCGGTGGAAACGACCCGGACGAGTGAAGTGACCATGACTCGTATGAACTTCATGGTCTTCGTACTCTTCGGTCAACTCGTCCTTCATGTAGCCGATGGCGAACAGATGGATGCAGGTCGCAATGAAGGTCACCATCGTGAACATCACAAGCGTCAGGCTGTCGATGTACCAGTCGAGTGATAGATTGAGAGAACCGAACTTCGCCAGTCGGTAGAACGTGCCGGAAAACGCCTTGGGCATTCCAGCGTGTTCTTTGCCAGAATGCTTGTGATCATTTTCGACGTCATGCTTCTTGCCGTGATCATGGTCATGCGGATCGGCTGCCGCGACTTTTTCGCCTTCGGCAGCACCAAGGTGCGGCTCAGATTCTTCGGGATGCTGCTCAGCGTGGTGCCCCCCATGTGAGTCGCCAAATGCTTCCCCATGGGTTGCGAACCCCCACGCGATCAGCGCGGAAGCACTACAGATAAAGCCGAGACCAATACAGGCAACGGCACAGTACGCTGCCGTCTTGCTCAGACGGTGCGACCAGCGAAGCCAGTAGATTTCGGCGACGAACCCGACGAGCGGCAACAGCCAAGCCACCGTCAACAGGTTTCTCAACAATTCGCCGGTTGATTGAGGGTCCATAGTGCTTCGTTGAACGACAGAAAAAAGGGTCAGTCAGTCTGAAACCGGTCTAATGCTGGCCAGATCAGCCATGCAGTTCGTTACCGCGATCGACGTCGATTGTCAGGTGATTGTTGTAATAGTTCAGGGCGATGGCCAAGGCGACAGCCGCTTCAGCCGCCGCCAAGACCACGACAAACAAGGCTGTTGCCTGGCCATCCAGTCCCAGCGGAGTAAATCGAGAAAACGCGACGAAGTTCACGTTGGCGCCGTTGAGCACCAACTCGACCCCCATCAACACACCGATCGCATTGCGTTTGGTCGCCATGCAGACAATCCCGCATACGAACAACACCGCACCGACAATCAGATAGGCTTCAAGCCCGACACCATCCATCGAAGTCACCCTTGTTCCTGCTCTCGAGACGACACAGCGGCACGAGACTACAGGTCAGCTTCCAAACCAGGAGTCACACGGCGTTTGGCTCGCGCCAAGTAGGCCGCCCCGACCAATACGACCAGCAAGTGAATCGAAATAATTTCAAACGGCAGTAAATATCCGGGTGCCAAAGGCTTACCAGGTTCTTGATTCAGATTTCGATCAGGCCGCAACCCGAAGAAACTCAAACCCAGTTGACGCAGGGTTCGCCCCGACTGGCGGCGAGCCAGCACGGCTTCCTGAGCATTTTTCGCTTTGTCGCGTGATTCGTCCGTCTTCGCCGATGTCACCGCTGACTCCAACCGAACGTCTTCAGCCTGATCTATCACAGCAGCCGAATCACCAGCCTTGGGTATCCGGCTCGCGACATCCGACCATTCGACCGAGTTGATCCCAAACACAAGCACGCACAGCAACAGCAGACCAACACCACACCCGAGCAACGTTTCTGCCGGAGTCGTCTGGACTTTGATGGTATGACCGCTGGCGGTCAACATGACCCCGAATACCAGTAGCACTACGGTACCACCGACGTAAATCAACAACTGGGCAGCACCCAGAAAGTCGGCATGCAGCAGGAAGAAGAGTGCCGCCACAGACCCCAGCGACACCACCAGCCAGAACGCCATGCGAACGACATTCTGCGTTACAACGACAGCCAAGGCACCGCCACACGACAGAATCGCAAACACCCAGAAAAGCAACTGTTCGGTCATCGAGCCACCTCCGAATTGGTCCGAGCGACCGTCGGAGCGGAACCCGAACCACTCGACACCACCGACTTCAAGGCATTCCCGAAAACAACCGGTCGGCCATTTGTCGAAGCAAGAATCAGTGGCCACAAGACGGCCCCGAGAAACAAGAAGCAACTGATCGGAACCAGGTACTTCAGGCAAGTGGTCATCACCTGGTCGATTCGCAGTCGAGGCAGAGTCCAGCGAACCCAGATCTGCAGAGTCACCAGCAGCGATGCCTTGATCACAAACACGTGCACCGCAAATACATTGGCGATATACGAACCCAACCCGAAGCCACGGATTGGAACATCCTTCCACCAGCTTCGCAGGCCACTTCCTTCAACCCCCTCAAATATCACAGTTTCAATTCCAGAGCCAGTTTCCCAGCCACCCAGAAACAGCAAGACTGCAATACCACTCACCGCGAACATACTGGCGTATTCGGCCAGAAAGAAGATCGACCAGCGGAAACCGCTGTATTCAGTGTGGAAACCAGCGACCAACTCGCTCTCTGCTTCAGCCAGGTCGAACGGAGCTCGCTTGACGCTTGCCGTCGCCACAGTGAAGTAACAGAAGAACGCCAGGAACGCGAACGGGTCATGGAAGATGAACCAGTTCCAGAATCCGCCAGATTGCATCCGACCAACGACCTGCAGATTCAGCGAACCTGCGATCAGCAACGGAATCAAGGCACAAATCGCCATCGGGATTTCATAGCTGACCATTTGAGCCGCTTCACGCATCGCTCCGAACAAGGCCCATTTTGACCCGCTCGAGTAGCCTGCAAGAATGATCCCGAGAACTTCGAGCGACATCAGCGCCAGAATGAGAAACGCTCCGCACTCGGCAGCGACACCCACCCAGCCATCCGCCACTGGCAGCACCATGAATGCCACAAACGATGCCACACCAGCGAGATACGGCGCCATCCGGAAGACGAGACTGTCCGCATCTTTGGGAACCAGATCTTCCTTCTGGATCAGCTTGATACCGTCGGCGATGGTCTGCAGCCAGCCGAACTTTCCGCCGACGCGCGTCGGACCGAGGCGGTCCTGAATACGTCCAGCGACTTTGCGCTCAAGCCAGATGTAGAACACCGGCAACCCGCCAAACAACCCCAGCAACAGGGCTGCGTGCGTAAGTGCTGCCAATACAAAGGCTACCATCGCCACAGTTTCTGAGTCGGCACACGACTTCAGGACTGATGCGAAGTAGTTTTCCAGCGTTAATACGGCAAGGGGGCCGCTCATTCGGTCACTCGTGTAGGCGTACAAAAACGGCGCGCAGCGCAGGCATCCAGCCACGATCGGGCTGGAACTATGCCAGATGGGTTTGAACGATTCAAGCGACCGCCAATCAAATCCCCCGCGATTCTCAGTCTCGCGAATTTGTCAGCCACCGAAAAAGCATCCAGGCTGCGCCACTTCACATACAGGATTCACCGTTTCGGTGACAGCGATGTTAACGGGCCGTCATGCCGAGCGCGTGAATCCATGGCCACATTTCCAGTCGACCGGAACTTTACATCATTGAGCCCGTTCTTTTCGAGTACATTTTCAACATCATCTTAAGGAACGCTCATCTCCGCTGATTTCCACTGATCAGACAAAGAAATAAACGGCTTGGACGGCATATTGAAGGATTCGTTTCCTCGTGTTCCGGGTCAGCGTGAATCAGCGGCGATCAGTGTTCCAAATCTCTTCCTTCCTCCAGACCTGAATTCCCGACAGTAGAAAAAGCCGTTTGACCTGCCCGACACCCGAAATCGGTTTGACTTTAGGGACCGTATCGGCTGATACTGATGGAGTTCGGTTTCCCACGGTCCGTTCCTGCCTGTACTCACTCACCCCGTTTCTGAAATCCGCTTGCGGAGGTCGTTTCGATGCGTTGTCGGATGTTCTCGTTACTGACGGCTGGCTTTGGCTTGATCGTCTCTGGTTCGATTTCCTTCGCGGCCGATCAGAAGATCGAATTTAATCGCGATGTGCGACCGATCCTGTCGAATAACTGCTTCCTGTGTCACGGTCCTGATCCCAAGCATCGCGAAGGAGGCCTGCGGCTTGATCAGCGCGACGGCGCGATTGCCAAACTCGAATCCGGGCATGCTGGAATCGTTCCGAATGATGTTTCTACCAGCGAAGTCATTCGCCGCATCCTTTCTCAGAACCCCGATGAGCAGATGCCTCCCAAGGCGAGTGGCAAGTCGCTGACAAAAGCCGAAATCAATATCCTGAAGCAGTGGATCGCTGAAGGGGCTGAATACCAGGGCCACTGGGCATTCCTTGCGCCCGTTCGGCGAGATCCCCCCGCAACACGATTCGCCGCCAATGTTCGCAATGACATCGACAAATTTATCCTGACCCGACTGGAAGCGGCCGGGCTGGAACCGTCGCCCGAAGCGGACAAGATCGCATTGATTCGTCGAGTGACCCTGGACCTGACCGGATTGCCGCCATCCCCTTCGGACGTCGACATCTTCCTGGCGGACAAGTCTCCTGAAGCCTACGAACGAGCCGTCGATCGATTGCTGATGTCACCTCGCTACGGTGAACATCAGGGACGGATCTGGCTGGATGCCGCTCGCTACGGTGATACCCATGGTCTGCACCTCGACAATGAACGGTCCCTCTGGCCGTATCGTGAATGGGTCATCAATGCGATCAATACCAACAAGCGTTTCGATCAGTTCACGATCGAACAACTGGCTGGCGACTTGATCCCCAATTCCACAACTGATCAGAAGGTCGCTTCGGGCTTCAATCGCTGCAACGTGACCACCAGCGAAGGGGGCTCGATCAACGATGAAGTCCTCGTTCGTTATGCCGTCGACAGAACGGAAGCTTTGTCGACGGTCTGGATGGGGTTGACCCTGAACTGCTGCGTCTGCCACAGCCACAAGTTCGATCCGATTTCCCAGAAGGAATTCTACTCGCTCTATTCCTACTTCTACTCGATGGCCGATGCGGCCATGGACGGCAATGCCTTGTTGCCACCTCCCATCCTGAAACTTCCGCGCGAATCGGATACCACGAAGATCAAGGAACTCGATGGACTGATTGCGTCGACAAATCAACAGATCGCCGCCGAACTGGCGAAAGTTCAGTACGTTGATCCACTCGAAGGAACAGATCCCCCCGCCGATGCCCTGACCGTGGTGAAGCAGGAACTGGTCTGGATCGATGACGTTCTACCACCAGGTGCCCAGGCCCAAGGGGACACCCCGTGGAAGTTTGTCACCAAAGGTGAAGGCCCGGTTTTCTCCGGCGAAAAGTCGTCAACGCGAACTGCCACAGCACTGTCACAGCACTTTTTCACCGGAGCCAATCCGGGGCTCAAGATCGGCGATGGGGACATCCTGTTCGCCTACGTCTTTATCGATCCCGCCAATCCACCGAAGTCAGTGATGATGCAATTCAATGATGGAGCTTGGGAACATCGTGGCAACTGGGGTGATGCAAACGCGATCCCGTTCGGTGCACTCAATTCCCCTGCCAAGCGTCAGATGGGTGACCTGCCCAAGGCGGGAAAATGGGTTCGCCTGGAAGTGAACGCACAGCACGTCGGCCTCGCCCCCGGAGCAACCCTGAACGGTTGGGCCTTCACCCAGTTTGGCGGAACCTGCTACTGGGACCGTGCAGGGGTCGTCACACGATCTACGCCGGTGCAAACCGAATTCACCTCGCAGATCGCCTGGGAACAATCGGAACTGCCGACCCCGAAGAAGGAACTGCCTGGCCCGATCCAGGAGGCGATCAAGCTCGAACGAGCCAAGCGGTCACCTGAACAGCAGAAGTTGCTTCGTGACTACTTCATAGAAAACGTGAACACGACGACTCGTCCGGTCTATGTCGCTTTGCGAGCCAAACTCGCCGAGTATGACAAGCAGAAAAAGGATATCGACGCTGCAATCCCTGCTACGATGATCAGCGGCGATCTGCCCCAACCTCGCGAAACATTCGTGCTGATCCGCGGTGCCTACGATAAGAAGGGAGACAAGGTCGATCGCGGTGTTCCCTCGATTCTGCCACCGCTCCCTGAAGGAGTCCCCAATAATCGCCTCGGGCTGGCACAGTGGCTCGTCGCTCCGAATCATCCGCTGACCGCCCGAGTCATCGTCAATCGCTATTGGCAGCAGTTCTTCGGGACTGGGATCGTCAAGACGGCGGAAGACTTTGGAGCTCAGGGGGTCTGGCCGACGCATCCTGAATTGCTTGACTGGCTCTCGACCGAGTTCATCCGGACCGGTTGGGACGTCAAG
>Ga0194055_10002654_pt1 | contig 14076 bp, 17 predicted proteins | sample SepL449m_MetaG_FD_155482 | JGI IMG/M metagenome (GOLD analysis project Ga0194055, IMG submission 155482) | Anoxic zone freshwater microbial communities from boreal shield lake in IISD Experimental Lakes Area, Ontario, Canada - Sep2016-L442-9m | ecosystem: Environmental > Aquatic > Freshwater >... | reverse complement strand
CTTACCGGTATAAAAAATTCATTACCAACAGCAACTCCATTAACACCCATGGATTGTGCCATTATTGCCCCTCTTTGTTTTTCACACTAAGTCTTATTTTTATTTTTATGTTATCTAATGTTAAGACTTTAATATCATTGTAGTACTTGTAAGAAAATAAACAATAGCATTTTTATAAATTCAATAACAATTACTTTATTTCAAGTAAAGAATAGGATATAGTAACAGATAGATAAACAGGAAATATACCCTTGAGCGGTCATTCAAAATGGTCAACAATCAAAAGACAAAAAGGCGCTAAAGACGCAGCTCGCGGCGCTCTATTTACAAGATTAGGGAACGGAATCGCAATCGCAGCTAGAAATGGTACAGATCCAGATACTAATTTTTCACTAAGAATAGCTATGGATAAAGCTAGGGAGGCTAATATGCCTCAAGCTAACATTCAGAGAAGTATCGATAGAATCAAAGATAAATCCTTAAGTGATTTAACGGAAGCTCTATATGAAGGATATGGACCCGGCGGAGTAGCTATATTAGTTGAAGTAGCTACGGATAACATAAACAGAACCTACCCAGAAGTAAGATTAGCATTTACTAAACACGGCGGAAATATAGCAGAGAAGAATTCAGTGGCATTTATGTTTGACCGAAGAGGACTAATTAGAATCAAAGGTTCTGGAGATGAACTTATGCTCGAAGTATTAGATGCAGGTGCTGTTGATGTAGTTGAAGAAAACGGTGAACTTATTATTTATACTAAGGCCACAGACCTTGCTGCCGTAAGAGATAAGCTTTCTAAAGATCATCAGATATTAGATGCAGAGTTAACTTATGTTCCAAACATGAGTGTTGAAGTAAGTGATCAGACTACTGTAAACAAGATCATGAATCTAATGGAAGCACTTGAAGATAATGCTGACGTTACTAATACATATGTAAACTTCGATATTAAAGACGACTTAATAAACGAATCAGGAAATTAATAAAGTGCGAATTCTAGGCATTGATCCTGGAACAGCAATTGTAGGATTCGGAGTAATAGATGTATTAGATGGTAAATATAAAATGGTTGACGGAGGAGTAATTAGAACTCCTGCAAAAACTTTTGATCCCATAAGACTACACACAATTTACGATGAACTAACGGCTATCATTAAAGATACTAAGCCAGAATTTATGTCAGTAGAAAAACTTTTTTTTGCCACTAATGTGACTACTGCAATGAGTGTATCCCAGGCAAGAGGAGTGATAATGCTAGCCGGTCAGCAAGCTGGATTATCTATACATGAATACACCCCACTCCAAATTAAACAGGCCTTAACTGGATATGGTAGGGCAGAAAAAAAACAAATTCAGGAGATGGTTAGAATTCTGCTTAATCTAAAAAAAGCTCCTCAACCTGACGATTGTGCCGATGCTTTTGCTGCCGCAATTACACATGCTATGAATATTAAAAGCTAATATTGATATAATATAGCTATGATTGCAAGTATCTCTGGAAGAGTAGAAGAAAAAGAATTAGAAAAAGTCATTATAGAGACCAATGGTATTGGCTATTTGGTAAGTATTACAACTAAAGATTATGATGAACTTGAAGTTGGCAAAAATACAAAATTATATATCTTTGAAAATATCCGTGAAGACTCATATGACCTATATGGATTTGTATATAAATCTACTAAGAGTCTATTTAATCAATTGATTAGCGTTAAGAATGTTGGTCCTAAAGTAGCACTTTCTATTTTAAGTCTTGGATCAGACCAAGAAATAAAGAATGCCATTGCCGGAGGAGACGTTAAGTTCCTAGTTACAGCAAAAGGTGTAGGCAAAAGAGCTGCCGAACAAGTGGTGGTTGAACTTAGAGATAAAGTTGGACTTGTTGCCACTGATGAAGCCGAGAACGTTCTAACGAGAAGAGGTATAAATATTAATGATGAAGCCCTGCTAGGACTTATGAGTCTTGGATATTCTCAGTCGGATGCATCTACGGTACTCTCTAAAGTCGATATTAATTTACCAGTAGACGAGAGAATTAAGGAAGCATTAAAAGGATAAATATGAAAATTCCAGAAATAAAATTAAATGACGGTAACAAAATTCCACAATTCGGTCTAGGACTTTGGAAGATCAAAACCTACGAAGAAATAAAGATAGCTTTTGATTCTGCTATTGAGAATGGATATACCTTATTCGATAGTGCGCAAGTTTACGGAAATGAAGAATTTTTAGGTAGAGCAATTAAAGAATCTAAGATAGATCGTTCAAAGCTTTTTATAACAACTAAAATATTTATAAGTAATTTCGGTCATAAGAAAGCTTTAAAAAGTTTTGATGAATCATTAAAGAATCTAGATATGGAATACATAGACTTAATTCTTCTACATTTTCCAGTAACATTACTTCGAAAAAAAACCTGGTTAGCACTCGAGGAAATTAAAGAAAGCGGTAGAGCTAAGTCTATTGGGGTAAGTAATTACACAATTAGACATCTTGAAGAGATGAAAAAATATGCAAAAATTATCCCGGCCGTAAATCAGGTAGAACTTCACGTATTTCTTCAACAACCAGAACTTATAAAATATTGTCTAGAAAACAATATTGTAATAGAAGCATATTCTCCGCTCGCACACGGTAAAGCTATGTATGATAAAACGGTTAGCGAAGTTGCAAGTAAGTACGGAAAAACATACACCCAGATTATGCTAAGATTCTTATTAGAAAAAGGTCTAGTGGTTATACCAAAATCTACACACCCAGAAAGAATCAAAGAAAATATTGAAATATTTGCAATTAAGTACAGAAAAACATACACCCAGATTATGCTAAGATTCTTATTAGAAAAAGGTCTAGTGGTTATACCAAAATCTACACACCCAGAAAGAATCAAAGAAAATATTGAAATATTTGATTTTAAATTAGATCAGGAAGACATGAAGAAACTAAGTAAACTAGATAAAAATCTTAGGACTTGTTGGGATCCTACATTAGTACCATGATAGATAGAATATTAGATACATCACCGCAACCAGAAGAAGAAAAAGAATTAGAAATAACTCTTCGACCTAGAGATTTTTCAAGTTACATTGGACAAGAAAAATTAAAGCAGAATTTAAAACTAGCTATTACTGCTAGTAAAAAAAGAAATGAACCAATTGATCATGTTCTTTTGTATGGGCCACCTGGACTTGGAAAAACCACTATGGCTTCTGTGATTGCCAACGAGATGGGTGCTCAAATTAGAATTACTTCTGGACCTGCAATTGAAAAAACTGGAGATTTAGCAAGTTTACTTACTAATCTTAAAGACAACGATATTTTATTCATTGATGAAATACATAGATTAAATAGCAATGTTGAAGAAGTTCTATATTCTGCAATGGAAGATTTCAAATTAGATATCATGATAGGCAAAGGGCCTAGTGCTAGAAGCCTTAGGCTAGATCTGCCAAAGTTTACTATCATCGGAGCTACAACAAGAGCAGGAGCGCTATCCGCACCTCTTAGAGATAGATTCGGAATTGTTCATCGTCTCGAATTCTATTCTGAGGATGAAATAGAACAAATTATAAATAGAGCTGCAAGCATACTGGGCACTAATATAGATAAAGACGCATCCAAAGAACTTGCGAAGCGTTCTAGGCTTACTCCAAGAATTGCTAACAGACTTCTAAAAAGAGTTAGGGATTACGCTGATGTAAATGGTGACGGGATTATTGATACGATAATTGCAGAAAAAACTTTGAAACTATTAGAAATCGATGAGAATGGTTTAGATAGCGTAGATAGAGCTTTACTTAGAGCAATCATCGACAACTACGATGGTGGACCAGTTGGTGCTGCAACTCTTTCAGCTTTACTTTCTGAAGACAAACAAACAATTGAAGACTTTATAGAGCCATACTTAATGCAGCTTGGATTACTAGAAAGAACTCCAAAAGGAAGAAAAGTTACACCTAAAGCGTATAAAATTAATCTTTAATCTATATTCTTACGAATATAGTATGAGTTTTTATTTACTTTACCTTCATAAGTTGCAATTAAATTATATTTTGAACAAAGCAAGTCATCTTTTTCACAAGAGCCTCCATTGCTGTCGGTAATTTCATAGGCAAACATATCTTTCATTGGCATTGAAGATAATTCCAGATTTTGTGTAGAATCTTTAGATAAAGGATCCAGTAAATTACTTTGATTAAAATTAACTAATTCTTTATTTCTAAAATCTAAACTATTTAAATCCGTTAATGAGGGATAGTGTCCATTTTTTGAATAATATGTTTCAAGAACAGACTGAGTATTTTTAATTTTAGTTACTCTTTGGTCGTTTCTCGTATTTATGGAAATTCCTTGATGAACGTAAAATACTAACCAAGCAAGAAAGCAGGTTCCTATAATAACTACTATTAATTCGTAAATAGTAAATCCGTTGTTATTTATTTTTTTCATTATTTATAAATTATATAACTTCCTATTAGTTAGGGGAAATGATGTCTTTAAGATCTATCACTCCTAGAAGTGCTTTTATTAATCCGTCTATTTCAATAGTCTCCCCCATTCGAACTAATGAGACTCTGTCTTTATTTACTTTAAGTTTAAGTGCTTCAAATAATCCATAATCTCCTAGGTATCCCGTAAAGTGACATTTTTCACAACCTGCAGATTCTCTGTATTCTGTAGAATCTAACTCAAGTTCTCTAGCTACAACTTTCTTGTATTTCTCAATATCGTCTAGGGTAACCTTAGTATTTATACCAAGAGCACTCTCTACTAATTTAACTGAAGAATATTTTTCTTGTAGAACATAACAACAATAGGTGCAGTGTTTTTTTACTGTCTTGTAGTGCAGTGTAGTTTTTAAATGAACTAAGTTCTTATGATCAAAGAATCTAAGAATTTTTAATTTAGAAATCAGATCCATTCTAGATGAGCTATTTAGTTTTAGAATAAATAGACTAGTCTTGGCACGATCAGAAATTAATTCAACTTCTTCGATAGAATTTAAATTAATTTCATATGCGTCATATCTTCTAGCTAAAGCGGATTTTAACTCTCCGAGAGTACCGTGATTTATTTTAGCTACAGTCTGTTTATTCTCAACTAATATATTTTTGATAACTCTGCTTATTGAGCTACTGAAAACATCATTATTTCCAGAAATAATTATTATTCCATTTCCATCCCCAATAGTTTGTTGTACTTCTTTTAAATTATTTCCCCATAGACCAAAATCGGTAAGCTTATGCTGAGTGTAATTAGTTAATATGTTTATAGTCGCTTTATATCCATGAATATTAGGAATAACATTAATTCTAAGTTTGTTTCCTTCAAATTCCTGTCTAGCCTCATCTAGGATATTTAATTTATTAATATCAGCCCAGTTAATTAAATTGAGTATCAAATTCTTGTTACTTTTAGGTAGCTTATTTACTACTATTAATCTTCTATCTACTCTAAATCTAACAAGGATATATTTATCCGTATCTTCAATATGAATAGTGCTAGCTCTATCTTTTAGAGCATTTTGAAGTATTGCTTTTAAGTCTTGATCTAGTTCTTTTCTAATTATTCCACCCATATTTCTACTTCTTAATATATCAATAATTAAAACAATATTGAATTTATTAATTATTCTAACAGGGTAATATTAAATTTTTCTGCTAAAATATATTTTTAATTAAACATAAGCGTTTTACTAGTAAAGACATAATCGGATATAGTATAGATAAGTAAAAGAAGGGTAAATATGACAGAAAGTAATGAAAAAGCGGGGAAAACCAAAGCTTTAGGTCTTGCTTTGGAGCAAATTGAAAAACAATTCGGTAAAGGTTCAATAATGAAACTAGGAGAATCTACTCATACCAAAATAGAAACATTTCCAACAGGTGCACTATCGTTAGATTTAGCACTAGGAGGCGGTCTTCCAAAGGGAAGAGTCGTAGAAATTTATGGTCCAGAAAGTTCTGGAAAAACTACAATAACTCTACATGCAATTGCTGAAGTACAACGTGCAGGTGGTGTGGCGGCATTTATTGATGCCGAGCATGCGCTAGATCCTGTATATGCTAAACGAATTGGCGTTGACGTAGAAAACCTCTTACTCAGCCAGCCAGATAATGGGGAACAGGCTTTAGAGATCTGTGAAACTCTAGTTCGATCTAATGCTGTAGATATTATTGTTATCGATTCAGTTGCAGCACTAGTACCGCGAGCTGAAATTGAGGGAGATATGGGAGATTCACTTCCTGGTCTACAAGCAAGACTTATGAGCCAAGCTCTAAGAAAACTAACTAGCGTAATTAATAAATCCAATAGTACCGTAATATTCATTAACCAGATTCGAATGAAGATTGGAGTTATGTTCGGTAATCCAGAAACAACAACAGGCGGTAATGCTCTAAAGTTTTACGCATCAATAAGAATGGATATTAGAAAGATAGGTCAAATTAAGCAAGGTGAAGCTATAGTTGGAAATAGAACCAGAATTAAGGTTGTTAAAAACAAAATAGCACCACCTTTTAGAGAAGCTGAATTCGATATTATGTATAACGAAGGTATTTCAAAAAGCGGAGATATTCTTGATCTTGCAGCTAATCGAAACGTAGTAGATAAAGCGGGAGCTTGGTATTCATATAAAGGTGAAAAGATTGGTCAAGGGCGTGAAGCTACTAAGACCTACCTAGATAAGAACCCTAAGATGCTACAGGAAATTTCTAAGGCCGTAAGAGATCAGGTTGCTAAAGAAGAGTAATGAAAGTAGTTAGTATAACGACTACTTCAGACGAAAAAGAATATTTAGTTATTCTAGAGAATAACTCTAAGTTCAGAGCTAGTTCCAATGTTTTATTTAAATATGAACTAGCACCAGGTAAAGATCTTAGTTCAAGAGAAATTAAGGAAATTAAGTCTACTGCGAGCGACGATAGGATGTATCACGCTCTGCTTAGACTAATTACCGGTAGACTTAAAACCGAATACGAGATAAAACAATATCTAAAACGAAAAAATGTTGAAGAAGATAAGATTAATTCTTACGTAATAAAACTAAAGGACGTTAAATTAATAGACGATAAGAAATATATTGATAGTTATGTTCATGACCAGAACCTGAAAGCTCCAATTTCTAAAACAAAATTAATTTTTAAACTTAGAAGTAAGGGATTAGCTAAAAATATTATAGATGATTATTTTAATTCTAATAAGCAGGACGAAGAAGCAGATTTAAAACGACTTATAGAAATTAAAAGAAGACAATTAAAATTTAAAGATGATTTAAAGTTAAAAGCTTATTTAGTTAGAAGTGGCTATAACTATTCTTTGGTTAATAAAGTATTAAATAATTCTGAATATTAGGAAGCTACGTTAACTGCAGCTGCCGGAACTTTGGATAATAAATCTTCAATTACTACTTTGTTTGGAGTTATGTTCACTATTTGATCTCTTTGCACCGTTAGGCTTGCACCATTCAGGCTTTTGAATAAAGGCTTAGATACAAATAGCTTAGCTATAAACATAGAAGTATTATCGAAAGCGTAGTCTACAACTTTACCAATTTTAGATGCACTAGCAGTTTCAACATTTTTACCAATCAGAATAAAATTCATATTTAGTAGGTCTTTTATTCTAACTAGATCGACTTCTTCTGAAAGATCCGAATGATCATTAATAAATATTCCAGATAAATCGTACTGCCTAATGTCTTGAGTGAGTAATATTAAAGATTCTTTACTTTTAGAGTCGGTAACTCTAAAACCTTCGATCTTTAAATTACTAGGATTTATAATAGGGCCAACTAGGTATGCAACTTCTTGACCAGTTCTCAATGAAATTACTTTTTTATTAGCAAATTGCCCACTTAGTATTAACATAATTAAATTATACCTATAATATGGATTAAAGAGAAAGACTATGAAGATTAAAACATATAACAATTTAAATCTAGAAGAATTTATAGAATTAGGTAAAACCCTTGGAAGAAAATTAAAGGGAGGTGAAGTTTTGGTATTAGCCTCAGACCTAGGGGGAGGAAAGACTACTTTAACAAAAGCTATAGCTCTAGGCCTTGAATCTAAAGACGATATAACTTCTCCAAGTTTTACAATTTTAAATGAATATAAAGGTAGACTTCATATTTATCACTTCGATTTTTATAGACTAAGCGATCCAGGAATAATCAGACATCAACTTAGCTAGGCCTTGAATCTAAAGATCATATAACTTCTCCAAGTTTTACAATTTTAAATGAATATAAAGGTAGACTTCATATTTATCACTTCGATTTTTATAGACTAAGCGATCCAGGAATAATCAGACATCAACTTAGTGAAGTAGTCCACGATAACACTTCGGTTGTACTAATTGAATGGGCTGATATAGTTGAAGGAACACTTCCAGAAGATACAATAAAATTAGTTATAAATAAGACCGAGAATGATAGCAGGGATATAGAATTACATATTCCAGAAGGAAAAGAATATTTAATATGAAGATACTTTATTTAGATACATCAAAAGAAGATGCCGAAATTGGTTTATATGAAGATCAGAGAGTTTTAACTTTCGTTTCATATTATGCTCACCGCGAACTATCTACTACCATTCTTAAAAAAATAGAAGAAATTCTTAAAAATAATAAAATAGACTTTAATTCACTAGGGGGTATTCTTTGCTACAAGGGCCCTGGAAGCTTCACTGGACTTAGGATAGGAATAAGTCTCGCTAACGCACTTTCATACGGTCTAGGTATTCCAATTGAAGGCATAATGGAAGATGAGCCAATCAATGAAGGCATAGATAATCTAATTAAAAGACAAAGCACTAAACAGCTCACACCATTTTACGGAGCAGACCCTCACATTACTTTGCCTAAAAAATAATTTAATTCGTTTGAACATATCTATAAATAACTGTATATTTAGTATTAAGGAAGAGTGATCATGGGGATTTCCCATATGAAGAATATTTAATCTTCCGATACATTTTAAAGATTTAAATTTAGAAAAAATATTTTAACTCAAGTTTTAACTAGTGAAGTGATAGCGATTGTTAAAAAGTAGAGATTAAACAATATTTATACTCTAAGGAAAAGGAGAAAATATGTTACCAGCACTATTAGCGGTAGTAGGTGCCGCTCTTGGATTTGGCGCAAATTATGTCGTCAACCAGAAGAAGATGGGATCTGTAGAAGATAAGGCTAAGAAAGAAATTGAACAAGCTAAAAAAGAAGCCAACAAAATTAAGTCTGAAGCCAAGGAAGAAGCAGATAAATTATTAGATGAAGTTCGAAAAGAGGAACAAGCTAGACGAAGAGAAACCAAGAGCATTGAAGAAAGACTAGTTAATAGGGAAGAAGCCTTAGACAAGAAACTTGATGAATTAGATAAGCGAACTGAAAGGGTTCGATCTAGTGAAGATGAAATTGAAAGCTTAAAAAATGATATTCGAGACATTAGGGTTAAGCAACAAGATAAGTTAGAAAAGATTGCAAAGCTTACTAAAGATGAAGCTGCAGGTAAATTAATGCAGATGACTGAACGAGATATTAAAAACGATCTTACTGGTCTAATTAATAAACTTCAAAATGAAGCTAAAGAAAATGCTGAAGAAAAAGCAGCCTTAATTATCACTACTGCAATGGAAAGAATGGCTAGTGAAGTTACTGCAGAAAGAACAGTCACTAGTCTTAGATTAGAAGACGAAGAAATGAAGGGAAGAATAATTGGAAAAGAAGGAAGAAATATTCAATCTCTACAAAAAGCTACTGGAGTAGACATTATGGTTGACGATACCCCAGGTTACGTAGTCTTTTCTAGCTTCGATCCAGTTCGAAGAGAGATCGCTAAGCAAACTCTTGAAATGTTAATGAAGGATGGAAGAATCCACCCAGGAAGAATTGAAGAAGTAGTAGAAAAAGCACAAAAAAATGTAGAAAAAGATGTTATTAGAGCCGGAGAAGATGCAGCTAGAGAAGTTGGAATTATTGGAATACCAAAAGAAATTCTTCATCTTCTAGGTGAACTTAGATATAGAACTTCATACGGACAAAACGTTCTAAAGCACAGTACTGAAATGGCACACATTGCAGGAATGATAGCCGAAGAAGTAGGTGCTAATGTTAAGACTGCTAAGTATGCTGCTCTTGTTCATGATTTAGGAAAAGCTCTTAGTCATAAGATAGAAGGAAAGCATCACCACATTTCTGGCGAAATGCTAAGAAAGTATGGAGCACCAGAAGAAGTAGCTTTAGCTGCTGAACAACACCATGATGACGTTGAAGCAACATCTGTAGAAGCCTTGATCATTCGAGTTGTAGACGCAATAAGCGCATCAAGACCGGGTGCAAGAAATATCTCTGCTGAAAACTTTGTTGAAAGAATGCGAGATCTAGAAAATGTTGCTAACGGCTTTAGCGGAGTAGATAAGTCTTACGCTATTAGTGCTGGTAGAGAAGTAAGAATCTTTGTAAATCCAAAACAAATCGATGATCTTTCTGCAATTAAGCTCGCTATAGATATAGCAAATAAAGTTGAATCCACTCTACAATATCCAGGAACTATTAAGGTGAATGTGATTAGAGAAACTAGAGCTATAGAATTCGCTAAATAGAGCTAGAAAAAAGCCATTAATTAGGGTATAATAACCCCTAATTGATCGGGGTGTGGCGCAGTTGGCTAGCGCGCCGCGTTTGGGACGCGGAGGTCGAAGGTTCAAGTCCTTTCACCCCGACCAGTAAGTTTTTTGAATATATCCGTCTTAAGATTTTAAGGCGGATATATTTTTATATCTTTACTCAACCTATTATTATTAGTATATTAACAATAATAAATTAATAGAAAGCTTTATTGTAAATGACTATGAAATGCAAAAACGAAAAAGGATTTAGTGTTGTTGAAGTGTTACTGGTGCTTGTTGTCGTAGGTTTAATTGGTGGTGTAGGTTACTTCGTATACAAGAGCCATCACAAGACCACTACAGCTTCGGTTGCGACTACTACAACCAAGCCAACAGCTACAACGCCAGCAAAGACAGCTACACCTGCAACTACTATCACAAGTGGGCCACAGAGTGGCTGGTCAACTTATACAAACAATACGGTAGGGTTCTCCATAGCCTACCCTGATAACGTTGAAGGGGGTGTGTGTGCGACTCCTAGTACCATCAGTAGTGCGACTGTGCCTACGTCTTTGATAGAGAACGCCCCTAACTATTACATTGCTGCCAAAAACTCAATTAGATTCAATCTGACCTGGGGAGCCAATCAAACCTACAATACGAGTGGCTGTACACAAGTTCCAACTGACGCAACTAGTGTTCAAGCGCAGAATAGCCAAATAAAGACTGGCGCACAGTACGAATACTCCGTCGTGAACTTACCATTTTTCGTAAAGAAGGTCAGTAGTGAGAGTGCTGTGCAAGCGGAACTACAGAGTTACTGGAATGATTCCACTATCACGATAAATGGGTGGCAGAATAGCTCATCTGGCAGTTATGAAGTACCGACTACAATAAGCTGCGCCCCTTCAGATATGTTGTCGAGAATGGGCATGGGAAACAACTGTGGACCACTATCGTATAACCTCGACTTGCGTTACTACCCAACACAAAAAATAATGTTCTACTACGTTCAAGGACAAGCTGCACACCTTATTTTGCCAAACTCAGGGCCAGACGGTCAAGTCGTTAGTAGCTTCAAAGTACTAAACTAAACAAGGTACTTCATCACTGGTTGAGGTTCAGCCCACAGTCTTACTAGCTCACTTTGACTAAGCCCTACTATTGGGTTCGGCATTTCTTTGGTTAAGTACTAGCTGTTGGTTTTATTAGTGCTGTCATCATCATTTTCGTCTATGTGGGGTTTCCCGTCAGGGGCAATGTAGTATCGTGGCGTTTTGTCAGGCTCATCACCACCGTCATTTTTAGGTGGTTTTGGCTTCGGAGGAGTATCTTTGGGCATACCTCAATCATATCAGAAACCTTTTGTCGCTAATATGGCTAGGGGACACTAGACTACCCAACAACAGATTGAGGCTAGTAAGTTTGTCCTTGAGCTTCTGGTGGTTGAGCAGCACAACGTATATCATTGTTAATGTAGGCTCGACAGCAGTACCAACACGTCGACCATTTATGTATCTTGTATAAATCCACCATATATTTTTACGGTGGATTTATTATTTGATAAATAAAATCATGCTCTGATTATTATTCGCATAGAATTGTGAGATAATTACATCTATGATAAATGAAAAATTCGTATATCTCGGAGCTATAATAAATGTCATTGGAAGTTCTACTTATGCATGGAATACACTTAAAGGGAAGACAAAGCCCAATAGAGTAACATGGTTTCTTTGGATGTTGATACCAATGATTGCATTTTTCGCAATGATTGGAGAAGGTGTTGGCTTAACTTCACTGATGACTTTTATGGTTGGCTTTGGTCCTTTCTTAGTTCTTACAGCGTCACTGATGAACAAGAAAGCATATTGGAAAATATCTACTCTAGACTGGTGGTGCGGTGGTCTTTCTGTTCTTGCAGTTATACTGTGGCTAATTACAGGTACGGGAGTAATCGCAATTATATTGAGTATATCTGCCGACTTGCTAGCAAGTGTGCCAACAGTTATCAAATCATATAGAGACCCATCGAGTGAACATCATAGCGTATTTAGAAATGGTGCTATTAGTGCTGCGATAACTATGTTATGGTGCTATTAGTGCTGCGATAACTATGTTAGCAATACAGCATCAAACCTTTACTGCATTTGCATTTCCTCTCTATATATTTCTGAATTGTTCAGTACTTTATACCTTAATTAGGTTTAGGCTGGGTCTAAAAATCAAAAGTTTGATTCTATCTAATAGGAATTAACAAATTAAAAAAACAGACCTCTTTGTTGAGGTCTGTTTTAAAACAAACACTATATTAATTTATTTCTGTTCGTGTGTAATTGTGGTAACTGGATTACTTAAAACAGTATTACCATGAATTACTTTGTTGCCTTCAACCATTCCATTTGAGCTAGAGCCGTGACTCGTAAATGCTCCCACACTGTCTGATGCCATAGAGTTTACGTAGAACCAACCATCTTCGCCGTTAATGTTCGCATTAAACATATAATATTCTTGTGGACTAGATGTGCCACCATTGTTTATTAAATTAGGACCATTTTTAATATCTATAGCCCAACTGGATTTAATAACGTCTCCAGGATTAATTTGACCAGCAGGGTCATTTACAAAACGACCATCGCTATCTAAATAGGGCATGATTTTTTCAATATTAACAGATTTACCGTCAACAGACCCATTTATAACCATGTCCTTAATAATGGTAACTTTCTCACCATTCTTAAATACCTGGCTAAGTTCTGTAGGGGCTTTTGAGCTAAAGAATTCTCCAGCAGCTTCCACACCCTTAAAAGCACCATATGAAGCTAAGGCTAATAAAGTTACTGCACCAATTCTTCGAGCAGTATAGTTAGGTCTTTTATTAGCCTTAGTTTCAATTCTTCTTAAAATTTTTTGGTCGGTTGTAATTGCTTTATTCATGATCTATATTATAGCACTTATGCTAAATATGTCAAGTATTTATTCTTTTTATGTTTATATAATGTAGAATAATAACATGAATATATTTATAGCCTTATCAATCGTCTTTATGTTGCTCGTAATTAATGAAATCTGGTGGAGAAGAAAAAAGAAACACTCCGAACTATCTAGGAAGCTAATACATATTCTCGTTGGTAGCTTTGTGGCGTTCTGGCCATATATTATGTCTGTTAACTCCATAAGAATAATTAGTGTCCTATTTACGATAGTAGTATTTAGCTCTATGAAATTTAATATATTCAAATCCATTCATAGTGTAAAAAGAGATTCATTAGGGGAAATTTACTTTGCCATTTCTGTAGGACTTATTACATTTATTAACCCCTCACATTTGGTATATACAATCTCATTGCTTACTATGAGCCTTGCTGACGGCTTAGCGGCACTGGTTGGTACATATTACGGGATGAATAGGAAATATAAGGTATACGGAAGAGCTAAGACCGTCCTGGGCAGTCTTACATTCTTT
>Ga0194055_10002653_pt1 | contig 14080 bp, 15 predicted proteins | sample SepL449m_MetaG_FD_155482 | JGI IMG/M metagenome (GOLD analysis project Ga0194055, IMG submission 155482) | Anoxic zone freshwater microbial communities from boreal shield lake in IISD Experimental Lakes Area, Ontario, Canada - Sep2016-L442-9m | ecosystem: Environmental > Aquatic > Freshwater >... | reverse complement strand
TCATTACGTTCGTCAAGGTGAACCACGCGGACTTGGTCATGCCGTTCTCTGTGCTGCAGCGCATGTTGGCGATCAACCGTTTGCGGTGCTTCTTGGTGACGATCTCATTGACCATCGTGACCCGCTTCTCAGGCAGATGATTGATATTCGTCACTCACGTGGTGGCAGCGTTATTGCCCTAATGGAGGTGCCGGCAGATCAGATTCATCTCTACGGATGTGCCGCCGTCACGGCAATCGCCGGTGAGCACCCTGATGTAGTGCAAGTCTTGGATTTGGTCGAGAAGCCGCCTGCCGCCGAAGCGCCAAGTAACTTGGCGATCATTGGTCGTTACATTCTCGATCCCGCCGTCTTTGAGGTGCTTGAGCGCACCGAGCCGGGGCGTGGTGGTGAAATCCAGTTGACGGATGCACTGCAAGTGCTGGCATCATCGCCAGACTCTGGTGGCGTCACTGGAGTCATCTTCAGGGGCCGTCGTTATGACACGGGTGATCGACTTTCCTACCTGCAAGCCGTTGTGCAACTCGCCTCTCAGCGCGAGGACCTCGGACCTGATTTTACCAAGTGGCTCAAAGAGTTTGTGGCCACGCTCTAGTTAACAACTGGGTCAGTCACCGTGCACATCTTCTGGTGCGTTCTGTTCAAGAATCAAGGTCATAGGTCCGTCGTTGGTAAACTGCACCTGCATGTCTGCACCGAATCGACCCGTGCTCACAGCCGCTCCGAGTTCCTCTAACGACGTTACGACCTCTGTCACAAGCGGCTCGGCGAGTGGACCGGGTGCGGCCGCTGTCCACGTGGGACGTCGACCCTTACGGGTATCGCCGTAGAGTGTGAACTGACTAATGACGAGCACAGGTAGAACAAGCTCAGAGGCGCTTAACTCGCGGCGGTCATCTGCAATTTCGCTGGTGGCGTGGCGAGGCTCGAAAATGCGGAGATCGTAAATCTTCTTCGCGATTTTCCGTGCTTCATCTGCGGTATCGGTGTGGGTTACACCGATCAGGACGACCAGACCTGGGCCGGTAAACGAACCGACTACCTCGCCAGCGACTCGGACTGATCCATCATGGGCTCGTTGAACAACAGCTCTCATGCTCAGATCCTGTCATCTGCCAATGTCACTTCCCGAAGAAGGTCTTCTTCTTACGGGGAGGTGCTGCGGCCGACGCCACGGAACGGGTGACCACCTGTGCAACTGGCTCGTTATCGCTGAACGAGTTCAAACTCGACAGTTCACGCATGAGTGCCGCCATGTCGGCACCTTCTACACGCTGGATGTCACCCGGTTGAGTTGGATGCAGGTCTGGGGAGAAATTCCCGGCGTAACTGACGGACGTGTCAACCTGCCCAGCTTCGTTAGCCGCTGAGTAAGCGGCTGTGTTTGCACTCACCAACTCGCTGGGCTTACCCATCTCCGAGTACGACGGAGCTTCAGGAATCTCTCGAAGTTCCTGTAGCACGTCAGCTGCTATCGCATTGTGATCTGCGTACAGCGGCTGCGCTGCTGGGCCATTGTCGAAGGTTGGAACGGGGGCGAGCATCGCTTGGGCAATGAGGGTGGCCTGCTCGTGTTCCCACATCTCCTGGGCGATGCGGGCCTCCTCAAAAGCTAGGCGGGCTTCCTGTTCGGCGAGTTGAGCCTCTTCGGCGATGCGGGCGTCTTCAGCCAATCGGCCTTGTTCTTCGGCTAGTCGGGCTTCCTCGGCTAGTCGGGCTTTCTCCTCAGCGCGTGCCTGTTCCGCGAGGCGCGCTTCTTCGGCGATGCGAGCCTCTTCGGCTGCGCGCGCTTCTTCCGCGACGCGTGCCTCTTCCTGCGCAATGCGAGCCTCTTCGGCAATGCGCTCACGGTCGGCACGTTCCTCATCGAGATTCACAACGTGCGCAAGCTCATCGGTAGTTACCGTAAGCGGCTCTTCGAAATCTGCCTTGGGTCCGGAATCGATCGGCACCGCTGCACCTGATGCAAGCCCTAGGCCGAAGACCGGTGAATCCATCCCGACGATCTGAACCAAGCCCGCGTCGATCAATCCGAGAACAACAAGTCCTGCTTCGACGACCGTGAACCCGCACTCGTCGGCAAGTTCTGAGATCTTGCGTTCGCCGTCAACTTTGCAAAGCAGCGCCCAGTCGTAGGGATCAAGTGAGACGTCCCCCGGTGCGCCGGTGGACGAAGCCAGGATTGGGACGAAATCTGCGCCACCGATGAACGGGACGATCTGATCCCATTGGGTGTCGCGGGCCTGAGCCCAAGCCAGCACATCGGCAACCACGTGCGATGGAGTTACGTCTTGCCGGACTCGTTCACCGTTGCGGAACTTCTTTTGGACAACTGGCCAGTGCATTAGATCGGCGATCCGATCGCGGACCTGCTCGGTGACAAAGGCCTCGACGATGATGCGATCAACGAAGCTCATATGCACTAAGACATCACCCAAGCGCCACTCAGGAAACTGTGTTTGCTGTAACTCGAGTGCCTCAGCCAGTGATTCCGGCGTTATCGCACCTGCTGACAGGAGGCGGGCTCCCAGTAATGGGCTCCGCCCCGGAACGGAGACTGCGTAGATCATTCCGTCCCGGAACCACACCGTAGCCGTCTCGCCGGCCGGGTCTGAGATGGTCAGGCAGCCGGTCGCATCCTGTGACGCCAACTCCAAGAGAAGGCCGCGCACTGGTGTTGGCACTGCAGCCGACAACATGCTGGTCCAACCTCCCGACTCCGCTGGCATACGCCTATTCAGTATGAACATCGGCTAATTGGGGCACGATGTTGAGCCGCAGGGCGCACGAGATCGTCAGAACGTGCCACCATGTGCGGGTGGGATCCTCAACTCTGATTACGGTAGCTCCGACTGGGGCGGAATCGGCCAAGGCCGATGCGCCGACCCTGCCGGTCACTTTGGATGAATTGGTTAGCACCGCCAAGGCGTGCCAAGCGGCTGGGGCGGGCCTGATCCATATCCACATTCGGGACGAGAACACTGCACCGACTTTGGATGTTGGACGCCTCAAAGAGACGGTGGCAGCTGTCCGTGAAGGCACCGACCTCATTGTGCAACTGTCCACTGGTGGGGCCGTTACAGACCCGTATGACGCTCGGATTCGAGTTTTGGACGCTGATCCGGACTCTTGCTCACTCACCTGCGGCACGGTTAACTTCGGCTCTGACGTCTTCATGAACCCGTGGGATTTCATGGTTGAGCTTTATCGACGCACGCAGGAGCTCGAAATTGTCCCGGAATTTGAGCTTTTTGATCTAGGCCACGTGACGGCGCTGAACCGCCTTCTGGACAAGGAAGGGCTGCCCTACGGCGGCAAGATCCATTGCGATCTCGTCCTCGGCGTGCCCGGTGGAGCCCCAGGAACGACCGCGGCGGTCGTCTCGATGGTCCAAGCCCTCCCTGCTGGTGCGTCCTGGTCCGCTACCGGAGTTGGACGATCGACTATGCCCGTGGCGCTCGCAGCGCTGTCTGCGGGTGGCCACCTGCGGGTGGGTATGGAAGATACGTTGACCTTCTCGCCCGGCCGCCCAGTTCGTGATAATGCTGAATTAGTCGAACGCGCAGCAAATCTTGCGCATCTCGCCTTGCGTCCACCCATGTCGACCAGCGAGGCTCGTACTCTGTTAAACGTGAAGGATCGACGGAACGGGGAGCAAACATGACACGGCCCATGGTCGGCGGACGCCGGCGAGTAGACCTAGTACTTGACCCTGCCTTTGTCCAGGGGCTCCCAGACATCTCTATGGTCGAGCTGCGGGCTCGTCGCAAGGAAGCCGAGCAAGAGGAAGTAGACCTGTCTTACCTTCGTCGCATGCTGCACGGACGCATCGACATCGTGCAGGCTGAGTTGGCCCGCCGTGAGTCCTCCGATGACGTCTCGATTGTTGATTCGCTCGTGTCGATCCTGTCCGACGGTCCCCGATCAACCTTCGGTTCGGGACGATATGCAACGACAGAGCCGTCGCGGGTGTCTGAGCGTCGTCGTGGGGTCGAGGTCGCCATTGGTGACGCGGAAGCTTCCGACATTGGGGCGCGCAGCATCGGTGAACTCGTGCTCGTTCTCGAAATGCTTCGCGGCCACGAAAGTGTGGTGTCGCAGACTCGGCGTGAGGTTCAGGCGGTGATGGATGCGCTGTCAGCGGAGTTGGCGGGACGCTATCGCGATGGTTTGGCGTCTATCGACGAGCTACTGAATGCGTCTTCCCAGCCACATGACGTCTGATTGGTCGTCGCCTGTCGTTGTCGCTGAGGTCACCCGCAGCGGTTTCGTCGAAGGTCATCATCACGGCTCGTACGTCGTTCTCAATGCGGACGGTTCGATCGCCGCTTCGGCCGGCAACCTTGGCCCGATCTTCCCAAGGTCGTCAAACAAACTTATGCAAGCAACGTCCATGGTTGAACATGGCTTCGACGGACCAACCCGTCATCTCGCCCTTGCCGCAGCGTCACACGATGGTGAACCAAACCATGTCGCCGGCGTTCGTGAAATCTTGACCGCAGCAGGACTCAACGAGTCGTATCTGCAAACTCCGGCGGACTGGCCCTATAACGAGGCTGCAAAGTTGGATGTCGTCCGGGCTGGTGGTGGACCAGAACCGGTCACTATGAACTGCTCTGGTAAGCACTCCGCGATGTTGTCGACCTGCGTCGCGAATGGTTGGTCGACGGCGAACTATCGCGATGTTGACCACCCCTTGCAACTGAACATTGCCGGCACGATGGAACGCCTATGCGGTGAATCCGTTGCAGCTGTTGGGATTGACGGTTGTGGGGCTCCAGTGATGGCAGTGTCATTGGCTGGCCTCGCGCGGGCATTTTCGCAAGCGGTTCTTGCTGATAGCGGCTCACCAGAACGTCGAGTCGCCGATGCCATGCGGGCGCACCCTGAGCTCGTTGGCGGTACCGGACGTGAAGTCACCGCACTGATGGCCGAACTGCCCGGCGTTCTGGCCAAAGATGGCGCCGAAGCAGTCATGGCGCTCGCGTTGCCGGATGGTCGGGCGTTCGCGTTGAAGATTGACGATGGTGGCGACCGTGCCTGCAACGCGTTGACTCTGGCGCTACTTGATTCCCTAGGTGTGAACATCGATCCGGTGCGCTCGATCAGTAAGCCGATTCGTGGCTGGGGTCAGCCGGTGGGTGAAGTTCGGGCAGTTCTCGCCTAGCCGTATCGCCACGCTCACACTGGTGAGTGGATTGTTCACGTTCACCTGCCACTGTGTTCCCCATGAGTACTTCCTCACCGGGGACGCGGCCAGAATTGGCTCGGCGTTTGGGTATGGGCGGAGCCATTTCGATAGGCCTTGCGTCAATGCTGGGAACCGGAGTTTTTGCGGCCTGGACGCCAGCGATGAATCTCGCGGGCTCCTACCTACTGGTTGCGCTGGTGATCGCGGGTGCCATCGCATCACTGAACGCATGGTCCACTGCCGCGCTGGCACGTGTTCATCCCTTCGCCGGTGGCGCGTACATCTACGGCCGCATCCGGCTGGGGCGCACCGCTGGCAATCTGGCTGGAATCTCATTCGTCCTTGGCAAGGTGGCCTCGGCCGGGGCCGCAGCGTTGACGATCGGTACCTATGTCGACGCGCAGCATTCAAAGTGGATCGCCATTGCCGCGATCACAGCGATGATTGCCCTTGATCTACGCGGTGTCACTCGAACTGCATTTGTGTCAGCGGTCTCGGCCGCGATTGTGATTGCCGTCCTACTCGTCGTGCTGGCACTTTGCTTTGTGAACCAACCGTCGACGACGAGTTCTCAGGTCGCCCCCCTTCAACCCGGTACTCTCGGAGTGTTAGCCGCAGCTGGCATCTTGTTCGTAGCCTTTGCTGGCTATGCACGCGTGGCCACACTGGGCGAAGAGGTACGTGATCCTGCGCGGGTACTTCCGCGCGCTATAGGGATCTCGATCGTGATCGTGTTCGCGCTGTACGTGCTTGTTGGAATTGTCGTCCTGCATTTTCTTGGCCCGCTGGAGGTGCGTGACTCTGCGCCGCTGCGTCAACTTGCTCTAATCATTTCGGGCCCGGGTCTTGCGACCGTCGTGCGAGTTGCGGCAGTGGTGGCTGCCGGCGGTGCGTTGTTGTCACTACTAGCGGGCGTTGGACGAACGCTGTTTGCGATGTCACGTGAAGGTGATGCCCCGCGAGCACTCACAGAGGTGTCGGCAGCTGGAGTTCCGCAGCGCGCACAAATTGTTGCCGCTGTTGGTGCAAGTGTTGTGGTGCTCATTGGGGGGATCGGGCCGGCTCTGGCCGTTTCGGGTGCGAGCATTTTGACGTACTACGCAATCGCACACCTCGCCGCTTTGCGGATGGAAGCTGACGAGCCACGACCACCGAGAATCGTTCCGCTGCTTGGACTTGCAGGATGTGCGCTGATCGCTGTCGCGATCGTTCTAGCCGCCCGCTTCTGAGTCGTACGCGAGCACGAGCGGCGAGCACAGACTTCAGTTGAAGATGAAGCTGCGCTTACTTAGGCCCATCCAGTAGCCATCAATCGCCGCATCTACATGTGCTCCTGGGTTGTCGGCGGCACCAAGGGCGACGAACAGCGGGGTGAGATGTTCGACCGTTGGATGCGCATAAGGCATCCCAGGTGCGCGGTAGAAATCCGACAGGCGATCAACGTCGCCATCGGCCAATGCCTCGGCCGCCCACAGGTCGAAGTCCACAGACCAGCCGGGAGGTGCGGCCTCAATTCGGAATTCACGCAAGTAAGGAAGGCCGTGAGTCAGGAATCCAGAGCCCATGATCAGCACGCCCTCATCGCGTAAGGATGTAAGCCGCTCGCCGACTCGCAGCAATGTGTCGGGATCATTCGTCGGTAGCGACATCTGAAGAACAGGAATGTCCGCTTCTGGGTACATGATGGAAATTGGAACCCAGGCGCCGTGATCGAGGCCGCGGCTTGCGTGTTGGTGTACATCGGTGACGCCTGAAAACGTCGAAGTCACCGTGCGGGCGAGAACGCTCGCGTCGGGAGTCTTGTACTCCCAGCGGTAGTAACGCTCGTCGAATCCGCCGAAGTCGTAGACAAGTGGGGTGGCGGCGGCTGTTGCAGAAAGGGATAGCGGTGCTGATTCCCAGTGAGCTGAGACCACCAGAATTGCCTTAGGCCGAGGCAGATCTGCCGCCAGGGTGATGAGCTCGCTCGACCAGACCGGATCGTCCAAAAGCGGAGGTGCACCGTGGCCTATGTACAGGGTCGGCATTCGCTCAGTCATCGCATTCGTCATCTCAATTACCCTCCTCCTGCCAGTATCACACGGACAAGTTGAACACTCAACTACCCGTCAATCCAGTTCGCAGGCCGTATGCTGATCTGGTGCTTCCAGTAACCGGTGTCCTGTATCTCGTGATCTATTGGGCCTGCCTCGGCGCCAACGTGTTCGCGCTTATCGACGCTGTCCGTCGTAAGCCTGACGCGTTCGTAGCAGCCGACCGGCAAACCAAGCAGATCTGGCTCATGATCCTTGGCGGATCATTGCTCGCCCAGTGGCTGTTTAACGCGCTCTCCGCAGGCGTCCTATCCATTCTGGGTCTTGCTGCCATCGTAGCCACAATCGTCTATCTGGTTGATGTTCGTCGTAAGTTGATTGATGTCTCTAACGGCCCGCGCTGGTAACTCCACCACCTGCGGATATGGCGACACGAACGACGAAACCCCTTGGTGTCATAACGAGGGGCACCACCAATCCCAATCGCCTCCGCCGGGTTGATCGATGGATCGGGTATGCGACGGCGGCTGATCTGCGGGCGTCGAGCGATCCACTTGTCGTTGATCTTGGCTATGGTGCGTCGCCCTGGACAGCACGTGATCTCCGGGATTCTTTACGCAAGGTTCGCCCAGATGTTCGTCTAGTCGGCATTGAGATTGACCCTGAGCGAGTCGAGGCAGCGCAGCCTGCTGCTGATGAGTCACTCACATTCATTCGCGGGGGCTTCGAGGTCCCAACTCCGACCCGACCTTTGGTCATTCGCGCATTCAATGTGCTGCGCCAATACGACGAGGACGAGGTAGAGGCGGCGTGGACGAACATGACCTCTCGGCTTGCACCGAATGGTTGGCTGATCGAAGGCACCTGCGACGAAGTTGGTCGGCACGCCTGGTGGGTTGCGCTTCGAGCCGGTGATCGTGAGCCGCGCACGTTGACGTTCTCAACGAGGTTGGCCGGCTTTGAACGCCCGTCGGAGCTAGCCGAGCGGCTGCCCAAGGTCTTGATTCATCGCAATGTGCCGGGCGAAGCAATTCATGAGTTTCTGGTGCGGTTGGATGCGGCCTGGGCAGCGGCTGCACCATACTCGGCATTTGGCTCTCGCCAGCGATGGTTGGCGACGGTTGAATCGCTCCGAGTGCAAAGGGTTCCCGTCCAGCACGGACCTAGCCGCTGGAAACTTGGCGAGCTAACGCTGCCATGGAGTTACGTTGCTCCACGCCCGTGAATCTTGGACGCACTCGAGCCGGTTTGTTAAGGCTCGAGTGCAATGCGAACGCGTCGAAAACCCTTGCCCTTATTCTCGACCTTCACTACTCGGATAGCGCCGATCTGCTGGGTTGACGCCACGTGGGTACCACCGTCGGCTTGTACGTCCAGGCCCTTGATATCAACGATGCGAACAATCTCTATCGTCGGTGGCAATAGATTTTTCGCAGTGCGAATGATGTCTGGGATGGCGAATGCGTCATCGCGCGACAGTTCGTAAGCCTCGATTGCTCGGTTAGCCACGACCTCCACATTGCATGCGGCTTCGATCGATTCCTTGAACCCCTCGGGAACCGATTCAAGATTGAAGTCGAGACGGGCTTCGAGGGGCTCCATGTTTCCGCCCGTCACCAGCGCGCCGAAGTCACGAAAGACGACTCCGGACAGCAGATGTAGGCCCGAATGTGTTCGCATGAGCGCAGTTCGACGCTCATCTTCGATTGCGCACGCCACCACCGTGCCGGCGGGCGGCAATGGATCGTCTTCGTGGGGCACTAGTGCGAGATCGTCGCCCTTACGCACGTCGACAATGCGGGTTTGCACCCCACCCCACAGCAAGACACCGTGATCCGGTGGCTGTCCACCACCGCCGGGATAGAAGGCACTGCGATCGAGAACGATGCCGAGTTCTTGGCCGCTGACCAGAACCACGGCCTCCCAGGACCGCAGCTTCGAATCATTGAGTTCGAGCCGACTCGTTCGTTCGTCGTTGCTCACGTTCTCAGCCCTTACCTTGATTGGCCACGGCCGCTGCAGCTGCGACAGCCGCGTCGGGATCGAGGTACTCGCCACCGCGGACGGTTGGCTTGAGGTTCTCATCGAGTCGATAGACAAGTGGAATCCCGGTGGGGATGTTCAGCCCAGCGATATCTTCGTCTGAGATTCCGTCAAGGTGTTTTACCAAGGCGCGCAACGAGTTTCCGTGGGCGGCAACGAGGACCGTTTTGTTTGCACGTAAGTCGGCAACGAGCACATCTTCCCAGTAGGGAATCAAGCGAACGACAACATCTTTCAAGCATTCCGTCGCTGGCCGACTTTCCGGCGGCAAGAAGGCGTAGCGGGCGTCGTAGGTTTGAGCGAACTCGTCGTCTGGATCGATGGCCGGCGGTGGAACGTCGAAGGATCGACGCCACAGCATGAACTGTTCCTCGCCGTATGCCTCCAGGGTTGCCTTCTTATCTTTGCCCTGCAGTGCTCCGTAGTGGCGCTCGTTCAGGCGCCAGTTACGCACCACTGGGATCCAGTGTCGATCGCAGGTATCTAGCGCGAGCTGCGAGGTGCGAATCGCGCGTCTCAAAAGCGATGTGTGAACGACGTCTGGGAGCACATCTGCTGCGGCCATGAGTTCGCCGCCGCGGCGTGCCTCGTCTTCGCCCTTGGCGGTTAAATCGACGTCGACCCAGCCGGTGAACAGGTTCTTGGAATTCCAACTGCTCTCGCCGTGACGAAGGAGTACGAGGGTGTATGCCGATTCACTCATGGGCCAAGTCTGCCGGATGAAAGTCGAATCTAGTCACTGGGTTGAGCAAGATGTTTAAACGCTTCTAGGTTGGCGGTTGATTCGCCACGACTGATGCGCCAGTCCCACTCGCGTCGGATAGCTGAAGCGAAACCCAGCTCAAGAATGGTGTTGAACGATCCGTCGGCGTATTCGAGCACCGATCCGAGAATGCGATCGACCTCAGTCTCGTCAAGTGATGACAGCGGAAGTCGTCCGGCGAGGTAGATATCGCCAAGGTGATCGACTGCGAACGAGACGCCATACATGCGCAGATTGCGCTCGAGTAGCCAGCGATAAACGGCCTCGGCATTTTCGTCGACGTGGCGAGCAACGAACGCTTGCACTGTGAGCGCGTGTTCACCGACTACAAGCGAACAGGCTGTTTTTTGCTTTCGGGTACCAGGCAGCGTTACAACGAAGTGGCCAACCTCTGGCTCTTCTACTTCGAGGTCGTGTTCGGCGAGCACATCCCGAACAACGCAGGCCGCATCGATACGTTGAGATTGAGTGGACATCAGCTCTACCTCGCCGGTGCGTTGATCTTGGCGGTCTCGCGGTCGCGCAACGCAAGTTCGTAGACCGCGATCGTTGCATCAGCAGTAGCGTCCCAGCCGAACTGAGCTGCATGTGTCAAAGCACCGCCCGCATACGCGGAGCGGCGATTGGAATCCAACAGCAGATCACACAAGACGTGTGCCCAGTCGCGCGGCTCGTGACCGTCAACGAGAACACCGCTCACACCGTCGGCGACGGCGGTTGGCAATCCCCCGACACGGGCTGCAACAACTGGGGTTCCACATGCTTGTGCCTCGACGGCAACCAGTCCGAAGGATTCGTTGTGAGATGGCACGACGCATACATCGGCCGCGCGATACCAATTCACCAGACTGTCGCGGTCGGTGGGTGGAACGAATCTCACTAGGTCCTTCACTCCACATTCGGCTGCAAGATCTTCCAAAGCCGTGGGATGGGCAAGACCGCTCCCGGACGGGCCGCCGCAGATGACAATCTGAAGTTTGCTCCGCATCTCGGGATGAAGGGCGGCCATTTGAGCTGCTGCGCGCACGAGCACATCGGGAGCCTTGAGCGGTTGAATTCGACCGACGAAAAGCAAGACGCAGCTGTCTTGATCGAGTCCGACGATGTCCCTCGCCGTCGACTTATCGCCGGGGGTGAATGCGTCCAAGTCAACGCCTGGATGCACCACGTCGACGCGCGCCGGATCGGCTGCATACAGGTCGATGAGTTGTGTTGCTTCGATCGGAGTGTTCGCGACGAGACGATCCGCTGCGTCAACAACTTGCTGTTCGCCGATGACGCGTCCCTCTGGTTCTGGAGTATCTCCGGCGGCAAGGTTCAGATTCTTCACCTTCGCCATGGTGTGCATGGAGTGAATGAGGGGAACGTTCCATCGCTCGGATGCCAGCCAGCCCACTTGGCCGGACAGCCAATAATGGGAGTGCACCAGGCTGTACCAACCCTCGGGCCTAGCTGCTTCAGCTCGTAAAACGCCCGATGTCACCGCGCATAGCTGACCGGGTAGATCCTCTTTCACCAAGCCCTGAAAGGGTCCGGCGGTTACATGTCGAACGGTGACGCCATCAGAAAACGTTACGTGTGGGGCCAGGTCTCCTGAGGTGGCGCGCGTGAAGATGTCGACTTCCACACCTCGACGCGCGAGTCGCTTGGCCACTTCGGTGATGTACACGTTCATGCCACCCGCATCACCGGTTCCTGGCTGGTCGAGTGGTGAGGTATGGATCGACAGCAGCGCAACCCGCATAGGAGCGTCAACTGAGTCGCTCAGCGTCACCAGGAACTCCAAGGAAAATGGTGCGTCCAGAACTACCGAAGCGGTAGCACCTTCACAAAGTTTCCCCTATTCCGGGCCGACACGCGACATGGGAAACGACGGGGCGCTTGATCGTCCGCGCCAACGATCTAGATGACGATGGTCTTGGTCTCTTAACGTCGTGCCTCCGGTAATAGCGGAAGGCCAAGTTCACGAGCGCGGATCGAGCTGTAGGGCTCTCCCGTGGCCACGTACGCCACTCGCTTCGCGATTGTTACCGCGTGATCGGCGAAACGTTCGTAGAAGCGGGACAGAAGAGTGACGTCGACAGCAGCCTCGACTCCATGCGACCACGTGGGCGACAAAACCGCGGTGAACAGTTCGCGGTGGAACCGGTCCATTTCTTCATCTGTCCGGGCGATATCGCCGGCGAGCGAGACATCTTTAGATGAGATCACCTCACCGGTCTTGGCGACCACTCGCTCAGCTACTTCATCCATGGCTTGGAAGGTTGCGCGCAATTCGTCGGGAACGGCTGAGGCGGGGTAGCGAAGCCGAGCTGACTTGGCGATGTGCGCGGCGAGATCACCCATCCGCTCGAGTGAGGCAGAGATACGCAAGGCGGCCACGACCACGCGCAAGTCGGTAGCAACAGGCGCTTGGCGAGCCGATACCTGGAAGCAATCCTCCTCGACTTGGGCGGCCAAATCGTCAATGAAGCTGTCGCCGGCGATCACGCTTTCGGCAAGGTGAAGATCTGCGTCCAATAGAGCCTGCGTGGCGCGACTGAGTGCCGACCCAACAAGGGTCGTCATCTCGACTAAGTCATCGCTGACTTGGTCGAGCTTGTCGTGAAAGACCTCGCGCATGAATTCACCAGTGTCTAGTTGTCGGTACATATAGCCTATGCCCGCGTTGTGTTTATCGCCCTCTGTGGACGCTGTGTGGGCGTCATAAATCGTTGTCGGCGACCCGATTGCTCAGACTGAATGAACACATGGCGACTGCACAGTGAATTCTTTGCGCTACACGGCCAATCGAACTCAATTAGCCTGCTGGATAACACATCGCGACGTTGGCGCGGATTGCGTAGCGAGTAGGGTGTGGTTCGTGGATTCGGGAATTGCACTTCTCGCTGGTCTTGCTGGCGGGGCCCTGTTGGGGGTGTTTGTTGACCGCTGGGCCGGGCACCGTTCAGCGGATCAGATGAGTACCGAACCGACGTCCACGCCGCCTGAGCCGGAAGGTGTTCCGTCACCCAACGTTCCGGAGGGTATGCGCCGGGTGTTGGCGGTCTTGCCCGGTGCCGCACTGGTGGTCGGCTCGGACAACGTCGTTCTAAGGGCATCACCGGAAGCCGCCAATCTGGGAATGAGCCAAGGAGTTCGTGTTGACATTCCTGAGATCGTCGCGCTGGTCGCGCAAGTGCGACGCGATGGAGTCATCAGGGAAGAAGATCTGGAACTTCGACGCCCACCTCTTGGTCGCGTCGCAATGCACGCTCGTGTTCGGGTCGCTCCGCTCTCGGCTACCGCAGCTCTGGTGCTGATCGAGGATCATTCCGATGCGTTTCGGGTGGACGCCGTTCGACGTGATTTTGTCGCCAACGTTTCGCATGAGCTGAAGACCCCGGTTGGCGCCCTTTCTCTACTGGCTGAGGCAGTTCAATCTGCACCTGATGACCACGAAGCAGTTGAACGATTCTCCGCGCGCATGCTGGTGGAATCGCAGCGGCTAACCAACTTGGTGAACGATCTGATCGATCTATCTCGTTTACAGAGTGACGATCCGCTTAAGGACTCCAAACTCGTCGAAATCGACCACGTCATTGCTGAGGCGGTCGACTCGACCAAACTCATCGCGAGCTCACGCGATATCGATGTTGTGGTGGGCGCTCCGGTGGATACCTTCGTCCAAGGAGACGAGGGCCAATTGGTCATGGCCATTCGCAATCTTCTTTCCAATGCCGTCGCGTACAGTCCGCCGGGAACGAGGGTCGCGGTTGCTGCCAGAGTACGAGGTGGCGTGGTCGAGATCGATGTGACAGATCAGGGAATCGGTATCCCAGACTCGGAGCAATCTCGTATATTTGAAAGGTTCTATCGTGTAGACCCCGCCCGATCACGGCAGACCGGCGGCACGGGACTGGGTTTGGCAATTGTCAAGCATGTGTGCGTGAATCACGGTGGCGAATGCACCGTGTGGTCAGTGCAAGGCGAAGGTTCGACGTTCACCCTGCGGCTCCCGGTCGCGTCCACTATTGGCTCGCTTCTTGATGTAGAGGAAAAAGTGTCGTG
>Ga0194055_10002650_pt1 | contig 14089 bp, 10 predicted proteins | sample SepL449m_MetaG_FD_155482 | JGI IMG/M metagenome (GOLD analysis project Ga0194055, IMG submission 155482) | Anoxic zone freshwater microbial communities from boreal shield lake in IISD Experimental Lakes Area, Ontario, Canada - Sep2016-L442-9m | ecosystem: Environmental > Aquatic > Freshwater >... | reverse complement strand
CTCCGGAGGAAGTGCGCAAGACCCGTGGCCCGATCCACGTCAAGTCACGCGACGCTGCCGCAATCTCACATCACTATGACGTCAGCAACGAGTTCTACCAGCACATCCTGGGCCCCAGCATGGTCTACTCCTGCGCCTATTGGGCATCACCGCCCAGCGAGCAGTACACCCTGCAGGACGCCCAGTACGACAAGCTCGATCTGGTCTGCCGCAAGCTCGGCCTCAAACCCGGGATGCGCCTACTCGACGTCGGCTGTGGCTGGGGTTCGATGGCGATCCACGCCGCAGCCAACTTCGGCGTCGACGTGGTCGGTATCACGATCAGCAAGGAGCAGGCGGCGTTAGCGCGCGAGCGCGTCAGGGCCGCCGACCTGAGCTCGCAGGTCGAAATACGCATCCAGGATTACCGCGATATCAACGACGGCCCCTTCGATGCGATCTCAAGCATCGGCATGTCCGAACACGTCGGGCTGGTACGGCTCACCGAGTACGCCCGCATCTTGATGAACCAGCTCCGTCCTGGCGGCCGCTTGCTCAACCATGCGATCGCGTCGGTGCGCTCGATACAGCCTCGGTCCAAGCCCACGCCTAGTTTCATCACCAGTTATATCTTCCCGGACGGCGAGATCTTCCCGCTCTCAGCCACTCTCAACGCTATGGAGCAGGTGGGCTTAGAGGTTCGCGACTCCGAAGCCCTGCGAGAGCACTACGGACTCACCCTTCGCACGTGGGTCGACAACCTGCGCGAGCATTGGGATGAGGCGGTGACGCTGGCCGGCGAGGCTCGGGCGCGCACGTGGCTGTTGTACCTGGCGGCATGCGCACTGGCCTTCGACCACGGCAACATCACAGTGCACCAAGTGCTGGCCGTGCGTCAGACCCCCATGGGCAAGAGCGGCATGCCAGCCACGCGAGACCAGTGGCTCACGCGGAATTTGTGAGCCACCAGCCCCTCCTCACCCGACCAGCCAAGGGCTAGTCTGAAGGGCACCGAACCTAGGGCCCGGAGGAGCAGTGCCGTCAGTTGTAACCAGGAACACCGCCGAAGGTACGGAGACGATTCGCCGTCTCCTCAACCGTGACCCGGCCGCATACCTTGCCGCGCTAACATCCCGGCTCCAGCCTGCATCCACTGACCTCTCCTGACTCACGTCACCAGACCCAGCTCGCAGAATCACTTCCTGATCCACCCCCCTCCACCGCACGCCAAGGGATCGCACACCATGACCGCAGGCCCGCGATGACAGCAAGCTCGAACTCCCTGCTCGAGGCCTACGTACCTAGCCTGGCAGTGTCGTGGCTGCGCGATCGACCCGAAGACCTGTGGCAAGAGATTGAGGGATCCCTTGCCTTTGTTGATATCTCCGGATTCACGGCGCTGACCGAACGTCTTGCACGGCAGGGCAAGATCGGTGCCGAGCAGATGAGCGACATTCTCAGCGAGATGTTCGCCGACCTGTTGTCGGTCGCCTATCGCGACGGCGCTGACTTGGTGAAGTGGGGCGGTGACGCCGTACTACTGCTCTTCGCCGGCGAGAACCACGCGTCGCGTGCCGCACGGGCCACGCACGGTATGCGCGAGCGGCTGGTCAAGATCGGCAAGATCGGCACCGGCCCCAAGAGGGTGGTGCTTCGAATGTCGGTGGGCATCCACTCGGGCACATTCCACTTCTTCCTCGTCGGTGATCCAGCGATCCACCGCGAGTTCCTGATCAGCGGGCCAGCCGCCAGCATGTGCGCCGACATGGAGGCCCTTGCCTCAGCCGACGAGATCGGCCTCACCGCGCAAACTGCCGCGTTGATCGATCCGAAGTACATCGGCGCCCCACTTGGCGACGGCTTCCTACTTGCCGAGGCACCGGCCCTGGCCAACGACACTGAGTTGCCGCGGCCGGCATCGGACACCATCGACCTCGGGCATCTGCTACCCACTGCGATCCGCGCGCATCTACTGTCCAGCCAAGGTGAAGCAGAGCACCGCAAGATCGGGGTCGCGTTCGTGCAGTTCGCTGGCACCGATGCTCTACTCGCCGACGAAGGCCCCGATTCCCTTGCCCAGGCCCTCGACGAATGCATTCGCAACGTGCAACACGCCACCGAGCGTTACGGCGTCACGTTCTTCGAAACCGACATCAACCGTGACGGCGGAAAGATCATGCTCACCGCTGGTGCGCCAGCCAGTGGCGACCGCAATGACGAGCGAATTTTGCGCGCTACCACCGAGATCAGCGCGAACGTCGGCCGGCTGCCTACTCGCATCGGCGTTAACCGCGGCGAGGTCTTCTCAGGTGACTTCGGCCCAAAGTTCCGACGCACGTACTCGGTCAAGGGCGATGCGATCAACCTTGCGGCCCGCCTTCTCGGCAAGGCCGCGCACGGCCAGGTCGTAGCCACGATGAACGTCCTTGGGAAGTCGGACGTCGAGTTCGAGATCGACGAACTCGAACCTTTCCTGGTCAAGGGCAAGAGCATCCTCATCCACGCTGCCCGGGTCGGCCGCGCATTGGAGGGCACCACCCATGAGGTGAAGCACTCAGCATTCGTCGGCCGTGAGGCAGAGATGGCGGTGCTGACTGAAGCGCTCACCACGGCCGCAGCTGGCGATGGTCGGGTCGTCGAGCTGTCGGGCGAACCTGGCATCGGAAAGTCGCGACTCGTATCAGAACTCCTACGCGACGTCGATCTGCCCACCCTTGTCACACGTTGCGACGAGTACGAAATCGCAACGCCCTACTGGCCTTTCCAGGCTTTGCTGCGCGCAGCAATGGGTGTCACCGATGAAGCCGACGATCCCGCAGTCGTCAGCACGCTCATCAGCCTGGCCGATGAATACGATCCCGAACTCACCCCCTGGCTACCCCTTGTCGCAAACGTCCTTGGCGTTGAGATGGCCAGCACACCAGAGGTAGACGCCCTCGCCGACGAGTTCCGCAAGCCACGACGCGACGACACCGTAGCCAAGCTGCTAGGGGCGATCTTGAACTCCCCCACGGTGCTCATGATCGACGACGTACACCTCATGGATGAGTCGTCGATGGATCTACTCGAACGCATCTGCCACGATCTGGCCGAGCGGTCGTGGCTCATCCTGGTTACTCGTCGCGATGTCGACCGCGGCTTCCGTCCCACCGACGCTTACCCAGTGGTGGTTGTGCGTCCACAGCCACTGAGTTCGTCGTCCGCAGTTGAGCTCATTCGACGCGAACTCGCTGACTCCGCCGTCACATCGCACGACATCCAACTCATCACGACCCGAGCCGCTGGTAACCCGTTGTTCCTACGCGGTCTGATCCAGGCGGCGCGATCAGGTGAGCGAGTCGACAAGCTGCCCGAAACGGTAGAAGCCCTGATCACCAGCCAGATCGATCAGCTGCCGCCCGACGAACGTACAGTGCTTCGCTTCGCTTCGGTTCTCGGCGTCGCATTCCAGCAGAATCAGTTGGATTCACTGCTTGAGAACCGTGAGCGCGAGTCAAGCCACACGTTCTTGGAGCGGCTTTCCTACTTCGTACGAGCCGATGGCGAAGGCCGTTATCGCTTCGAGCACCAGTTGCTCCGCGACACCGCGTATGACGGTCTGCCCTACCGGGTGCGGCTACAACTCCATGGTCACGCCGCTGAGATCATCGAGGCAGCCGCTGCCCATCCCGACGACGTCGCCGAACTTTTGTCGCTGCACTATCTACATGCCAAGCGTCCCGAGCGAGCCTGGCATTTCGCCCTCATCGGCGGCGCTCGCGCGAGCGAGAAGTTTGCCCATGTCGAGGCCGAAGAGTTGTACCTGCGCGCCACACAGGCTGCGCGCGGCCTGCGGGGAGTGAGTTCAGCTGACAAGGCCGCCGCGTACGTATCCCTCAGCGATAGCCAATACGCACTCGGTCGCATGGACGATGCCCTCGCCGCCCTGGCGAAAGCACGCACGAGGCTCACCGACGATCCGGGTGCATTGGCTCGAGTCCTACTTGCAACCAGTGGCATTTACGCTGGGCTGTCGGACTTCAACCGAGCCTTCAAAACGGCAAAGGCTGGAATCCGAGCAGTAAACGCCGACATCGACTCGCAGAGCATGGCGACATTGAGCAGGTTGGAGACGACCTGCGCCATCGTCCGCCTGTGGCAGGGCCGGCGCTCAGAAGCACGCACCTGGGTTACTGGTGCGATCAGCCACGCCGCCAAGACTCCAGATTTGCTCCCCCGCGCAACGGCCAATAACACCCTTCTCAATATCTCACTTGCAGATGGCAAGCCAGACTGGGCCGCAGGCGAACTCGCCTTGCAGTTGTTTGACGAGTTGGGCGATCGAGGACGCCAGGCGACAGTTCTGAACAACCTCGGCATGGCCAGTTGGCTCGAAGGCAATGGCGCCGATGCTGTCGACAGGTTCAAACACGCGAATCTGATCGCAGTGAGTTCCGGCGACGCGGACGGCGAGGCAGTCACCGCGTTGTCTCTTGGCGATGTTTTGATGCTGATGGGCCGCGCGGTGGAAGCTGAAACTCAATTGCGTGACTGCCTACCGCAACTTCGGGCGCTGGGATTTGATGACTATGTGGCATATGCCCTCCGCTGTCTTGGGATGGCGTTGGTGCAGCAGGGACAGTACGACGACGGCATTGCCATGATTGCTGAGGCTGCACGACTCCAACAATTGATCGCCGTGGACGAAGAACTCACCGACAGCACCGCCAGCCTGGCCCTTGCTCACCTCATGAATGGTGATTCAGCGCAGGCGCGCACAATCGCCGAGGAGGCGGTCCGATTGGGCGAAGGGCTGGAGGGCGATGTCGCCCTCTGCAAAGCATTGCGGGTACTGGGCGCAGCCGAAGCCGACACAGGCGATGTGGAAACGGCACAAGCGACTTTGCGGCGAGCACTGTCAATCGCCGAGGCGAACAATGCGGTCGAGCTGGGCTTCGTCCTAGCCGAACTCGCTCGAGTCGCGAGCCAGCTCAACCAATCCGACGAGGCTGACAAGCTCAATCGCGAGAGCCAGCTAGCGCTAAACCGCTTGGGCTTCACCGCTAATCAGCGGTACTCCAGTAACTAGCCCACACCACGTGATGGCTCCGCTGACCAGTTGTTGATCCCGACCAGACTTGATCGAACGTAAGGCTCGCCCAGCAGAGTCGTGGCAGTCCGATCGAGATCAGACTTTGCCCTTGGCCATGGGGTCTTCGACGAAGAGGATCGTCTGGGAGAGCGACCCTGGGGTGCTGATGCGACTAAATGCGTTCACGTCCGCGCAGTACTCAACAGCCTTCCCGGCAGCGCTGGAGATGGTGCCCTGAGCGGTCGGCTCGCCAACGTCCTGACACGCTGGAGCGAATCCAAATGGCAGGTAGGTACCGCTGACCTTCAGCGCGAGCAAGATCGGGTAGTGGATGAAGTCGTCGAACTTCGCCTGGTTGGCGAGCAGCGGGGCAAGCCCCGAAACCGCGAGCGGGGCAGCATTGGTGCCGCTGGTGCTAGCCGCAGCGTTGCCGAGTTGCCCGCTGTCGTCACGACCCCAGCACGATACTGACCGGTCAGATAGCAGTGCGCACATGTGGAAGTCGCCTGCAGCAAGGCCCACGATCGAGGCAGCGGAATTGGTGCCGAACTCAGTGCCGACACTGCCCACGTACTGCGGTCCGTAACTCGACCACGGGCCCGAGGGCGTCGATAGACCAAGATTGACCGACCCGGACTCGCCATAGGTGTTGTCGCCCCAGCAGTAGACCGAGCCGAGCGATGTTGCGGCGCAGGTGTTGCTCGTGCCAGTGGCCAGGGAGGTTACGCTGCCATCAGTGGGCAGGTTGAACGTGACCGGCAGGTAAGGGGCACCCGAATTCGACGCAGCGCCCAACTGGCCAGAGGAGTTGTCGCCCCAGCACCAGATCGTGTTGGTGCCAGTAGCCGCGCACGTGTGGTTGGCGCCCGCCGATATCGCCGTGATCCCGGTGATCGACGACACCGGAAGGAAGAACCGCGACGACGCACCAGCCGAGCCTTGCCCAAGCTGACCGAACGAGTTGTCGCCCCAGCAGCCGGCGGTGCCATCAGTGAGTAGCGCGCAACTGTGATCTCCACCGGCGACGATTGCTCTGACTCCGGTGAGGGCGGTCGTGGCATCTCGCATCACCTGCACCGGATACTGCTCAGAGGAATCTGCCTGCGGGCCGCCGGTCTGCTGACTGGTGTTCCAACCCCAGCACCACACGGTGGTATCGGCCTTGAGAGCACAGGTGTGGCTCGCGCCCGCAGCGATCGCCGTGACCGTAGCTAGCGGACTCACCGTGTCGGCACTGATGACATCTTCCGGGGTTCCGGCGTAGGTCATGCCTTGCTGGAAGAGCCGGCCATCACCCCAGCACGACACAGTGCCAGTGTTGCGCAGGGCGCACGTGTGAATGCCTTCGCTGCCCTCGTAGAACCGAGTGCTCTCAGGTAGCGAAACGCCTGGGGCAAGGCCATACGCTGCGGCAACCGATCGGCCAGAAGTTACGGCGACGATTCCGGAGAGCCCCGGCACAGTCTGCGGTGCTGATGTCGAGGTAGTGGAGGGCCAGTCGCCCAACTGCGACGCATTGTCCAAGCCCCAGCACGCCACCGTGGCGTCGGTCTGAACCACACACGAGTGCGCCTTGCCAGCCGCGACCATCGACGACGATGGGCCAACCACCGGACAGTCGGCGTCAAGACAGGTCAACGACAGGCTCGCTGGCTTGAGATCGTTGTAAAGGTGGGTGTTACCAAGCGTGGAGATGAAGTCCAAGGTGGTGACGGTGGCGTCGGTATTGCAGACGTAACCCGATGATGCGGCTGTAACGTTCGGGTCGCATATCTGCTGCGCGGCATAGAGATAAACCGGGCCGTATGCGCCACCAGGCAAGTTGACGTTTGCAGTAATACCACCGGGGATCTCAAACGGCGGAAGCACCACAGGTACGTCGGGTAGAGCCTGCACGACCGGGGCTGCGGCAAGAGCGATGTTGGCTGCGTAAGACCCGCTAGCACCTGCGACATCCACCGTCAGTTGCAGTGGCGCCTGACCAATCGAGTACGTGGCAGTGAAGGAGCCAGCGCCCGTGGAATCGGTGGTAACCGGGTTCGCCGAGGAGACAGTCAGAATCCCACCAGTTGCATTGGGGGCCGACAACGTCGCGGGGTAATTGGCGAAGACGTTGCCGAAACCGTCAGCTACCGAGAACGCGATGGTGAACGCATCGTTGGCCGCCGGGGTCTGCAACGGCGGATTCGACGAGATATCGACTGGGGCCAAGACCGTGACGATCGGCACGCCAGGATTGACGACAAACGGTGCTACCGAGCCGCTGAGCATCGTGGGACCGCTGCCGTATGTGACCGCTAGGTTCTGCTGCGCCACCACGTGCGTGAAGATGACCGGCACAGTGAACGATCCGTTAGTCACCGAACCCGACGGGATAACGACGGTGACTGATTTGTTGGCCGCAGAACCAGTCATGCCGAAAGCAGTGCCAGCGACCGTGGCAATCGCATCATTACTGGTGTCGGTGAAGGTGACCGAACCGCCACGGAATGACGCGTTGTGCACCGTGACGTTCTGCGCCACGCCGGCATCAAAGGAACCGGGCACGGGCACAGTGAGGTCGAAAACGGTCGGGGTGATGTCGGTGCTGGTCGAACCAGTGGCGCCCGATGCGGCAACCTGAAGTTGCAGACCCGTCTTACCAGCCGAGTACTTGGCAGTGAAGCTTCCCGCGCCCAGCGAGTTGGTCGTGACCGGGTTCGTCGAGGTGATGGTGAGTGTGCCAGGCGAGGCGTTTATCGCCGACAACGTGGCGGGCACACTAGCTACGACGTTGCCGTAGGTGTCAGCGACCGAGAAGCCGACCGAGAAGAGTGCGTTGGCCAGCGGGGTCTGCAACGGCGGGCTTAACGAGGTGTCGACTGGGGCGGCGACTGTGACGATCGCCGCACCGTGGCTGACCACGAACGGAGCCGCGGATCCGCTGAGCATCGTCGCACCACTGCCCGACTTGACGGTGAGGTTCTGCTGCTGCGCGGCGGTGAACATGACCGGCACAGTGAACGAGCCACTAGTCACCGAGCCCGATGCGATCGAAACGGTTACCGACTTATTTGCAACCGACCCGGTCGTGCCGAACGCAGTGCCAGCGACCGTGGCGCGTGAGTCGTCGCCAGTGACAGTGAAGCTGACCGAGCCGCCAGTGAATCCAGCGTTATGGACCGTGACGTTCTGGGCCGTACCGGCTACGAACGCGCTGGGCGCGGTGACGTCAAAGACGTAGGAGACGGTGGTACCAACCGTGATGCTCGGGTTAGGGCCTGAGAGCGCGAAAGCACCGTTGCCAATGCTGAGGAACGAGAAATTGATGGCACCGGCCGCGGTGGGCGCCTTGAACGAGATGGACGCAGTGACTGTGCCACCGGGAGCCACTTGTGACTTGCTGGTCGGCGACGATGCGTTAACCGACACGATCGCCGAGCAAGACTTCACTATGCCGCAGGAAATGATCGACTCACTCCACTTGCCGGTGGCAAATACGCCAGACAGGCCAACCGTGCCTGACGACGAAATCTTCCCCAGGCCAGGCGGTACCACGATCGAGAACGAAGTAAGGGCCAAGCCGTTGGTGGCCCGGTTGGTGACCGCGAAACTTACGGTGGTGGTAGCGCCGGGGGCAGCGGAAGCGCCGACCACACCATTGACACTCGTGACCACGGTGACCGGCTGCTTGACCGCCGCGCTCGATGGGGTGATCGCAGCCAACGATGAGACAACTACTGCGGCAGCCAACAGGGCGCCTACGCGGTAATCACGCAAGCGAGGAAGGAACTGCCTCTTCACGAATTGCTCCTGCCGGCTGGACATGAACATGAACATGAACACGGATATCAACACGTTAGTGACACAGCGGCGCTGAGCGAAATTTCACGGCAACTAATGAGGTGAATTTCCCAACTCTTGAGTTTCGACACTCAAGATTGTCACTGACCGTAACTCAACTGCACTCTTCGCGACAATGGTCACAACCGTTAGGCCATTCGATGTGCCCCTCATTCCAAACCTGAACTCGCACATCGAATCGCGGCGCTGAGGCCGCTACCCCAGCGGAGCCTGCGCCCTTAACTGGGTGCAGGCATCTAACTGGGTGCAGACATCCCAACAAATGCAATGCAATCCATTTCATCACTCGTCGCTAACAGATCCCGCGCCAAACACTCAGTAGCGTGGAGCCAGGCTCACATGTTCGTCACACATTGAGTCAGCATTCTTGGAGATAGAAATTTCGGATACCCCGATACTGAACCAGCGCACGAGAGGACCTAACCATGACCGATCAAGATCGCCCCGGCTGGACTCCCCCAGCAACCGAGTCAAGCCCAGTCGCCGATCTGGCCAGTGGAACTCACCAGGCCACTTCGGACCGCTCACGACGCAACCGCGTCGGAGTCGGCATCGCTGCCGCACTGGGCGTGGCAGCGCTCGGAGTTGCCGGCAACGCCTACGCGGCATCGTCGTCCCCGAGCCCCAGCCCAAGCGGCCCCGACTCAGGAATGCACATGGATGGCCAGCCAGGCGGCGGCGCACCCGGCACCAACCAGATGCCGGGTCAAGGCCCTGGGCATGGACCCGATGGAGATAACGACGGTGGCCATCACCGCAGTGGCATGGGCTTCGGCGGCGGCAAGGGCTTCGGTGGTGGTATGGGCTTCGGTGGTGGCATCCACAGTTCAACCGTGACCGCGAAGAACGGTGGCGGATACCAAACCATCGACACTCAGCGCGGCACCGTAACTGCTGTATCTGCGACCTCGATCAGCGTTAAGAGCGAAGACGGCTTCACCGCGACCTACATAGTTTCGACCGACACCAACGTCAACGCACAACGCGATGGCATCGCCTCGGTCAAGACAACCGACGACGTAGTGGTAGTCGGTATCGAGAGCGGCAGCGACGTAAACGCGGTTCAGATCATGGATCGCACCCAACTGGGGAACAGCAAGGCTCCACTCCAGCCTCCAGCTGAAACCAACCCTGATGGCGCTGGGACGGCTGCGCCTTCCAGCAGCGCCTGAGTTAAGCGAAGGCTCCGTACTCCGCGTGAGTGCGGAGCCTTCGCGCTGTTGCTCGCTGTACGGATTGCTCGCTGTACGGATTGCTCGCTGTACGGATTGCTAGAGGTACAGGCCAGTTGACGCGCCAGCGATTCGTTCCGCGGCCACCGCATGCACGTCGCGTTCGCGCATCAAGACGTACTCAGTGCCGTGAAGTTCAACCTCTGGTTGGGATTCCGGGTCGAAGAGCACGTGGTCGTTCATCTCAACCGTGCGCACATTGGGGCCAACCGCGACCACACGTGCCCAGGACAAGCGCCGAGCAACTTGGGCTGTAGCTGGGATCAGAATCCCTCCGGTGGAACGTCGATCTCCAGCGTTGGAATCCACTCGCACCAAGACCCGATCGTGTAGCAGTTTGATCGGGACCGAACCGTCAGGCAGCGGTGAAGTATCGGGTGTTGTCACGGGGTGACCCTACGCGCGCGATCACACTGCACAGGCGCGACCCCGCCCATCGGCTACCAGCCCCACGAGCCAGGCTCCCCCTTGAACGGACCTACCACTGCTGCTGTGATCCAACCGCCGTAGAAGCCGCCAGCCTGCGCTTGGACAAGTTCGCCATCGACAGTGCAGCGATCCATTCGGCCGGGATAGACGCTGACATAGCCACCGAGGTCAGCGAAGGCTGGCAACGGCTCGAGGTAAGTCCACGCTGCAGAGTCGGCACGAGTGTCACCCACTACGACGTCGAGGTACTCGGCTCGACCCTTCCACTCGCACCAACTTTCGCCGGTCGCGGGGTGAAGCACTCCCGCTACCCAATCCTTGTGGGGCAGATAGTAGGTAGGTGGGTGCGAGGTCTCGAGCACCTGAATCGCGCCTGTTGTGCGAGTCACCTCGACACCACCGAACTCGATCACGACGAGCGAGTTCATCTTCCGGGCGATCGGTGGACGCGGGTAATCCCAGACCGACTCTTGGCCAGGCCCTGGGGTTAGCGGCTCAACACCGCGAGGAAGCCTCGACATCACAGTTGCATGGATTGACGTTGCAGTTATCGACGTTGCAGTTATCGACGACGTCGACGCGCTCGGCCAAAACTGATCGCTGCGAGCACCGCAACCACACCGATCGCGACTGCCACGCGCTCGGGCCGGATACCGCCGTACTCATCGACAAAGACGGTCTTGGCCTTGCTGACTTGCCGGTCGATGACATTGCGCGGTGAGACGTAATCCTGCAGGTCGTTCAGACGGCCCGCGAGACGCTGACGCGCCGCATCGATGTCAGCCTCGATCTCGTCGAGGGTGCGTGGCACCGCCGCTGCCACCCGAGTGCTAGTTGACGATAGCGCGGCCTGAACCGGCGCGGCCTGAACCGGCGCGGCCTGAACCGCAGCGGCCTGAACCGGCGAAGCCTCCTGGGACGGCGCCGGGTATGAGTCGGCACCGTCAGAGGAGTTCAGGACCTCGGTCGCCCGAGCAGAGATGTCAGTCACGAGTGTGAGCCTACGCGGCGAAGCCGGTCGAAGCGACGTGTATGTCTGGAGAGCATCCGGATGGAGAGCAGATCACCTTCGGGCTGGGGCGGTCTCAAAACCGAAGTCCTCGGCCAAGGTGAGATTGATTTCGCGTTCGAACTCAGCCTCGAGCTCGGGATCGATGCCGGTCAATCCCGCCTCCCACTTGTCCTCGATATGGGCAAAGCGCCAGACCAAAAGGGCAACGGCCCACGAGGCGATGAAGATGCCCACGATCACAAATCCGACCGCATTGAGGTCAAGCCCGCCGACCCAAGCTAGCGGACCGCTGGTGATCGCGAAACGATCGACGACGATTGACAACACTTCAATCCCGCCGATCCCGAGAGCGACAAGCACGCTCAGTGCCGTGATCGTGATGTTGTAGTAGACCTTGCGGACGGGCTTGGCGAATGCCCAACCGTAGGCGAAATTCATGAAGCAGCCATCGATCGTATCGAGCAGACTCATCCCGGCAGCGAACAGCACCGGAAGGGTCAAGATCGCGTACCACGGCAAGGCGAGCGCGGCCGCTCCACCAGCGAGCACGAGCAGACCTACTTCAGTTGCGGTGTCGAAGCCAAGCCCGAACAGCAGGCCAATCGGATACATCTGCCAAGGAGACCTGAGCCGGTTGGTGACCCTGCCGAGGATTCGGTTGATGAGGCCACGGTTGGCGAGGTGTTCGTTGAGTTCGGCCTCATTGAATTCTCCTCGACGCATTCCACGGAACACGCCGAGAATCTGACGCAGCACGATGAGGTTGATCAGACCAATCAACAGCAGGAAGCAGCCCGAAACTGCAGTACCGACAACACCTGTCACGGTATGCAGTGTCGAGGAGTTATCCGCCACCTGGCCGGCGAAGGCCCGCACTCCAAGTGAGAGCAGCACGCAGAGTACGAACACGACCGACGAGTGTCCGAGCGAGAACCAGAAGCCCACCGAAAGCGGGCGCTTGCCATCAGCCATGAGTTTGCGAGTGGTGTTGTCGATAGCCGCGATGTGATCGGCATCAAAGGCATGCCGCATTCCCAAGGTGTAGGCGGTGACACCGAGCCCAACACCAAAAACCTGCGTGGCGGTGACGTGGTAACTGTGCGGCACCACGAGCAGCAGCATGGTCCCCCAGCCGACCACATGCAGCAGCACGACGACGAACGCCATCGCGATCAGCGACACCCATTCTGTTCGGCTCAAGGAACCCAGAATCCGCGCGATGCGCGATCCACTGGAGGACACAGCACGGTTGAACGCCATGACTTCCTCCCAGCTCTCTGCACCTGAGGGCGACCCCCTCACTATTGCAAACCTATTGCAAGAAGGCGCGATCCGCATCTACACCGGGTAAGGTCTGCGCCGCGGTCGACACCACCACCATCGGCCCGTTCAGACCCAAGGAGATTGCGCGATGACAACCGTCCGATTGTCGGCAGGAGAGACCGCCCCGCCACTTCAACTTGCTGATGACACCGGTCGAGTGCACACCTGGCGCGACCACGCAGGTGAGCGGGTGATTCTGTTCGCATATCCGGCTGCGATGACCCCTGGCTGCACCAAGCAGGCGTGCGACTTTCGAGATTCCCTCGATTCCTTGGCTGCGGCCGGAGTCACGGTGCTGGGTATCTCGCCGGACTCGGTCGCAAAGTTGGCGAAGTTTCGCGATCGCGACGCCCTAACCTTTCCGCTGCTATCAGACCCCGACAAGTCCGTGTTGACGTCGTTCGCTGCGTTCGGCGAGAAGCAGTTGTACGGCAAGACGGTGGTAGGTGTGATCCGGTCGACCTTCGTGATTGACGTCGACAAGAAGGGCAACGCCGTGATTGAGAGGGCGATGTATGCAGTGAAAGCGACCGGACACGTCGCGAAGCTGCGCAAGGAGCTCGGCGTTTAGCCGAGAGACGAAGCGTCGAGAGCGGATGAGCGCGCGAAGCTGCGCAAGGAGCTCGGCGTTTAGCCGCTCGAGATTTAGCCGGTGGGGAGTCCCGCTGCGACCCAGTCGCGTGTGCCACCTTCGACATTGACCACGTCATAGCCCTGCTGATCTAGCCAGGCGCAGGCCTGGGCTGAGCGCCCGCCGACCGCGCAGATCACATAGACAGTGCGATCAGTGGGCAACTCCAGATGGCGTAAAGGCACTGTTTGCAGGGGAATATGGACGGCCGAGGGGACGTGTACCTGGTTGAACTCGTCCAACTCTCGAACATCGATGAGTGGGGTGGAGGGGTCTGCGGTCAAGATCGCAGCGAGTTCGTGAACGCTGACGGTGGCAATAGGCATGGGGTAAGTCTGGCATCCCCGGTTCGTCGCCTAGGCTAGTGGCGCCGCGGGAGTGGTGGAATTGGCAGACACGCAGGACTTAGGATCCTGTGCTTTCGAGCGTGCGGGTTCAAGTCCCGCCTCCCGCACTTGCCGTTGACCATGTGCCGCAGGCGCATGCAGTCCGGCTCGCATGGTGCGTGCACTTGGGAGGAGCGCCGACGAAGGCGGCGCGACGGCCCCGCCTCCCGCACAAGCCGTTGA
>Ga0194055_10002648_pt1 | contig 14096 bp, 11 predicted proteins | sample SepL449m_MetaG_FD_155482 | JGI IMG/M metagenome (GOLD analysis project Ga0194055, IMG submission 155482) | Anoxic zone freshwater microbial communities from boreal shield lake in IISD Experimental Lakes Area, Ontario, Canada - Sep2016-L442-9m | ecosystem: Environmental > Aquatic > Freshwater >... | reverse complement strand
GACAAACATCGTGGTTGCAAGGCCTACCCCCCCGGGTAGTTGTCGAATCGTACTTCCAGTATGTTTCAAAGAAATTGTGCAATTGGGCGATACCACCACGAATTATCAGCTTGCGCCTGGGGATCGGGTGTTCATCCCTGCCAAGGATTTCTGGAAAGATAAATCCCCTATTGCTAAAGGGCCTAACCCTTTGTGCTGTAAGGATCAGGAAGCGTGCAAGATTCCGAAGGTGAAAAATTGGTTGGGAGATGCCCCACCTCTAGATCAAAAACCGATTGAAGAAAAACCGATTTCTCCCATATCCGAGAAGTAGCCCCTAAAGCACCTGCTTCTATTTACAACTTTCATAATTGATTTTGTTATCTTTTCAGGAAAAACTGGATTTTTAGCTCCAGCTTCTGTTAAAATATTGATGTGAAGATTAGCCCTAAGATTAAAGGAAAATACAATGAACTATGACTCTAGTATGCAGGAAATGACTTACGCAAGCTCTGCTAGGCTTACCTTTATTAAAAAAACATACGCACACTTGGCTGGCGCGATACTGGCATTTGTAGCACTTGAAACCGTTCTTTTGCGAACCATAACCGAACAACAGATCATGTCTGTTTTTGGTGGTTCGTCTTGGTCGATTTTGATCGTAATGCTTGCCTTCTGGGGCGCTAGTTATGTTGCCACCATGTTGGCACAGTCTGATTCTGCCCCCGCAATCCAATATGTGGGGCTCGGCCTTTATGTGGTCGCGGAAAGTTTAATTTTCTTGCCGATTCTTTATGTCGCAACCCACTACATGAAGGATCCTAACCTGATTCCCGCAGCAGGCGCTCTTACGCTTTGCGTTTTTGCAGGCCTCACTATTTCCGTGTTTGTAACTGGGAAGGATTATTCTTTTCTGGCTCCTGCCCTTTCAGTGGGAAGTATGCTGATTTTTGGTCTGATCATTTGCTCGATGATTTTTGGTTTTTCATTGGGGCTTATCTTTTCTTTTGCGATGGTAGGATTCATGAGCGCATACATTCTTTATGAAACCTCGCAGGTCATGTTGAATTTCCCTACGAACAAGCATGTTGCAGCTGCCTTAATGTTGTTTTCCTCAGTCGCAACTTTGTTCTTCTATATCTTGAGAATCCTCATGGCTTTCAATAGCCGTGATTAGTCTCGGGTTGTCGTAATAAATATTAAAAGCCTCCCATATTAACATTGGGGGGCTTTTTTCATGCAATACCATTGCCTTTACTCCGAAGATGCTGCCAATTCTCACTTTATAGAACCTGATAAATCCATCGGATCTTAATTATTTTGTTGTGTTATAATAAAAATACCGATACTTTTATGTATCAACACTGTTTACCTAGTTGTTAATCTTCATGCCAGCCTTGATTGAATTCCCGCCTTTTGGATTTAATATTTATTAGGAATAGTCATCATGAAACCGCGCTACCAATGGAAACAGATTTTTGCTGTTTGCGTGGTTGTGCTATTTGGCTTGCATGACACCGCCCGTGCCGAAGTTCAACTTCCTGATGGCACCGTAATTAAAACAGTCGATTTCGAAAAACATATCGTAGGACTCTTTGGCCGATCCGGCTGCAACCTTGGTTCTTGCCATGGTTCCTTTCAAGGTAAAAATGGCTTTAGGCTTTCCCTTTTTGGTTATGAAGCAGAAAAAGATGGCATTTCCGTAAGCAGGGAAATGAATGGCAGGCGTATCGATTTAAATAACCCTGATAATAGTCTTTTGCTTTTGAAAGCCATGGGTTTAACCGAGCACGCAGGTGGCAAAAAGTTTTCTGCAGGTTCTTGGCAGCATAAGTTAATCAAGGATTGGATCGTTCAAGGCGCACCACTTACCAAAGGCAGCGGCGAGATCAAATCACTTGATGTAACTCCTAAAGAAATCCCTTTCAATAAACCAGGCGAAAAAATCAATCTTAAAGTGATGGTTTCCTTTGCCGATGGTACTAGTGAAAATATTACCGCCCTTAGCGAATTCCGAACCTTGGATGATGGCGTTGCTGAAGTCAGTTCCTCTGGCTTAGTTACCAGCAATCGCGCAGGAGACACTTCGATTATTATTGCTTATCGTGGCACGGTGTTTCCAGTAAGGGCGATGGTCCCACTGGATGTAAAACCAGGTTATAAGTACCCGAGTGTGCCTGAAGTTAATTACATCGATAAGCTAGTTTTTTCAAAGCTAAAGAGGCTTAATATCGAACCTAGCGGGCTATCAGGCGATGCAGAGTTTTTGCGCAGAATCACGATTGATGTGATAGGCACGTTGCCCACCCCGAATGATATTCGTGCATTTGTTGCAGATAAAGATACCAACAAACGAACTAAAAAAATCGATGAACTTTTAAAGCACCCAATGCATGCAGCTTTGTGGGCGACGAAACTTAGCGATATTACTGGTAACAATACCGATGCCATCGAAAACCCCCAGAACCTTAGGGTCAAAAAAAGCCAAATGTGGCATGACTGGTTGAGGAAGCGCGTTGCCGAAAACATGACCTACGACAAAATCGTCGAAGGTGTACTTTGTGCAACCAGCAGGGATGGAGAAACGCCCGAAGATTATGTAGCTAAAGTAAATAAACTCGATGATGAATTGACCAAAGGATTTGTTGAATCTTATTCGGAAAAACCCACATTGGATTTGTTCTGGCGCAAACAAGGTGCAGTAACTTTAGACCAGTGGGGTGAAAAAACCGCTGCAGCATTCATGGGCGTTCGTCTGGAATGTGCCCAATGCCATAAACATCCCTTTGATCGCTGGACTCAAGCCGATTATCGTTCCTACGCAAATGTATTCACACAGTTGGCCTATGGTGCTTCCCCTGAAGCTAAAAAAGTGATTGATGCTGAAAATGCAGAACGCAAGAAAAACGCAACAGGAACAAACAACAATAATATCAGCGTCGTTAAAGAGGTTTATTTAACTACCGTAGCAGCAGGCAAGGGTGGTGCCAAGGGGCTAACCCATCCTGAAACGAATCTTCCATTGGTGCCCAAGGCCTTGGGTGGCCCTGAGATTAAAATGGAAGCAGGCGTTGATGCCCGAAGGAAGTTGTTTGAATGGTTGAAAACTCCTGATAACCCTTACTTTGCACGAAGCTTTGTTAATCGTGTTTGGGGCCATTACTTTGGTGTTGGTATTGTTGATCCACTCGATGATTTTTCAATCGCAAACCCTCCTTCAAATCCGGCTTTGCTTGATGCTTTAGCCAAGGATTTTATCGAGAGTGGCTTTGATATCCGTAAGCTAGAAAAAACAATTCTTTTGTCCCGAGTTTACAACTTAACTTATGTGCCTAACGATACCAACCAGTTTGATGATAACAACTTCTCCCACTGCTTTATTCGTCCAATGATGGCGGAAGTGGTAGTGGATGTGCTTTGTGCAGCAACAGGTATGGTAGAAAACTTTGGTGCAGAAGCTCCTAAGAATGCCAGAGCTATTGAAGTTGGAGCTAGCAGGGTTAACTCTAGCATTAGTTATGCTTTCCGGATTTTTGGCAGACCACCTCGTACCGCAGCTTGCGATTGCGAAAGATCCATGGAACCAGCACTACCCCAAAAATTATATCTGATGGCCGATACTAACTTGCAAATCAAGGTTGAATCCCAAGGCAACATGATCAAGAAAATACTTGCAGAAAACTCTGATGACCAAAAAGCACTCGAAGAAATGTTTCTTTCCACTTTAAGTAGGTTGCCGAACGATCGCGAAAAGAAACACTTTGAAGAATACCGTACGAAAAGTATAGATAGAAAAACGGCATTTGTCGACACCCTCTGGGCGTTGTTGAATACCAAGGAGTTTATTTTTAATCATTGAGATTTTGTCGGCTTGCTAATCACAAGCAGAGTTCCAAGCTTGCCCTGGAACTATAGGCAGAATGAAACTTAAGGGCACCAAAGGATTTATCATGGCTGCTAATTTTGCTTCAGATTGCGAAGGGTTTAACCGCCGTAACTTCTTAAGAATTGGCGCAGGCGCAGGACTTCTTGGCCTAAGCCTTCCTGAAATATTAAAACTAGAAGCTCACTCCGCTGCTAAAAGAAATGGCGTTTCATCTTCCAAAAAAGCTGATGCCATTATCATGGTCTGGCTTGCTGGCGGACCTTCTACCATTGATATGTGGGATCTAAAGCCAGATGCTCCCGAAGGCATTCGTGGCGAATTTAAGCCAATCAATACCTCTGCTGCTGGTATTCAAATCAGCGAGCATATGCCTAAGATGGCGAAAGTCGTTGATAAAACAACAATCGTTCGCTCCATTTATCACTCTATCCCTTCCCATGGCCCTGCAACTGTGTTCATGACTACCGGAAACAAGCCAACCCCAGCGCTTCAATACCCTTCAATGGGTTCGCTGGTAAGTAAACTTGCCAAGGGTGAAGAAGGTGTACCTTCCTATGTTTCGTTTTCGGATATCCGCGGCGGTACCGCAGGTTCCTCTGGCTATCTCGGCACCGCCTATAATCCTTTCCTTGTTGAAGGTAATGCAGGTGGCGATGGCAAAGGTAAAGCAACGCTAAAGGTTCGTGGAATACAACTTCCTACCGACTTCACCTTGGAAGAATTGAACAACCGCGATAAGTTGCTTTCTGGCTTTGATGCAACCTTCCGCGAAGTAGATAAAAAAGCTGACCTTATCCAAGGCTTTGATGCTTTCCATCAACAAGCTCTTGATATCCTTCGTTCTGACAAAACCCGCAAGGCTTTTGATCTGACTCAGGAAAAACCTGAAACCAGGGCCCGCTATGGCGCTGATAACTTTGGCCAAAGCGCACTTGCTGCAAGGCGACTTGTAGAATCTGGCGTTCGCTTTGTAACCATTAGCATTGGTGGTTGGGATACCCACAACAAAACCTTCGAAGCACATTCGAAGAAGTTGCAACCCACTTTGGATAATACTCTTTCAGCGCTTATTTCCGATCTCTCTGATCGCGGAATGCTGGATCGAACCATGGTATATTGTGCGGGCGAATTCGGCCGTACTCCTAAGGTTAACAAAAATGTTGGCCGTGATCACTGGGCCAGATCTATGGCTGTGGTCCTTGCAGGTGGTGGGTTCAAACGCGGTTATGCTCATGGAACCACTGATGGCCAGGGCATGGCTGCCGCAACGGATCCTTGCCTTCCTGATGATGTCTCATCGACGATTTTTGCTAACCTTGGAATCGATCCCAAAACTGAGATTAATTCTTCGACAGGCAGGCCTATCCAGTTGTTCCGCGAAGGAACCGTTGTGGATAAATTGCTTGCATAATTTGAATTTAAACCAAAGACCCCCAGCTAATCCCTGGGGGTTTTTTATTGCCTTTAGAAAGGGCAAAGTAATCAGGATGCAAATTATGGACGAGTTGCCGTATTTATGCGATCATAATTAGCATGTTAATTTTCTGTTGCAGGGGTGATGCCATGTTTAAGCAGTACATTGTTTTGGTGGTTCTGTTTTTTCTAGTTGTAAATAATCAAGCCAGTTCAATTCAGATCAGCCAGCCATCGATTTCCGAAATGATTAAAGCATTAGGGGATTCCTCATTTGAAGTGCGGGAAAAAGCAGAAAAGGATTTGGGATTAGCAGGTGAGTCAGCACTTGAGCAATTACGCAAAGAAAGAAAAAGCGAAGACCCTGAAATCAGGCGAAGGGTTGAGACTCTGATCAAGAAAATTGAGATGGAATCAGATAACAAAAAGCTGATTGATCCAAAGAAAATCAGCATGAAGCATTCGGATGCCCCCGTTACCGAAGTGATAGCAGATTTGGTGAAGCAATCGGGATATCGGATCGTGTTGGAAGATAAAAGCCGTGCGTTAGAATCAAAAAAGATCAGTGTGGAAATGAAGGGAGTTCCTTTTTGGGAGGCGCTTGAGACAATAGCGATGAAGGCAAACTTGGTGGAAGTAGCAGGCATTCAGGGGGCAGCGGGAAATCCAATTAGGGTTGAATTTCCGAAGCCGAATGTATTTCCGAGGGCCGTACCAAAACTGGTGCCTCCCGCAGTGCCTCCCGCAGTGCCTCCAAAAGAAGTAGAAGAGCCAAAGAAGGGTGTAAAAAATGAAGTGGGGCCACAGGCAATCAGGGTTTTATTTGTACCTCAGGAAAAAGCCCAGCAAGTTGTGCCTCCGCCAGTTTTACCCCAACCTTTATTGCCTCCAGGAATTGGGCAGGTCTTTGGGCAGATTGCAATAGGGATGGACCAAGCACCTGCCGCACGGGCCAAAGAAAATGTGATCATTCTTAAAGAAGGAAAATTTGATTTATTACCAACAGATAACCGATCCGCTTACAGAATTCGCTTATTGAAAACTCCTGAAACAGTATTTGGAAAACCTGATGATAAGCACATCCTTATTGGGTTGGAAGTTACGCCCGAACCCCGGTTTAAATTGCAGGAAATTACCGGAGTAAAAATCACGAAAGCAGTTGATGAATTAGGCCAGATATTAGAGCAAGACACCAATATTTCGCGCAATGATATACTTGCCCCGCCTATGCCAGGAAGGATTATAGCACGGCCTATTCAAGCAATAGGTCAGGAAGGAAAAGCAGGTGCGGTTGATTCTAAAGTGCCGATTCATTTTCTTAAGGCACAAAAAGAATCCAAGAGCATTCAGATGCTTGAAGGAAAGCTTATTATGCAGGTTTTTGATGATTCAAAACCTATCCTTGAAATAACGAATATCGAGAAGGAAGTGGGGAAAAAGATCGAAGGGAAATCAGGTGCTTGGCTTAAAATTAATGAGTATAAAAAAGATACTAAAGGGTCCCACTCTCTGCGCATTGAATATGATATTCCGGCGGATGCGGTTGCTGCAAATGCTCAAAACAATCGGATCCAATTAGGGAACATTGGGGTTCAGAATAACATTGTCATCCAGAATGGCCAATTTAACATTATTGGTGGTGCAGCGCCTACAAATCTGGGCGGGTTTAAAATCCTTGATGCAGAGGGCAAAACTTTGACCCCCAATTCTTCTTCCACCAGTATGCAGGTTGGGCCGGGGGGCACCAAGCGAAGTATAAATGTCACCTATCCCGCAAGCTCGAATCCGCCTTTCAAAATCATATACGAAGGCGGAACTCCAATCGCTGTTGAAGTACCTTTCAGTTTAAAGCTGATCCCTCTGCAGTAATTTTTTACAGGGGAAGATTTTCGGTTGGTTTGATGCGGTCGCCATGCGCCTGCCTCATTAGTACCCGATTGATTACCTGAAGAAATGCAACAGCACTGGCTTCAATAACATCGGTACTGACAGCCCTGCCATTTAATACCTTGCCTTCAAATAATGCTTCGATTTGAGCTTCGCCTTGCGCATCTTCTCCGACGGTGACATTTCTCAGGCGATAATCTTTCAGGGTGACATTTACGCCTGTAAGTTTTGAAATAACTTTGAAAACTGCATCTACAGGGCCGTCCCCAATGCAAGCATCTCGAACAATATGGCCATCTTTATGCCATAGGGCAACAACAGCGGAAGGAATGGTTCCAGTGCCCGCATTGCAAGTAACGGCTTCCAAAGTCCAAATGGTGGGATCGGAATGAATTTTTGCTTCAGCAAGTGCTTCGATATCTGCATCGTAGATGACTTTTTTACGGTCTGCGAGGATTTTGAAATCGTCGAAGAGCCTTTGGAACTGGGCTTCATCAAGGTGATAGCCTAATTCTTGTACTCTCTGCTTTAAGGCATGCCTGCCACTGTGTTTTCCAAGTACGAGATCGGTTTGAGCCAAGCCGATATCAACTGGGTTCATGATTTCGTAAGTGGATCTTTCTTTGAGCATGCCATCTTGATGAATGCCTGCCTCATGAGCGAATGCGTTTTGCCCAACGATTGCTTTGTTGCGTTGTACTTGAATTCCCGTTACATGGGAAACGAGCTTGCTAGTGGAGAATATTTTTTTGGTGTTGATGTTGGTTTCCAGCTTGAAGTAGTCCTGACGAGTTTTGATAGCCATCACAACTTCTTCAAGGGCGCAGTTTCCAGCTCGTTCACCGATGCCATTGATGGTGCATTCGATTTGTCGGGCACCTTCCAAAACTGCAGCAAGGCTATTCGCAACGGCAAGGCCGAGATCATCATGGCAATGCACACTCAGAATAGCTTTATCAATACCCCGGACATTTTTTTTCAGGTGAGCGATCACCTTGGCGTATTGTTCGGGCATGGCATAGCCAACGGTATCGGGAATATTAATCGTTGTAGCGCCAGCCTCGATTGCTTTTTCAACCACTTCCGTAAGGAAATCGAGTTCGGTACGGGCAGCGTCTTCGGGGCTAAATTCTACATCATTCAAGTAGCCTTTAGCTCTTTTAATACCATCGACGGCCCTGCGTACGATCTCTTCTTTGGCCATGCGTAGTTTGAATTCGCGATGAATGGCGCTGGTTGCAAGGAAAACATGGATGCGAGGTTTGGGGTTATCTTTGAGGGCTTCCCAAGCGCGATCGATATCAGGGTTATTGCAACGGGCAAGGCCGCAGATGATCGGGCCATGAATTTGCCTGGCGATTTCCCGTACGGATTCGAAATCCCCTGGTGAGGCAATAGGGAACCCAGCTTCGATGACATCGACGCCTAGGTCGCGAAGAGCCATTCCCACTTCAAGTTTCTCAGCAAGGTTCATGCTAGCGCCGGGCGATTGCTCGCCATCGCGAAGCGTGGTGTCAAAAATGATGATCTTATCCTGGCTCATAAAAAACTCCCGACAAAAAAAAACCGGAACCTTTTGGCTCCGGGGTTATCATTCTCGTTTAGGTTGTAATCAATTTCGAGAAAAATCCCCGGTTCATCCCTTGAGGGGAAGAATAAGGAGAAGCTCAAGAAGTAGTAATTCTCGATTCATAGTTAAGAGTTATAATAGGGTTAAAACCTGATTCATGCAAGCTTTCTGGGCATTATTGGAATACATTTACCAAATTTTGGTTCCAATTACCCGGTTGACTGGCTTGGGAATCTGTGCGAAAGTAGGAAAATAAGAGTTTATTACCCGCCTTCTTTCCTGATGATTTGCAGGAGTTAATAATGAATATCCGAGAACAGCGCCGTAGTTTTATTAAGAAAAGTTCTACCCTTGCAGCAGGCTTGATGGTTGCTCCGGGAATCATCAGGGCTCAGGAAAATAAGCCAAAGCTTAACATCGGTTTGATCGGGTTATCTGGTAAAGGCGCATCGAATCTAGATGGGGTTTTAAGTGAAAATATCGTTGCCCTTTGCGATGTGGATGAAAACAACGCTGCCAAGGCAAGAAGTGCCCATCCTAAGGCTAAGTTTTTTCAAGACTACCGAAAATTGATCGACCTCAAAGAACTTGACGCTATCGTGGTTAGCACTCCAGACCATGTGCATGCCGTGCAGGCCATAGCTGTGATGCAATCTGGCAGACCCGTTTATTGCGAAAAGCCTTTGGCCCATTCGGTGCTAGAGGTTCGAAAGATGGTGAAAATCGCAAATGAAAAAGGGCTAGTCACCCAAATGGGAACGCAAATTCATGCGGGGAATAATTACCGCAGAGTTGTTGAAATTATACAAGCAGGCGTATTGGGTGAAATCAGTAGAGTCCAAGTATGGGTCAATTCCCTTCCCAATATTCGAACCCTTTCCAAGACCCCAGTAACAGTGCCTGCAGGTTTTGATTACGATCTTTGGCTTGGGCCTGTTGCCCACCGGCCTTATGATCCTGCCTTTACGCACTTCAACTGGAGATATTTCTGGGAGTTTGGTGGCGGAGTGTTTGCAGACATGGCATGCCATTACATGGATCTTGTGCATTGGTCTCTTGATTTGCGAAAACCCCTAACCGTTGAGGCGGTTTCGAAAAGGATTCAAGCAGGTGATCAAACTGTTCCAGATCTTGTCAAAGCGGATTATAACTATCCTGCTAGAGGCAATAAGCCCGCGGTACATCTTACTTGGTATAATGGAGTGAAAGGGCCGGGTTGGGATCATGTCGAACCTTACCACGGTTTTGCTTCAGGGATTCTTTTCGAAGGAACCAAAGGCCAGTTGATTGCAGACTACTCTAAGTATAAACTTCTGCCCGAAGATAAGTTTAAAGGCTTTACTGCACCACCCGCAACCATTCCGAATTCAATAGGCCATCATCAGGAATGGGTTGATGCGATAAAAAATAAGAAAGTAACTACTTGTAATTTTGATTACAGCGGGGCGCTTGCTGAAACCGTATTGCTGGGTAATGTCGCTCTTCGCAGTGGTACGAAAATAAGTTGGGACGACGCCAAAGGCACTACTGGTAACAAGGACGCAGACAAATTCTTATTCAGGGAATATCGAAAAGGTTGGACTTTGTGATTCTTGGAAATCACTAGTTGAAAAAGAAATGGATGGTTTTGACGAGAAACACATTTAAGATAAGAGTCGATATGATGGAACTAACAACGCCTTGGGTTGCTGCTTTGCCTACGCCTTCGGTTCCGCCTTCGGTTTCCATTCCGTAGTAGCAACCCGAGATTCCGATTGCGAGTCCGAAAACGAAGGTTTTCCCCAAGGCAGGCAAGGATTCTCGTAAGGTTAGCACTCTTAGCACTTCATTTTGATATTGGGAAAAACTCATCGAGCCGGTAAGTGATTCCGTTAGAAATCCTGAGTAAATTGCCAAGTATGCGGTGAACACTGTGAGGATCGGAAGTGAGATTACACATGCTAAAATTCTGGGTGCTATCAACGCCTGCATCGGTCTTATTCCCAAAAGCGTAAGGGCGTCAATTTGTTCTGTTTGTTTCATTGAGCCAATTTCCGCAGCAAGGCTTGAGCCCGATCTTCCTGCAAGAATTAGTGCCGAACATAATGGGGCAAATTCAACTACCACTGCCAGCGCCAAGGCCTGGGGCAGGTATGTCATTGCAGATGGGCCTGCGACATTTACTAAGGCATCGCGCAAATGAATCCAAACTACGACTCCGATTGCCAGCCCTGCAACAATTGCCAAGGGAAGGGCGCCAATTAAGATTTTATAAGTTTGGCGAATTAATTCCTGCGGAGTTTTGAACGCAAACGGAAGTTGATAAACAGCTTCCAAGGTGAACATTATCCCGTGGCCTATTTGTATCAGACTATGCATTTCAAGCCTTTCAAGATTTCCTGGCGGTGAAGGTCCAGTGCCTATTGGAAGACTGAATTACGGTGAAGGCCTCAAAGCCAAATAGTTTTACCATTTCGCGAACTTCCGCAAGAGATAGCGAAGCGTGCAGCGAATCTGTAAACAGTTGTTTTTGTTTAGGCGTGGCATCGCCTGCATGCAGATTGACAATGTTGTGAAGTTCGACAATGGAAAAAGGGCGAAGCAGATCACGGATAAATAATAACCCATCTTTTTTGGTGACTCGGATCATTTCCTTAAAGCATTCAAGAGGATTTGGAATGTGATGGATGATGCTGTTGGAAATAACTTGGTCAAAAGATTCATCAGAATAGGGCATTTTTTTTGAATCAACTTGATCTAGAGTGATGGAATCTTCCAGGCGTGCAGTTTGGATATTTTTATTTCCTAGTGTCAGCATTGATTCTGCGAGGTCGATTGCAGTAATCTTTAGGCCAGTGTTGCGTTTGCACATCACTATGGGGATTTGGGCGGTGCCTGTGCCAACATCGAGAATCTGAACGCCATCGGTTAGATTCCTTGCAGCAAAAAAATCGTTGCAAAATACTTCGTTGACTTGGCTGTGATCCATAGAGTCGTATTCGAAGGCTTCCTCGAGGGTGTCCATCACTTCGGGTTCTAAAATTCGTTGCAGGCTTGTCATTTTTTGTGGTGCGTGTGATTGGGGATTAGGACGAGAAGTAGTTTAATGCAGAAAGGTTTGGGAGTAAATAAGGGGAATAAAAAAACCCCGCTAATACATTTGACTGCGTTAGCGGGGCCGGAACAGAGAAGAGGCCAAGGGTATAAGTTAAACTTTTGGGGCTTGTTCTGTCAATGATTTAAAAAAATAATGCGATGATTATTAGGTGTACGTTTGTTCATACACGCGTAATAATTGATACAATCAATTTAGATTCAAAAGTGAGGACAATATTTATTAAGGGCGAGTTTTGCAACGATAGGTTGCACCTGCAGTGCATTCTTTTATAATAAAAGGTAGTGTTCTAGCGCAATTTAGGCGCATTCGATTTTTATTGGGACTGCCATGTTTGATGGTTTACGAAAAGGGTTGGCCGCAGCTTTAAAAACCCTGCGTGGAAAAGGGCGCCTTTCTGAGGCGAACATCCGCGAGGCGATGGAAGCTATCCGCATCGTTCTTCTCGATGCCGATGTGAACTTCACCGCTGCTGAAAACTTTATTAATCGCATCACTGAAAAATCAATCGGCCAAGAAGTTCTTCGCAGCTTAGACCCTAGCGAACAAATTGTAAAATTCGTTTACGATGAGCTTGTCTTGCTTATGGGGCCTGTGGATACCGCTATTCCTTTCGCCAAGGATCGGCCCACAATTATTATGCTTTGTGGCCTTCAAGGGCAGGGGAAAACCACCACCGCAGGCAAACTTGCGCTGACACTTAAAGGCAAAGGTCGCAAGCCATTATTGGTTGCAGCAGATCTTCAAAGGCCTGCCGCTGTCGAGCAATTACGCGTTTTAGGCGAGCAGATTCAGGTTCCTGTTTATTCCGAAGTTGCAGAACCTGGCAAGCCTGTCCCTACTCCTGTCGAAGTTTGCGTTAATGCAATCGCTTACGCCAAGCGAACCCTTATTGATACGGTAATTCTCGATACTGCAGGCAGATTGCATATCGCTGAAATGCCCATGGATGAACTTAAGCAGATTGATAAACTCGCTAAACCAGATCAAGTTTATCTTGTATGCGACGCAATGACTGGTCAAGATGCAGTCAATAGTGCTGCAGCATTTAACGAGGCTTTAGAATTAAATGGCGTAATCCTTACCAAACTTGATGGTGATGCCCGGGGTGGGGCAGCTTTATCCATCAAAGAGGTTACGAAGGTCCCGATCAAGTTTATTGGGGTTGGTGAAAAGCTTGACAAGTTGGAAGAGTTTCGGCCTGAAGGCATGGCGCAACGGATCTTGGGCCAAGGCGATATCATGTCTTTGGTTGAAAAAGTCAGCAAAGTTCAGTCGGATATTTCCAAGGAAGAATTGGAAGAGCAACAGAAGAAATTGCGGGATGGCGACTTCAATCTAAATGATTTTAGAAAACAATTTGAACAAATTGCCAAAATGGGGTCGATGAAGGACCTGATCGGTTCCATGCCAGGTATGGCGGATATGGTTCCTGCGGGGGAAGACCCTGAAGCTGCGTTCCGAAGAATCAAAGGAATGTTGGATTCTATGACCCGGGAAGAACGGGCCAATCCGGATGTTTTAGACCAAAATCGAAGGCGTAGAGTTGCTGCAGGTAGCGGGACGCAACCCCATGATGTGAAACAGTTTCTGAATCAATTCGAGCAAGTTCGCAACTTAATGCGGGCCATGTCGAAGATGAGTGTTTGGGAAAGAATTAAGATGGTTTCGGGGATGGGTAAGATGGGTGCCTTTCAGCCCGGCGCAAAACTTAAGACAAAGGGCGATACAGGTCATAGAAAAACACCTAAGGAACGGGCCAAAGAAAGAAAAAATAATAAAAAACGCTAGTTTCTTAAAATGAATGAAGAAAGGTAGTGGGTTTCTGACTCAATCTTTCATAAAATAAAAAATTGGCATACCTTTGGAAAGGAAGAAGCATGGCAGTTAGCATTAGAATGAAACAGTTTGGAAGACATGGCAGGCATTTTTACCGCATTGTTGCCATTGATAAACGCAGAGCACGCGATGGCGATGTTCTGGAAATTTTAGGCACCTACGATCCTTCGGTTAAAATCAAGGAATCCCGGGTAATCCTTAAACCTACAAGAATTAAGTATTGGCTGAGCGTTGGCGCACAGCCTTCTGATCATGTTGCAATCTTTCTCGAAAAGTACATGGAAAAATTCGAGAAGGCTGAGGCAGCAGCAAGTTCTGGTTCCTAATAACCATGCGGTTTGATGTGCTGACCTTGTTTCCTGATTTATTTCAAGGATATCTGTCTCAGAGCCTTTTGAAATTGGCGATCCAGACGGAAAAGGTTTCCA
>Ga0194055_10002647_pt1 | contig 14100 bp, 12 predicted proteins | sample SepL449m_MetaG_FD_155482 | JGI IMG/M metagenome (GOLD analysis project Ga0194055, IMG submission 155482) | Anoxic zone freshwater microbial communities from boreal shield lake in IISD Experimental Lakes Area, Ontario, Canada - Sep2016-L442-9m | ecosystem: Environmental > Aquatic > Freshwater >... | reverse complement strand
CATTCAGGTTTGGGTGGATCGCGCGGTATCCGATGCGAACCCGGCAATGCTTCGCCATCTCGATCAACGGCTCAGCGAATCGCGGGGGCAGCTCGAATTGGTATCCCCGATTCAATGCATCGAAGGGGGAGAACAAGCCAAGAACGACGAGTCCACGGTCAACCATATCTTTCAAACCATCGATCGCGACGGTCTGGATCGACGCTCCTATGTCGTGGTCATTGGAGGTGGTGCATTGCTCGACGCGGTTGGTTATGCGGCCGCCATCTCGCACCGAGGCATCCGATTGGTTCGATTTCCGACCACGACGCTTGCGCAAGCCGACTCCGGTGTCGGGGTAAAAAATGCCATCAATGCATTTGCCAAAAAGAATTGGAAAGGGACCTTTGCAGTCCCTTGGGGAGTGGTCAACGATCAATCGCTGTTAGCCCATTTGCCCGATCGCGATTTTCGATCGGGCTTTTCGGAAGCTGTCAAAGTCGCGATGTTGAAAAGCCCATCGGCGTTTCGCTATTTGTGCCAACACGCTCCAGACATTGCGATCCGAGATTGGACAGCGGTGATGCCCGCCATTCGATCGAGTGTTCTGATGCATTTGCATCATATCACGCATGGAGGCGATCCCTTTGAAATGCAAGAAGCGCGACCGCTGGATTTTGGGCATTGGTCAGCTCACAAACTCGAACAGCTCACGAAGTACGATTTGAGGCACGGAGAAGCGGTTTCGATCGGTGTCGCGCTCGATACGTTGTACTCCCATTTGGTCTTGGGACTCGATCGTCAGGATGCCATGATGGCCGTTCAAGCACTGTTGGACTTGGGCTTGCCGATCCACCATCCGATGTTGGAATCGGATGTTGTCTTTGATGGTTTAGAAGAATTTCGACAACATCTCGGTGGACGACTCACGTTGACCATGGTCAAGAGTATCGGCCAGAGCGTGTCGGTCCATGAGGTCGATCGTATGGCCATGACTGACGCGATCGCACTTCTTCGAAACCTGCAGTTCCGATCGAATGCAGACCGTTCCGGAATCTCTTCCTCGGAAAGCGATCGTTCATGAGTGCGGAAACTTCAAGTGCAATTTGGGTTCGGCTCGGACTGCAGAACGCATTCCACCAAGTCACTTGCGGTTCCGAAGACCTGGATCGAGGTGATCGCATCGTCTGTCGAACCGAACGGGGGCTCGAAATCGGCAGCGTGCTGAGCGATCGATCCGATGCCCCTTCGACGACAGGTCAATTTCTTCGCAAGGCATCCCCTGAAGACGAGTTTTTGTGGTCCAAACTTTTGGAACTGAATCATGTGGCCACGGATGCATGCCGTTCCCATGTGGAAGGTTTGCACGCAGGAGATGTCCTTCTGGATGTCGAACCACTTTTGGATAGCTCGAAAGTGATCTTTCATTTTCTCGGCGAACCGTCGGCGACGATGGTGGAGAACCTGCCGAATTTGACCGCAATCTATTCTGCGAGCGTCGATCAAACTCCATTTGCAAAAGCCGTCGTTGCGGGTTGCGGAACGGAATGTGGCACTTCATCGAAATCGGGTTGTGGATCAGGCGGCGGATGTTCGGTCTGTGTCTCGTCCGGACGCGGATGTGCTCGCCCGCGATGAGCCGTGGATACTGGGCACGTATCGAATCGCAAGCAACTCTTTAGCAGGCCTGGACTATCAGGCCTGGATGGGCCGACAAGATCCCATGCCGGCGGTCTCGGCAACCGGACTAGATCGGCATGATGAGAAAAATGCTATTCTGCAATCGCTGGGCGCGGTACGGCCTGGTAGGGATCGGCATTCATCACTTTCGGTTCGCTGGCCTTCGTGCCGGGCATGATTTGAAAGCGCGGGTCGAAGTTGATCATGGTCGAGGCGAGCTTGTTCAAGACGCCCGCGTCTCCCTTCACCTTCGCGGTGCCATCTTTGATCTGTGCTTCGAGCGTTTTGGCCCCCACCATCGTCTGTTCCAGATCGGACCGGTTGATAGTGAGTGTCAGGTCGGGCTTCTCGGCGAGGAAGCCCTTCAGGTTTGTGAGCGCGGCATTCTCCAATTCGATCAGGAACTTTTCCCCATTGTCCGGCGTGACGAGGTTGATCGTAAACCGCATGCCCTCGGCCTTGCGGCTATCCATGCGAATGCCGAGGAAGTTGAGGAACAGTTCGGTAGACATCGCCCGGATCACATCGGGGCTGTTCGTATCGGCGATATCCCCTTGCGGAATGCCCGATCGAAGCTCGAACGCGGCGGCGAGGAAACTGTTCCGCAACCCGGGGTTCTCCTGCTGATAACCGATCTGCTCGAACACGTCGGCCAGTAGGTCCTTGGCGGTCTGGTTCTCCGGTTCGGCCTGCACGAGCTTGTTCAAGATTTCCTGCGCCAAAAGATATTTGCCCTGGTCATGCAGTTCCCGCCCTTTGAGTAGGATCTTCTCGGCCCCGCCCATCATCTCCACGTACAGGGGGGCGGATTCGCTTTGAGGGAGCGGGATGAGGTTGGTCGGGTTGCCGTCCCAATACCCAAGGTACCTCTGGATGACGCCCCGGCTGTTGTTCTCCGGCGACCCGTGGTAGCCCCGGCAGTGCCACTGGGCCAGGAGTGTCTTTGGAACCCGATAGACGTTGTGGATCTCGTTGATGGTCACACCCTGGTTGGCGAAGTGTAGCACCTGGTTGTTCATATGGGCGTAGAGGTCTCGCTGGGCCCGGAGGACTTCCTGGATCCGGGTGTTACCCCACCTCGGCCAGTGGTGCGAGGCGAACAGGACCTCGGCCTCGACGCCGAACCGGTGGAGCGCCTCGCTAATGTATTTTGACCACCGCAGCGAGTCTCGCACTGGTGCGCCACGCAGTGTGTAGATGTTGTGCATCGAGGCGATGACGTTTTCGGCGATCCACAGGGCCTTCATCGCGGGGATGTAGGTGTTCATTTCAGATGGTGCTTCGGTGTTCGGTGTGTTCTGGAAGATCATCTTCACACCGTCGACCTCGAACTCCTCGATGTCCTTCTCGACGATTCGTGTCGGGGCGATTAACCCGGTTGCACCGGCCGACACGGCTTGGCCGAGGCCCTGACCAACAAAACCGTGCGGGCTGGCCGGCAATAGGAGACCGTACTGGTAGAAGAGCCGCCGGTTCATGGCGTTGCCAGCGTAAACGTTCTCGGAAATGGTGTGCTCCAGAAAGTCGCGGGGGGCGATGACCGGGATCTTCCCGGACCGAACGTCCTCTGGCTTGACGATCCCAAGCACCCCGCCCCAGTGGTCGCCGTGCGAGTGGGAATAGATGACGGCCGAGACGGGGAGGTTATTGCCGACGTGCGCCTGAAACAGTTTCCACGCGGCGCGGACCGTTTCCGAACTCACCATCAAGTCGTAGACGATCCAGCCGGTCTTGCCCCGGATGAACGTGATGTTGGCAAGGTCGAACCCGCGCACTTGGTAGATACCGGGCACCACTTCGTATAGCCCGTAGTTGTTGTTCAGGACGGACTGGCGAAGCAGCGAAGGGTGGATGCTGTCGAAGTCGTCCTGCTTCTCGAGGAACTGGAAACGCTCCATGTCCCAGGCGACGTTGCCTGCGTCGGCCTTGATCTTGAGTTCCTTCATCGGGGAGATGAGGCCCTTCTTCTGCTCCTCGAAGTCCCGCTTGTCCGCGAACGGCAGGTCGGCCTTCGCATTCTTCAACACTTCCACCGTGAACTTGGAGGGCCCCTTTCCTTTGGGGTGGAAATGCCCTTTCAACGGAGCGGGTTCTTGAGCGCGTGCCTGGCCTTCATCTAAGACCAAATGACCGGCGACGGCGAAAGCGGCACCCGCCGCAGGAAGGGACTGCACGAACTGGCGTCTAGTTGTCATGTGTGTGAGCGTCCTTTTGAGACGAACCTATTTCTCTTTGTAGGATACTAGTCAGCCGCAGCGAGCACGGTGGAGGCCGATCGGCACACACCACCGCAGACGCGGCGAGTGATGCTCCATTGTAAAATCGGTGGACCCGCAACGCTGGTGATTGCGATAGGTACGCCCGTCATGGGCATTGGTTGATGGGGTTCACGTTCCCTGAGCAAGATATAGGAATCTGCCGAAAACTCATCCTACCAAAAGGGAAGCGTCTAGGGGACACTGACTTTTTCTACGAGTGAGGTCGCGGGGCCGAGGTTGCCACCTGTAGTGGGCCGACTCCGTTTGGTCTGCATGCGTGTCGAAGCGAACATGCATCGGTCGGTGGCATTCGAAGTACATCCGCGCTGATGATTTGGAAGGGCGATCGGATCGCAAGCAATCAACCCCTTTTGCATATCCCCCAAGGTCTCTTTTCGACGAATCGCCACCGATGAACGAGCTGTAGCCAGCAAACGGTCCATCAGGAAGCAGACGATCCACCGCTTCGGGTCATCGGATTGTTTGTCGCGTGTGGCACCACGGGAGCGTCTAACCGCGAGAAGAATGCGTCTTCGCGCATCTGAACGATGCAAGATCCAGGTATCCATGCGAGTATCGAAAAAATGCCTGTGATCGCCATTCCCAACCACAACTGCGGATAACCTTCCACCGGAAGACGGTTGCCATGCCCATCCGTGCGAATGCCCATGCCCGGCGAAGTTTCAAAGATTTTTAAAATCCCAAATCCCGATAACCCGATCCCAATCAATACGAAAACAACGCAAACAATAAACGCAACATACACAACAACCAAAGGAAGCACTTTGGCGGGACGCAGAGGTTGGATTTCCGGCGGCTCATAAGGATTCATGCGTTGACCTGCGATGCATGAGTACGAACATGATTCCGTAGTACCGACATGGTCTTAGGCATGTCGCAACGAACGCTTCCATCTACCCAACCTGCGGTATTCTGGCGACAGTGTAATCCACGGATCCATCGAATGAATATCGGATCCGGTAGCACGGAACTCAACCGTCCTACGTCCGCATGCTCCGAAAGTTCTACGAATTCCTCGGTCGCGATCCAGACTACGCCGCCGACGAGCGTTGCGTTACAGACTGTACGGATACTGTTTGCTTTCAGGCCGGGATGGGCCGACAAGATCCCCTGCCGGTGGCCTCGGCTACAGGACTCGCGGATTGTTATTAGTGTCAATTTTGCCTTCGATTAGTGTTCCAAAACTCTCTGAGATCATGCAACGGAGTGAGGAACACTCATTGGCACTAATCTCCACTAATGAGACACGACGTCATCGAGTACTTCGTTCCGATGCGATGGTCGTCGACGGTATTCGGTTTCCTAAGGTAATTCATGGCATGAGAGTATCACGCAAATCGCATTGTGGAGATAGGCGAGAATCGTCAAGGTTGCGAGCAAACGCCTGAGTGAAAGTTGCTCACGAATCCATGGCACCAGGTAAAGAAGTGGCAGCAAGCCCGTCAATGCAAACCACATCCATTGCATCCACCCGAATGGACCGAAAAACACATTCATCAACACGTGGACTTCGTACGGATTGGATGAAAACCACGAAATCCAAGCAAAGCCTAGCGCGAGCCCGATCGTCAAAGCAACAGCGCTGGCGATGAATGCCGGGATACGACTCGGCTTGTCAGACAAAAGAATAATCTGACTGGCGATGGCGATGGGCGAAGTCGCAAAAACCCAATTCATGAAAGGATTTGTTTGCCAGTACGTCGCTGTAGCTGTCAGATAGTTTGCGATCACTAGAGAACCGGCAATAATCGCAACGATCCCCCATCGAGTTACCGATCGTGGCGGAGGTTGGCACGGGTCAGGACGGGTGACTGACGGCGCATACGGATTATCCAAGGGAACTCTCGGTTGGTAAACGGTTTGCGATTAGCTTGCCAAGGCGTTAATCCAACGCAATTCAGAAACGGCCAATCAAGGCACCGGTCTTCAGGACTTTGTTCTGGCTCTCAACGCGTGCTCGTGCTCAGCATCGCGGTGCTCGTGCTCGTAATCGGTACCCAATCATAGCCGATCATGGATTCCGAAACACGATCATATTTCATCGCCATACGAGTCAACCTTGTAATCATTCGCACTCGCCTGGATTCGATTACGAGCACGAGCACCGTTTCACTGAGCACGAGCACGATCGGTGCGGCTTGAAGTGGATACCTAGTAATCGGTTCTCGTATCGAACGGTGCAATCAATAGCCGCAGGTGAGCCGAGACTATTGCACATTCACGAACGAAACGATTTCGACGCATTCAGATTTTCGCTGCGGTTCCCGTTGCCTCTCCATCCGATGTTTCGCCGATGATCCTGGAGAGCACGCTATTGGAGTAAAGCAAAAAGCCAATGAACAACAGGGGTACGAGTATTGGCCAGGGAAACTTGGTTGACCCGAGTGCTAAGTTCAAGATGAAGGGCAACACCATGGCTGCGATCCAGATGATCGAGTTCACGAACAACAATCGATTCTTTTCTGCTTTTGTCATGGGACACCTTTGTGTTGATTTTCCGAGTGTGAGCGATTTTTTGGATCGACGTAAGATCGGCATCACCGAGTTTCCGAAGGTGAGTTGTTCGTAGCTTCGACCGACTGGGCAAGTTCGGAGCGTTTCTTAGGCCATCGCCCAATGAAGGCTGCGAGTAAATAGGCACAAACTGGGAACAGCAGAGTCAATACCGCACGCACGGCATTGTTTAACTCGGAAGACCAACTCCATGGTATCAAGTTCCAATACCCAACGGAGAACAAAACGACGATGTAGCCTCCCAGTGTAACGCCTGCGAGCAACCACCATATTCTCTGTCCGTCATCCGAATGGAACGATTTTCTCGATGCCGTTGCAAGGAAGATTGCCAATACGAGGTTGGGAAAGAATGCGAGAACCGTATTGAGTGACAGCGTGCGGTGAATGTTCACCACTCTTTCCAGATTCTGCACCGCAACCGGCCAACCATAGGTGAACCACGCCATCAGCGCAAGCGCGCCGATCGGAGCGCAATAACCTACGATTCCCGCTACAAGGACGATCGCGTATTGCCAAAAACGTCTCTCCCTCCTTGAATGCATTGCCGTTGGTTCGTATGGATTGATCATTGTTTTGCCGTTGAATGGTTTGCGATTACGAGCACGAGCACCGTTTCACTGAGCACGAGCACGATCCATGGGCCTTAATGCCGGATCTCAACTTCTCGAAGGGAGCCATTGCAACAAAAAGGTGATCAAGGCATGCGTCGCTTCGACTTGGCGAGCGCGGCGCCCCGCAATGTCTGAATCGCTTTGAGGCATTGGAGAACTGAGTTGATGCTTGATCACTGTCAGGGATCCCGGCGGATCGCGATGACATGCAGCGCAGTAGATGACTCCGTCTAAACCAGTCGGTGCACCAGGGCCTAGATGGCCAGTGATTGCCGCCGCCAAGGTCGCCTCCGGTGTGCGTTGCAATGCCGAGAGAGCGAGTTGGCTCGTGACCCATTCGCTGACCGGTCCTCGTTCAGGATCATCCAAACCATGGCGATCGATGCCAAGCCACTGTGTTTTGGAATCGTTGCGATAAACGACCAGTGAGCCGCACAGAGAATTCGATATTCCCGGAATCTGGCCCAATTCGGCCGCTACGTTTCCTGCCGTACAGCTTTCGGCTAGCACCAATCGTTCGTTGGAAGCACGGAGCGCATCGCGCAATGCAAGGATTTTTGGGTACACTAAAAGAGATGCCTCATTCAACTAGTTTGGAAGAGTACTTGAGTCCTCCGTGATTTCAGTCTTCCGCGAATTCCTCCCACCATTGTAACTGTAGAAACTTGCGTCTATGGAGCCCCAGGTAAAGAGTACGAAAGCCCGTCCTATCGCTGGGACGGCCCTTCCCGCATTTTGCTTCGAAACCATTCAAGAGTTGGCTCATTATGCCGCGCACATCATCGCCGGATTAGTTCGCGAGAGAGCCGCGTTGGGTCAAAAGACAGTGATCGGGCTTCCCGCCGGCTCGACGCCGCTGACGACATTCCGAGAATTGATACGACTTCATCGCGAGGAGTCGTTGGATCTCTCGAGCGTCGTGCTTTTCCTGCTCGATGAATACTATGGTCTGCCGGCCGATAGCCCCCAGTCCCATCGCACATGGCTTCACGAACATTTGATCAAAGAGGTCAACATTCCTGCGGAGAATGTCTTTTGCTTTGATGGAAATGTTTCGAGCAGTGATGTTCCATTGCATTGTCGACGGTTCGACGAAGCCATCGATCAAGCGGGAGGATTTGACCTTGTCCTCCTAGGAATTGGGATCAATGGGCACATCGGATTTAACGAGCCATTTTCGGCACGAAGAAGTCACACGCGGCTGTGCGCGCTCGACCCAATCACCCGCCGGGGTGTATCGAGCGATTTTTTTGGTGAAAACAATGTTCCGCTCCATGCCCTGACTGTGGGATTGGGGCGGATCCTCGAAGCCAGCCGCATCCTTCTGCTGGCGATCGGAGAGCACAAAGCCAAGATCGTCGTAGAGACATTGGAAGGACCGGTTACGGAGCGCGTTCCCGCTTCGTTCTTGCAGGAGCATCCCGACGTGCGGGCATTGCTCGATGTGCCCGCTGCCGCGTCGCTGACGGGCTGTTCAACCCCATGGCTTTTAAAGGATGTGGAGTGGACCGATGATCTGATCAAGCGGGCCACGTTATGGCTATGCGGCAAGACCGGGAAGGCATTGCTCAAGTTGGATGCGGATGATTTCCGCGCTCACGATTTGCACGAGCTGTTGCGACAGCATGGTCCTCCCGAAGCGATCTCTCAAAAAGTCTTTCGATGGATGCTGGACACCATCGATTACCATCCGGCGGGAAAGGACAGGAAGAGAGTTCTCTGCTTTAGTCCCCATCCCGATGACGACGTGATCAGCATGGGCGGAACACTGATTCGGTTGATCAATGATCAACATGAAGTCCATATTGCCTACATGACCAGTGGCAATATCGCCGTATTCGATCACGATGCGCGTCTGGTCGCCGATTTGGTTGCTGAGTACAACCATATTTTCGATATCGACCACGAGCGCGCGGCGGCTCTGGCGGCACATGTTCGCGAATCGATCGATTCCAAACGGCCAGGACAGCCAGACAGCGATTCCATCCTTCGTATCAAAGGGTTGATTCGCAAGAATGAGGCCCGCTCCGGGGCGTACGAGATCGGTTGCCCAGAATCCAATCTTCACTTCCTCGACTTGCCCTTTTATCGAACCGGTACGATTGCCAAGCGTCCCGTCGGTCCCGAAGATATCGCGATCATCGACGCGCTCCTGCGCGAAGTGCGCCCCGATCAGATCTATGTGGCCGGAGATTTGGCCGATCCGCACGGTACCCACCGTGTTTGCGCGGAAGCTATTTTTACGGTTCTCTTTCAATGGGCGGAACGAGGAGATTCGGTTCCGGATGTTCTCCTCTATCGAGGGGCATGGCAAGAATATCCATTGCATGAGATCGAGATCGCCGTACCCCTGAGTCCCAGCGATCTATTGCTTAAGCGAAACGCGATCTTTATGCACGAAAGCCAAAAGGACAAAGCGCTTTTCCCTGGAAGTGATCCACGTGAATTCTGGCAAAGGGCCGAAGATCGCAATCGAGGAACTGCCGATTCCTACAATCGCATCGGATTGCCTGAGTTCTTTGCGCTCGAAGCATTCGCCCGATGGAAGTGGGCTCCGATTTGAGCCAAGCCACCAGGCCGCCAGTCCCTCTACTCATGCCTCAGGGCTTCGATCGGACTCATGTTGGCCGCCCGCCGCGCCGGGTACAAGCCAAAGATAAGTCCGACACCGAGCGAGATAAAGACCGAAAGCAGCACCGACCATAACGCGATCCGAGGCTCGAGTGTCATGACCGTCGGCGGCAAAAGATCCGGTGATAGTTGCATCAGCCCCCATCGGACGAAATGGAATAGTGGCCCGCACATCAACCCACATAGAACGCCCAGAAGTCCACCGCTCCCCGTCAGCACAAGCGTTTCGACCAGGAATTGTTGAATAATATCTCTCCGCTTTGCCCCCAATGCCCTGCGTATGCCGATCTCGCGGGTTCGCTCGGTCACTGTCGCCAGCATGATGTTCATGATACCGATACCTCCCACGAGCAGAGAGATGCCGGCGATGATGACCAGCATGGCATTGAACATCGAACGCGTCCTTTCGGCTTGACGCAACAACTCTTTGGGCACCACGACCGCATAGTCCTCTTGATCGTGGTACTTCTTCAGTAGACGCTCAAGAATGGCCACCGTCTCATCGACCATCGAGATATCGCCGATCGTCAACGTGATCTGCGTCAGTTCGACGATTTCCCCTTTGAAGTTAAACCCTTCGCCTGTTCGGGTCATGATCTGATCTCCGACGCGCTGACGAAATGTTTCCAAGGGGATGTAGGCGTCGTAGCTATAATCACGCGCTTCGAGACTACCACCGATCGCCGCCGATGCGCCGCGTGGTTTGGTTTGCCCAATGACGGTATAAACATCGCTCTCGACCCGCACCTTTTGTCCGATCGGATTCTCCGAGGGAAACAACCTCTTGGCGGTTCCATCCGCCAATACAATCACGTTCTCTCGGCCATCTTGGTCGTTGATCCAACGGCCTCGAGCGATCTCCAAGCGGTTGAGGTCGAAATGATCTACAGCGCATCCGACCAAATTGGCGTTGAGAATACGTCCCTTGGTCGCGAACTCCCTTCGCAATTCGCGAATGGGAACGGCCCGTACGACCGATGGAATGTTCGATAGGAACCGTTGATAATCGGCTCGCAACAATCCATAACTCTTCACCCGATTTTTGTCTGAACTGCTGCTCGTTTTGGGTTCGATGCTCCGAACGATGATGTTGTTCGCGCCGAGTTCCAAGATTTGCTGTTGCGCTTGGAAGCTGACCCCTTCACCCATGGCCACCAACCAAATCACGGTGGTTGTTCCGATAAAAATCCCAAGCGCCGCCAATGCGGAACGCATCTTTTGCAGCATCAAACTTTTTAGACCCAAACGAAAGGTCTGCAGAAACGAAGCCAGCATCTGTTACGTTCCCGTTCCGCCGTTTGTTGCCGAGGATCCTTTCGACGATGATTTCGGGGTCTTTTCCTTCTCGTTTGCATCGTCCTTCTTGGATTCGTTCGCAATTTCTTGAGCCTCCTCGACAAAGGCAAGGGGATTCAGAAGTACCGAATCTCCTTCCTGAAGACCATCGTGAATGACGGAGAATTGATCGTTCGTGTCACCGACTCGGATCGCTCGCTTCTTGATTTCGTCCCCGTGTTGGACCCAACAGTACGTGCCGCTGGTCCCTTCGACGATGGCAACAACGGGCACGGTCAGTACATCTTTGTGTTCCGCCAGCACAATATCGACGATGGCGCTCATCCCGGGCTTGAGCCCTGGATGGGGATTGAGTTTGATGATCGTATCGTACTTGACTAGATTACCTGTCCACCAACCTGCAGGTCGTGTCACTTCGGCGATCTCTGCGACTTCCCCTTCGAGAACCAATTCCTGCAACTGGACCTTGGCCTTCATGCCGACCTTGAGTCGATCGACTTTGGATTCGTGAATCCCAACTTTGACTTGCATCTGACTCACATCGGGAATCATCAACAGCGTTTGTTGTTCGCGAACAATCGCTCCCTCGGCAATGTCGGGGGTGTCTTTCCAAGCCGCCATGGATGGAAAGATCACCATCCCCGCCGTGTCGGCCTTGATGACGCAGTTTTCTAGTTGATGCTTTTCACGTTCGAGGCGGGCTTGTTCCAATGTTAGCGATGCTTCATACGACGCGAGTTTCGCCTGGGCAGCGCGAAGTTTGCTTCGAAGTTCTTGGACCGTCTTTACTTTGTTGTATTTTTCTAGCGAATCGAGCCGATTCTTCTTGAGCTCGAGCACCTTGCCAGCAGAATCGACTGCGAATTGCTCTCCTTCGAGTTGCAAGTCCTTGACGACCCCCTTTGCCGTTAATCGCAGCGCGGATTCCAGGGACAGTTCTGCCTTTCGAACCCCTTGTTCCGCTTCGAAGATCTCCTTTTCAACGTTGCTCTTTTCTTCCTTGAATGTCCCTTCGAGGTATTCGGTGATGCTCGTCTCTGCGACAGCAACATCCGACTCCGCCGTGATCTTGTTCGCGAGCGCATTCTCGTAAACGATTTTTTGTTGCAAGATCTTGTCTTCGATTTGGGACTGATCCAGCCGAACCAATTCGTCTCCCGACTGGACCATCGTTCCGGTTTCGATGACCCATAGCACGGTGCTCCCTCCTTTGACCAGGCATTTGATCTCTTTGTTGTTGGAGCTTTCCACAGCGCCGTTCTCGGTCACGGTCACGGCGAGAGTGCCGCGGGCGACCGTGTGGCTAAGGTGTTTGACGGTCTTCTCCGTATTCAATAAACGGGGAGCGAATACTGCCGCTGCGGCCGTAGCCGATAACAGTGCGATCACGATGGCCAAACGCCGTGACCAACGACGAAAGGGGGTGGGTTTGGAATCCATACTAGGACCTTCAACAATGGGCCCGAACGGGGAACGGACCGAGGGAACCAACGAACGGAGTTCAGAGGCGAACAGGTGGGAAAAAATCTGGGGCGGCAGCGTCTAGGGCGAGTCGACACCCCTCCAGGATAGTTTTATCTACACCTGTATTCTACTTGGCATACCGCATTGCACGGGATCCGATCGCACCGGTTTGTTCAGAATTTGCCCGCCGTGGGACGGTGCTTCCAGTCTGTGTGGGACAGTGCTTCCAGCCTGTCATAACCAATGTCCCCTACCCTGAATGACTCATTGAGGCAGCAATTCGAAGAGCATCGTGCCGCCAAGAGGCAATGATCGCCTTGGTTTGATGGATTGCCACAACCAGAGGTTCCCATGCTTTTGCTGCGAGCTCGTTATGGTTACCACTCAGTTGGAAATCGGTAACACCACCGCATCCTGACTCTTTTCAGCAGATCCCTGCGGCTTCACTCCGCGTGTTCCATTGAGGAACCAGCCGATCCACGTCGAACGAACGCAGTAGTGGTAACTGAGAAGCAGCACCAGGGTGGATCCAAGCGAAATGACCGCTAACTTGAGCCACGCGGGCCACGGTAGATGCAGTACCCACACTTGCCCCAGAATCACCAACGGAAAGTGAGCAATGTAAAGCCAATAGGACGAATCCGACATGTATCGAATCCAAGGCTTTTCGCTGGGAACGAGGGATTGAAACAAGCCGATGCACCCAAGTGCCATCCACCACGCAAACATCGTTTGCGAAACATTGGCAGAAATCCGGTGGGTGGATGTAGGTAACCAAGAATTCCTAAGACCGAAAAAGCCTGTACTCAACTCGAAGGCGATCGGAAAGAGGATCAGCAATGCGACTGGCAACATCCATTTCCATGAGCTACCCAATGCTTGGCTGGTGTCCTTGGCCATGTAGTAGGCGCTGCCATAAAAAAAGAACAGCGCGTAATACGCAAACACGTGCGGCATGGGCACAATCCCCATCGCGGTATCTGGGCCGAGCATCGTCCCAAGCGTGCTCATAAAGGTATTTGGCACCAACGTGAGGATCATCATGCAGGCAATGGCCGCTGGAGACAGCATCCACTTCCAATTCACCTGTTTCCAAGGTAGCCACCTGAGGAACCATTGCACGATCGCAAACAAAACGACCTGCCACCACAGAATCCATAGGAACCAAAGGTACGAAAAGACCGGAATATATATAAGACCCTGCCAGATGGATTGCCATGCAATGCCTTGTGTTGCACCGGCGGTTTTGCCTGACGCCGAGCTAACTGCGGGTGGGGCTGATGCTCCGCGCGATTCCAGTTCAGCAAGGATTCGGCTGCGCCCACCCTTGACATCCGCAAGCTCGACAGGGATACCGATCAAGGGCGCGATATAAGAAACAAATGCCAAATCCCCTTGGGCTGATCCCATCGGTGTCTCACCATTATTGTTTTTGGCTTGGAGTTCCGCCCCTCGCTCCATCAACAGATGCGCCACGTCCGCGCGACCCAAAAACGCTGCCGCATGCAGAGCGGTTCCTCCATCCTCGTTGCGAATATCAACATCGCAGCCCCGATCAAGTATGGCTTGGGCCGACGCGATGTCGCCGACCAATGCGGTCCACGTTAAGGCTGTCAATCGATACTCGGGATGCCAAGCCTTTAGAT
>Ga0194055_10002646_pt1 | contig 14101 bp, 12 predicted proteins | sample SepL449m_MetaG_FD_155482 | JGI IMG/M metagenome (GOLD analysis project Ga0194055, IMG submission 155482) | Anoxic zone freshwater microbial communities from boreal shield lake in IISD Experimental Lakes Area, Ontario, Canada - Sep2016-L442-9m | ecosystem: Environmental > Aquatic > Freshwater >... | reverse complement strand
CGTCGAGCCATGCGGTCATCCGACCGAGCCTTCCATCTGCAGCTGAATCAGGCGATTGAGCTCGACGGCGTACTCGAGCGGCAGCTCCTTCGTGATCGGCTCGACAAAGCCCGCCACAATCAGCGCCGATGCTTCGGCCTCGGACAGACCACGACTCATCAGGTAGTAGATCTGCTCTTCACCGAGCTTCGAGACGGTGGCCTCGTGCCCAATGTCGACCTGGTCGGCCATGATGTTGATGTACGGGTAGGTGTCGGTGCGGGACTCGGGATCGATGATCAACGCGTCGCAGACGACCTTCGACTTCGAACCCTCGGCGTCCTTGTTGACCCGCAAGAGACCGCGGTACGAGGAGCGACCGCCGTCCTTCGAGATCGACTTCGACGTGATCACGCTGGTCGTATTCGGGGCCACGTGGGTGACTTTGCCGCCGGCATCTTGATGCTGACCTTCGCCCGCGAAAGCGATCGAGAGGATCTCGCCGTGGGCACGCTCGCCCTTGAGGACGACGGCGGGGTACTTCATCGTCACCTTCGAGCCGAGGTTGCCGTCGACCCACTCCATCGTCGCGTCTTCCTCGGCCACGGCGCGCTTTGTGACGAGGTTGTAGACGTTGTTCGACCAGTTCTGAATCGTCGTGTAGCGGCAACGGCCGCCCTTCTTGACGAGGATCTCGACGACGGCCGAATGCAGCGAGTCCGACGAGTACGTCGGCGCGGTGCAGCCTTCGACGTAGTGCACGTAGGCACCCTCGTCGACGATGATCAGCGTGCGCTCAAACTGGCCCATGTTCTCTGCATTGATGCGGAAGTAGGCCTGCAGCGGCTGCTCGATCTTGACGCCCGGTGGGACGTAGATGAACGAGCCACCCGACCAGACGGCCGAGTTGAGCGCCGAGAACTTGTTGTCGGCAGACGGAATGATCGAGGCGAAGTGCTCGCGGAAGAGGTCCTCGTGCTCAAGCAATGCTTGGCCCGTATCGAGGAATAGGATGCCCTGGTCCTCGAGCTCCTTCTTGAGCGAGTGGTAGATGACCTCAGACTCGTACTGGGCACCAACGCCGGCGAGAAACTTTCGCTCCGCTTCGGGGATACCGAGGCGCTCGAAGGTGTTCTTGATCGTGTCGGGAACGTCGTCCCACGAGCGCGCATTGATCTCAGCAGGCTTGAGGTAGTAGAAGATGTTGTCGAAATCGATACCGCTGAGGTCGGCGCCCCAGTTCGGCATGGGCTTCGAGAGGAAGGTCTCGTAGGCGTCAAGACGGAAGTCGAGCATCCACTTGGGCTCACCCTTGTGGGCGGAGATCTGACGAATCACGTCCTCGTTGAGGCCGCGCTCGATCTTGATGACCGGGTTCTCCTCGTCGTGGAAACCCCATTTGTATTCGCCGAGATCGACGTCGGCAGTTTCGGGAGCCATTAGCTGACCACTTCCTTCGCGATATCCGCATAGCCGGAGGTCTCCAGCTCATGGGCAAGCTCTGCGCCGCCAGATCGAACAATGCGGCCGTCCATCAGTACGTGGATCTGATCGGGCTTAACGTAATCGAGGATGCGCTGGTAGTGCGTGATGATCAGCGTGCCCATGTTGGGACCAACCAGGCGGTTGATGCCGTCGGAAACGATGCGCAGCGCGTCGATGTCGAGTCCAGAGTCGGTCTCGTCGAGGATCGCAATCTTGGGCTGGAGCATTGCCATCTGCAGGATCTCGAAGCGCTTCTTCTCGCCGCCGGAGAACCCGTCGTTGAGCGAGCGCGAGGCCATCGACTTGTCGATCTCGAGCAACTCCATCGCCTCTTGGATCTGCTTGCGAAACTCGGGGATGCGGACCGGGTTGTCGACACCGTCGGGTCCACCCTTGCGATGCGCGTTGACTGCCATGCGAATGAAGTTCGCGACCGTCACTCCCGGCACGGCAAAGGGATACTGGAAGGAAAGGAACAGGCCAGCGCGCGAGCGCTCGTCGGCAGCCAGGTCGAGCAGGTTGGCGCCCTCGAACAGCACCTCGCCCTCAGTCACCTCGTAGCCGGGATGCCCCATCAGCACGTGGCTGAGGGTCGACTTGCCCGAGCCATTCGGACCCATGATCGCGTGGATTTCACCCTTCGACATCTGCAGATCGATCCCCTTCAGGATCTCTGTGTCAGTTCCGGTGATATTGGCGTGCAGGTTGCGAATAACGAGATCGGGCACGGATGCTCCTGAGGAATGGTTCGTTCGGACGAGGCGTGAGAGTGCCAGCTAGGCCTTCACTCTTCGCTCGTTGTAGGTGTGCAGACTAGCGCTATTAGGGTAGACGAATGAGGGTACCCAAATATTCCCCATTCCGCGGGTATTACGCAAGCCACTATTGATCCACAGTGGCGTGGCTGGGGGATCCGTACCCAAAAAGACAAAAGGCCCGGTCTCCGCAGCTGCGGAGACCGGGCCGATCGCGTACGACTTAGGCCGAGGGCTGATCCTCAGCGGACTCAGTAGCCGTCTCTGCAACCTCGGCAGCCGGAGCGGCCTCGGTGATTGCCGCGGCCACAGGTGCTGCCGACGAGCCGGTGTTCTCCCACACCGAGTTCGTGCCGCTCTGCATGTAGCCGATCCACGCGGGCGAGAAGACGAAGTAGAACACCAGGGAAATCCAGCCATTGATCGGCGTCTGACCCGTCATTGCCTGAGCCTTCGTGATGCGCTTATGGGTCGAGAAGAAACTCATCACGGCCGGCACGATGATCAGTGAGCCGAGCGTAATCGCCAGCAAGGACTTGCCGGGGCTCGTACCCAACTCGTCGGTGCCGCGGGCGCGACCGTAGTCGGCCAACTCGCGGTTGACGCGGTACCACCAGATCCAGGTGTAGAACGGAATCAGACTCAGGGCCGCAACGCCAACGACGCTGCAAATCTTGGCGTTCGAGTCAGTACCGGGAATTGCGACTTCTTGAGCCATTTCGGTCCTCCTTGTTCAAATTGCCTCAAAAGGATAGGCGATCTTGAGGCCCGTGGGGTACGAATGCGGGGGTAGCCCCCAGATCGTTACTCGCTCGGGTTCGCGCACCTCAGAGAACGTCTGAGGCTACTTGGCTCCTGGCGCACCATCGCGGAGATAGGCAAGCAGCGCCGTGTCGGTCAGCCACTCGACGGGTGCGTGATCGTCTGTCAACGGATCTGTCGTGGATTGGATCCGCTGCTGATTACGCGCCATCGGCTCACAGACAGTGGTCAGGGGCGCAGGCACCGTGGCCAGTCGCGCAGCCGCGCCCTCGGCTGTCCCGCTGTCTCGATATCCCGTCACGACCGTGTTGAAGTCGTTGACCTGCGACTGCTCCACAACCGGAAAGACAGCGGCCATCGTCTGCGCAATCCGGTCCAATGCCTCGTTGTGCCCCGGTGGTGAGCCCACGTTGATCATCACGGCCCCACCCGGGGTGAGTCGATCACGCACGAGCTGGAAGAACTCCTTCGTGACCAGATGAAACGGTATGTAGGGCTGGCGATACGCATCGACGATGATGCCGTCGAACCGCTGCTTCGTCGCCTCCAACCATGGCCGCGCATCCGCCTCGTGCACCGTCAGGTGCGCCTCACCCATGCCGAGATAGCGGTAGCCGACGTCGGTCACTGTCGGATCGATCTCGACTCCGTCGATCTGCCACGTCGGCCAAAAGTGCGCGTACTGCACCGCCGTCGTGCCGCCAGCGTTGCCGAGCACCGCCAAATCGGCATCGCGGGGCCGGTCGATCGTAACCGGGAGACAGGTCAGACGATCCCAGTAGCCGCCAACTAATCCCGATGACCCGACCTTGACCGAGTGTTTCGCCCAGCCTTCGTTGAGTCGCAGGACGCGCTCGCCCTGCTGGTCGTCAACGACCTGCACGAATTGGTACTCAGACTCGCCCTCCCAGACAACATGGTCGCCCGGCGCCGCCTTGACGCCCTGCTCCGGCACCAAGAGAAGCAGGGCAATTCCGACGGGGACAAGGAACGCGAGCCGCGGCAGTAACGGCAACGCGGCCGCTGCCAAAATCAAAGCCAACGCGAGCAGAGTCCGGCGCGTGCCAATCCATGGCACCAAGAGGAGCACCGAGACGAACGTGCCGAGCAACGAGCCGACCGTCGACAGGGCATAGAGGCGACCCGAGACCCGACCGGCCTCCTCAACGCTCGTGACCGAGAGGCGAATGGCCCAGGGCGCAACCGCGCCGAGCGCCGTGATTGGGACAGCAAAGGCCAGCAGCACGGCGACGAACGAACTGATCAAGACCCCGGCCGAGACGTCCGCGAAGGCGTCGGTGGCGAGCGTTAACAGTGGGCGCGTGGCGAAGGGTAAGGTGGCAATCGAGGCGGCCGCAACCAGCACCACACCCCCTAACGCGCGCTGCGTCGGCCAGCGGTCGGCGATGCGCCCACCCAGCCAGTAGCCCACGGACAGGTACAACAGAGTGAGTCCAATCACGTTGGCCCAAACCAACGTTGACGTGCCAAAAAATGGCGCCAGCAGACGCGCCGCCGTCAGCTCGACGCCGAGCGACGAGAAGCCCGCCGCAAAGACCAAAACGTAGAGACGAGCCATGCGCACGAGCAAACGGTACCCGCATCGCACCAACCTGTGTCCCTGCGCCTTAACAGAGACACAACACAAACCACCAACAACGCTTCACATACCGCCGATACAACTTGTCTCATGAACGAGAACTGGACTCCCACCAATTACCCGACCACCCCTCCTCCCGCTGCCGCAAACCAAAAGCAGCGTGGCTCGCGCCTCGTCGTACCTGTGCTGATTGCCTCGCTCCTCTCGGCCGGTTTGGCCGCTGGCGGCACAGCGCTCGTCGTCAACCAAGACGGCGGTGGCTCCACCACGATTGTTCGCCAGGTTGCGAATCCCGCCAACAGCAGCGACTCCAGCAGCTCCGTGATGCCCGTCGCCTCGACTGGCGGCATGTCCATCGAAGCGATGTACAAGAAGTACGGCAACGGCGTGGTTCGCGTTGAGCACTCCGGCGGCCTCGGCTCCGGTTTCGTGATCGACAGCGAGGGTCACATCCTGACCAACGCGCACGTCGTCGATGGCGCTCAGGGTGAGATCACCGTCTCGTTTTCGAATAACGAAAAGGTTGTTGCGAAAGTCGTCGGTGTTGACAACGCCACGGACGTCGCCGTCCTCAAGGTCGACGTGCCGAGCTCGGCGTTGACCGTGATTCCTCTCGGCGACTCGGCCGCGCAGCAGGTCGGCAGTGAGGTCGTCGCGATTGGTAACCCATTCGGCCAGGACCGTACCGTTACCAGCGGCATTATCTCCGCCGTCGCGCGTTCGATCCAGGCTCCGAACGGCTTCAGCATCAACGGTGCCATCCAGACCGATGCGGCTATCAACCACGGCAACTCGGGTGGTCCGCTGCTCGATATGTCTGGACAGGTCATCGGCATCAACTCGCAGATCGACACGGGTGGCCAGGCCAACGCCGGCAGCGTCGGCATCGGCTTTGCCATCCCGATCAACCTGGTCAAGCAGGTCGCCACGGACATCATGGCGACCGGCAAGGCGCAACATGCCTGGCTCGGCGTTCAGCTCTCGGATGTCGACCCGACAATGGCCTCGAAGACCAAGATCGGCTCCGACTACGGCGCCATGGTCGCGAAGGTCACGACCGGGTCGCCGGCCGCTAAGGCCGGCCTGACTGGCGCGACAGGTGAGACCACGATTGGGGGACAATCGTACGCGGTCGGTGGTGACGTGATCGTGGAGGCCAACGGCACCAAGATCGAAGGCGTCAAGGATCTTCAGGCCGCTGTCTCCTCGTTGAAGCCAGGCGACAAACTTGAGCTCGTCGTCAAGACCAGTGCTGGAGAGACCAAGAACATCACGGTAACCCTCGGCGATCAGCCGCAGGATCCAACCGCGCTCGCCGGCTAAGCCACTTCTCCTTAGCTGACGACTGATTGGCGGGGTCGAGCCTCCTCCGGGCTCGGCTCCGCCAACGCTCGTTGGCGGCATAGGCGGACATTGGCGAGCCCACGCGTTACCGCGCCGACGACTCCTCGGTCACACCGGGCCGAAGGCGAGGTACTTAGCGCTTATCAGCGATTTGGGCGAGCAGCGCGACAATCGTGCCGACGACCACCCAGAGCACTGCACCCACAACGGCCGCTCCAACACCAATAGCGATCGTGAGGGCGGTTCCGCCAATCAGGCCCGCGGTCAGCGCGATTGCTGCGTGGAGCACTGCCATGGCGTAAGCGGCGACGGTGGCGCGGGGAGCCTGTCCGGCTGCGCGTGAAAATCGTTCGGGAATCGTATCCATCTCGCGCATCCTACCCGGCGTCGCCATCTGCAGGGGTAGAGTCTCGGTGAAGAAGCGATTCTGCCCCTGTTTTCTGAAAGCTATCGATGCGTGCCCTCCTGATCGTCAACCCCGTTGCGAGCCGCGTCAATTCGGCTGTTGAGAGAACTGCTCAGCGTGAGCTCGAAGAGTCGGCCACGGTCGAAGTCGTCCGCACGACACGTCCTCTTGAGGCCGCCGCTTTGGCGCGCAAAGGCGTTGATGAGGGCTTTGATGCGGTAATCGTGCTCGGCGGCGATGGTACTGCGAACGAGGTGCTCAACGGGATTGGTGCTGAGGTGCCGATTGGACTCCTCCCCGGCGGGGGTACGAGCGTGATGGCCCGCAACCTCGGGCTACCACCCTCGATCCCAGCGGCGGCTCGTCGCCTCGCCGTCGCCATGCGCGAAGGCACCGAGCGCCACGTGCGGGTCGGGCGTATCAACGGCCGCCGCTTCGCATTCAATGCCGGCGTTGGTCTCGATGCCGAGGTTGTGCGTCGCGTCGACGGCCGCGAGCGAACCGCAAAACGGCGTCGCTCTCCCGACGTCGTCTTTGCCCGAGAGCTTCTCAAACTCGTCGCTCGAGGTTCCTTTAGTCATCCGCACATCACGCTGCATGCGGGCGGGCAGACCGACCGTGTCGCGTTCGTCATCGCAGTCAACCTCGCGCCCTGGTCCTACATCGGCGCGTTTCCCCTCGACCTCGCCCCGAACGCTACCGCCGATGGTGGTCTCGACATCGTCGCCCCACGCCGGATGTATCGCCGCGACGTTGCGGGTTTCGCCCAGCGCCTGCTCGTCGACCATCGTCATGCCCGTGGTACGGGCGATCCCCGCGTCGGCTATTGGCACGACGTTTCCACGGTCGAACTGCGTTGCGACTTCCCCTTTCCTGCTCAAGCCGACGGCGATGACCTTGGCGACGTGATGGACGTCTTGATTGATGTGGACCGTGAAGGCGCGCGCTACCTGATCTGACCCGTACGATTCGCCTATGGACAACCTCGTCGCTATCAGTCAAAGCTTCGGTCTCGCCGTCGCCTGCGGCCTCGCTGCCGTACTTCCCCTTGGTGTACTCGCCGTGGCCGCGCTGCTCGGCTGGCTCCCAGGGAGCGTTGCAATTGCCGCCGAGAGCCCCGCGCTGATCGTTGGCTGGGTCCTCGGCGTCGTGGAGGCAGCGGGTCGCGCGTTCCTCCCGATCCCCGTGCGCATTGGGCTCAGTGGTCTTGGTGGCGCCGTCGCCTGCGAGTTGACCCTCGGCCACCTAATCCCTTTTGTCGGCCTTCTGCTCGGCTCCGCAATTGGGGCCGGCACAGCCTGGACAACGACCCGCCTGGTCGACCGCGCAGTCGCCAGCGGTGGCCCTCGCTGGGGTGTCACCGCACTGGTCGGTGGTGCCAGCATCGTCGTGGCAGCACTGGCGATCATTCCCGCGGTTGGCCTAATCCTCGTTGGCATCGTGATCTGGGTTGGCATGCGATCGCGCAAGGATGATCAGGGACGCTACGCCGGACTCCGCGTTCTGCGATGAGCCTGCGCCGCCTCGTTATCGCAGCGCTGTTCGTGCTGTTCCTGGCGGTTACTCCCCTTACGGCAAGCGCCGCGACACCGAAACTCTCGTCGTTTCAGGCTGAACAACTCGCGCGCGAGGCCACCGGTATCACGGCCCTGATGCTCAAATACCCGATGTCCCAATGGTCCTGTGTCTTCGCGGGCGAGAACGCCTTTTGGAATTGCTCGCTCAACGCTGCCTCAGACGGACAGTCAATCGCGATCGTCAAGATTTACGATCCTGGCAAACGTGTCTGGAGCGTCACCATCCCCCGCAATGGAGCGCCAGCCGCACGCCTGACGGAGAAGACGGCTACCGCCCTTGCCGCCAAGAATCCACAGGCCGCTGATTGGATTGCCCGCTACCGCGACCACCACCTGCCCGTACGCTCGTTCGGCACCCTCGATCTGGGTACGTGGCGCGTTAAGTGGTTCAGCGGCGCCGCCGAGATCGCCGAGGTCGGCGTGGTCGACACCACGGAGGCGATCTCCTACGTCCGCACGGGACCACAGGTGGCCTGGTCGATGGCACGTGGTGGCCAAGGCTTCGGACAGAAGATCAATGAGCCCTGGGCAATTGGCACGCTGATCATCATCTTCGCCCTGGTGATGCTCGATTGGCGGCGTCTGCGCTCGCTGCGCACGCTCGACATCTTCGCGATCGTCTCCTTGGCTGCTTCGCTTTGGTGTTTCAACCGGGGCCTGATCTTCTGGGCGGTACCCCTCCAATATCCCCCGCTCGTCTATCTCCTGGCGCGCATGATCATGATCGGTACAGGCCGTAGCGCTCGCCCTGCATTCACCACACGCCTGCCGTTTTGGGTGATGGTGGTCTTGGTGCTTGTCTTGGCCGGAGGCCGGGTTGGCTTCAATGCCTACTCCTCGAACGTCGTTGACGTGGGCTACGCCGGCGTTGTTGGTGCCGATCGCATCCTTGACGGCCGCAGCCCTTACGGCAACTTCCCGACCAAGACGCCGACGCCGTGCGGTACGCGCTACTCGGATGGCAACTACAGCGGGTACATCCAGCCGAATGGGCACTGCGAGACCGCCATCGAACGCGGCGACACGTACGGACCGGCGATGTATATCGCGTACGTCCCTGGCGTCGCTGCCCTCGGCTGGTCTGGGCGTTGGGACGACCTTCCGAGCGCGCACTTTACGACTGGCTTCTTCGACTTGCTCGCAGGTATTGGTCTCGCGCTCTTCGGCTGGCAATTCGGCGGTCGCCGCCTCGCTGCGGCGATGGCGCTGTTTTGGTTTGCCGTGCCCTGGACGGCGTACACATTTATGAGCGATTCCAACGATACGATCGTGGCTGCGTATCTCGCCTGGAGCGCAGCCTTGATTGCGCGCCCGGTTGGACGCGGCGCCTTCGTCATGCTCGCGGCGTTGGCCAAGTTTGCCCCACTGATTCTGCTGCCCTTGTGGCTCAGACTCGATCGTCAGCCCCCACCGCCGCGCGGCGAATGGGTCTACGGCGAACCCGCGCTGCAACAGTCGCGAGCCGTGCGCCTCTGGGCGTTTGTACGTCCGGGCCCCGGCTCGGGTCGTACCCTGCTTGGCATGGCGCTCGTGACGGTCGTGCTTGCCGCGATGCTGATTGCGCTCGACGGGTCTGGCGCATTACGCACCTTCTGGGATCGAACGTTTGGGTGGCAACTCGATCGACCCTCGCCGTTCTCGATCTGGGATTGGGGCGAGTACCCCGGGTTCCCGAACCTCGCCGTCCTCCAGAAGATTCTCAAGGCTGCACTCGTATTTGGTGCCCTCGCACTCTTCTTCGTACCGCGCCGCCTCGACGCCACGCGCGCGCTGGCCTTTGCCGGCGCCCTGATGATCGGCTTCCAATTGGTCTTGACCCACTGGATGTACCTCTATCTACCGTGGGTGATGGTCTTCGTTGCAATTGCGCTCCTCGCACCGCGTGTTGCCATGCCGCGGCCGCGACGCACGAATGAACTCGACAGTGCCCTTCCTCGTCGCGAACGCCAACTGGTAGCCGGCGACTAGCTCAGACCGGGCGCCGAAACGCCTCCGCACTCGTTGCGCGGCCATCGTCGTCGCACGTAATCAGGATGCCCTCAAGACGCACGTCCTCGGAAGCCGGTTCCAGCCGCTGTGGCTGCTGCAGAATGAAGCGGCGGAGCGAGAGTTCTTTCTTTGCGCCGATTACCGAATCGTGCGGGCCGGTCATACCCGCATCGGTGATGTACGCAGTCCCTCCCGGCAAGACACGCGCATCGGAGGTCTGGACGTGCGTGTGGGTGCCGAGGACTGCCGTCGCGCGGCCAGCGAGGTGCCAGCCCATCGCAACCTTCTCGCTCGTTGCCTCGGCGTGGACATCGATCAGCACGATCGGCGTTGAGCGGTGCGCCTCATCGAGCAAAGCGTCAACGACCGAGAACATCGACTGCGCAGGCTCCATCGTGAAGGACCCGAGTAAATTGATCACCGCGACCTGCTGACCATTGCTCGTCGGCACGATCTGCAACCCTCGCCCCGGCAACTTGTCGAGCAGGTTTGCGGGGCGCACAACACGATCCGCCTCGATGAGATACGGCCCAATCTCCTTACGCCGCCAGAGGTGATTGCCGAGCGTCAGGCAGTCGGCACCAGCAGCCAGCAGTCGCTCTGCCAGTTTCGGTGTTAGCCCCGCCCCATCCGCAGCGTTCTCGGCGTTGACCACCACACAATCGAGCTCGAGCTCGGCCCGTAGAAGACGTAACTTCGACTCGATTGCCGACACGCCGGGAGCGCCGTACACGTCGGCCAGAAAGAGGATTCTCATGACGCCGCCACTGCCGTTGCTGGTCGCACTTCGAGGTGGATCCGATTGCCCCCGTCCTGCGTGTACTTGCTGAGCAGCGGATCGAGCGCCCCGGTGATGTCAACGATTCGTCCCAGTTTTGTCCAGGCCTCCGGCCGCGTCGAGACCGGCACGCCGACCGAGAGTTTCGGATCGGATTGGATACCGGTAGCGATTACGACGACACCTGGGTTCGCAATCGGTTCGATCGCGATTTGGTCGCCGTAGGCAGTGCCGTTCACGATCAGCGGCGTGATCGAGAGCACCTTGCCGTCGACCGGGGCATACGTGTCGGTTCCAACCGGCGCGCCGATATCCACCGACGTTGTGTCTCCGTCAGTCTGATAGTCCGGGCCGCCAGCGTTATCACCGGCAAAGGACGAGATAACGTTCGCGAAAATCCCCTCATCGAGTGGTTGTCCAACCGGTTCCAGTGGAAGTGCGTCAGCACCGACAACCGGGTGAAACAAGATTGCCGTGACTCTCGATTGCTGAATCGGCACAAGCAACACGAGTTGATCCTGCCGCGCCATCGTCTGCGGGCGGGGCGCGCCCGACGGCAAGATGCGGGTGGCGGGCGCAAGCGAGGGAATCAGGTTGACGCCGCCAACGTGCACCAGCTGAAGCGCGCCAACGACGACGATGCCCAGCACCAGCGCACAGGCGACCCACAGCCGCGCACGGCTGGATTTGCGCACCGGCATGGTGGGCGGCGGTAGAAGGATGTCGATGCCCGATCCCGTCAACTCGACGGTCGCAACATCGGCCTGCTCATCGTGCACGGCCATAGGGCGAGTGTACCCGCGCTGCGCGCGTGCCTACGGCACCGCAGCCGCGGTGGTGCTCGGCTCCGTCGTTGCAGGCGCGGTCGTGGTCGGTGGCTCGGCAGTGGTCGATGTCGCCGCAGGAACGGCTGGCACGGTGACGGTTTTCTGCGGTGCGGGCATCGAAAGGGTCAGTGCGGGGACCGACACCGTCGAGACAATTCGGTTGGCGAACTGCGAGTTAAAGCCACTCCAGGCCACGGGTGTCTTTGGCGCAGCAAAATCGACCGGCGGAGTTCCGTCGAGGGCCGAATCCATGTACGTATGCCAGATGTCGGCCGGCAACGTTGGCCCCGAGACAGCCCCAACGCCCTCGATGTTGTACATCGACTTGGTTTCGTCGGGGTAGCCAATCCAGACGCACGTCGCAAGCGTGGGGGTAAATCCACAAAACCACGCGTCGGTGTGATTATCGGTCGTGCCCGTCTTGCCCGCCTCTGGGCGGTCGTCCGACATCAGTGCGCCGGTACCCGTACCCGAATGCATGTTCTCACCGAGGATGCGGGTTACCTCTGCGGCTACTCCATCCTGGATCACTCGCACGCCACGAGTCCGCTTGCCAAGGAGCTCTTGCCCCGACGCGTCGAGCACGGTCTTGATCGCCGTCGGCGGGTGATACACGCCGCCATTCGCAAGCGTGGCGTAGACGGTTGCCATCTCCAACGGAGACACTCCTTCGGCGCCAAGCGTGATCGAGGGCACCGGTGTCAACGGCGATGTTCGTACGCCGAGGCGCTTCGCCATGTCAACGATGTTGGGTGGGCCGACGTCGATCGCAAGTTGCGCGTAGACCGTGTTGTCCGATGCGAGCGTGGCATTCTCGAGCGACACCGCGCCGGCATATTCCCCGCCGGCAGTCGCTACATCCCACGTCGGCGAACTGGGGTCGGGGCGCCAAGAGAAGGGCGCTGACATGTAGGTCGTTGCGCTCGGGTCAATCCCCTGTTCGATCGCCGTTGCGAGCGTAATGGTCTTGAACGTTGAGCCTGGCTGACGACGACTCTGTGACGTGAGGTCGAACTGATCCGTGTGGAAGTTACGCGTCGATGCCATCGCCACGATCTCTCCCGTCTTGGGGCGAATCGAGACGATCGCTGCATCCGGATCACCCGCCGTCGGCAAAATCTTGTGCATGGCAGCTCGCGCCTTGGCCTGCAAGACGGGATCGAGTGTCGAGTGGATCTGGAGCCCGCCGGCGCGAACCGCAGCCTCTCCGAAGTCCGGCTCCTTCGCCAACTCGTTCGCGACGTACCGCACGAAAAAGCTCTCCTTGACGGCGCCGTAGACGTGACCGCGCTTGAGGTGCAATGGCGTGGCAGCAGCTTTGCGTTCCTGCGCCGCAGTGATCACACCAGTGTCTTGCATAGCCTGCAGAACCTCAGCACGGCGCGCAACTGCGTCTTTCGGATTGTGGTACGGGTCGTATTTGCTTGGCAGCTGTGGCAGCCCTGACAGCAGTGCGGCCTCGGGCAACGTCAAGTCCTTCGCCGGCTTGGCGAAGTACGTCTGGGCTGCAGCCTCGACGCCGTAGGCGTTGTTGCCGTAAAACACGGTGTTGAGATAGGCCGTCAGGATCTCGTCCTTCGAGAACCGGTCCTCCAACTGAATCGCCAGCAAGGCCTCACGAATTTTGCGATCAAACGTGTGCTGCTTAACGATGTAGATCTGCGAGATCAACTGCTGCGTCAGCGTGGAGCCACCCTGGACGATGTGCCCGGCGGCAACGTTGCTCACGATCGCGCGGGCGATTCCCTGTGGGTCAATGCCGCCGTGCTCATAGAAGCGGCGGTCCTCGATGGCCACGGTGCCCTTCTTCATCCAGGGCGAGATCTCGTTGGAGTTGATGGGCTGGCGATTCTCGTCGTTCGCAAGGACACCGAGGCTTTTACCGTTGTCGGCGTAGACCGTGCTGTTCGCGCCAATCTCACGCGCCTTGATGGCGTTGAGCGTGGGTAGGTCTCCGAGATAGCGAGCCGCACCAAAGAGGAGCAGTCCAGCCGTCAACGAGGCAGTCACCGCAAGGACGATGAAGGCGGTCGCGAACGCGCTCCTCCGGCCGGTGCGCTTGCGCTGTCCCTTGTTGCGCTTGCGCCGCGAGACACCCTTGCCGACGTTCTCAGGCATGCGGAGCACCTGCTGGGATACTCAGAAAAAGCACAGACTTCACGACTCGCACGCTATCACCGGGTTTTTTGAGGGTTTTATCTGCTGCGCGCGGGCTTACTTGCTGCGGAGAACACACAGAACGAACCTTTTCGTCGACGCTCAATCCTGTCCTGCCCCGCCCCAGCGGTACCATGCGAAACGTGCGTCGCCTTGGGCTCCTCGTTTCTACCGCGCTCGTCGCTGTGCTGCTGGCTGGCTGTGGCGTCAAATCTGAGCCAACCACATCGAGTCTTGCCTTTCCGAGCCGCGCTGTCGACGCCTCGGGCCAAACTGTCACGCTGACCAAGCCCCCCACGCGCATCGTGTCGTTTGACGTCGGCGCGACCGCGATCCTACGCGACCTCGGCCTCGGTAACGTCACCGTTGCCCCGACTGCGGCGACACTCTCCACCGAGGTCGCCAAGTCCACCACCGCGCTGGTGATCGTGCCGTCCACACT
>Ga0194055_10002645_pt1 | contig 14109 bp, 14 predicted proteins | sample SepL449m_MetaG_FD_155482 | JGI IMG/M metagenome (GOLD analysis project Ga0194055, IMG submission 155482) | Anoxic zone freshwater microbial communities from boreal shield lake in IISD Experimental Lakes Area, Ontario, Canada - Sep2016-L442-9m | ecosystem: Environmental > Aquatic > Freshwater >... | reverse complement strand
TCAGGCCGACGCCGACACCGTCGACGTCCACCACCACCGGCTGGTAGCCGGGGGCCACCGTCTGGGACTCGGTGAAACCGAAGGCGTCGTACAGATGGATCTTGTCGTATCGGGCGTCCACGCCGGGGCCGGTCGCCAGCAGGGTGTTGGTGACGCGCCCGTCGTCGGCGGGGGTGAACATGCCGGCGAAGACGGTGACGCCGCTTTCGGCGGCGATGGTCCGCACACCGTCGGCCCACGGTCCGTCGAACGGCTCGGCGACGGCGTTGAGCGCAACACCGAACCGGCACATGGTCGATTCCGGGAAGACGACCAGCCGGGCGCCTGCGTCGGCGGCGCGGCGGGTGTTCTCGGCGACGACGACCAGATTTGCTGCCGGATCGGTACCGGCCTGGATCTGCGCCAACGCTATCCGCATGGCACTCAGACTAACGGGGCCACCGACTCCCACGCGACGGTGAGCACCGCATCGCGCAGGCTGCGCCGCTGTGGCTCCACCGGGATGCCGGCGGCCGACAGTGCCTCGCGCATGGCGCGCCACCGGGCGCGCGGGCCGAACACGGACTGACCGGCCGCCGCCGCCCATGCCCGATCGGCGGATTCGAGCAGCCGGTGGATCGGTTGCCCCGAAACATTGTGGTGGATCAGCGCTTTCGGGAGCCGCTCGGCCAAATCGGAAGGCTGCTCGATCGCGGCCGGATCACACGCCAGCGTGAGGCTTACCGGTCCCGCGTCGTCAAGGAGCACCCAGCAGCAGCGCCGGCCGAGTTCGTCGCAGGTGCCGTCGAGGATCAGCCCGCCCGGCGCCAGTCGGGACCGCATGGTCTGCCAGGCGTCGGGTACCGCCTCCTCGGGGTACTGACGCAGAACGTTGAAGGCGCGCACCAGGATTGGACGCAGCCCGGCGAGTTCGAAGCCCCCAAGGCGGAATTCGGCGCCGCCGGTAGGTGGCGGGGGCATAGCCCGGGCCGCTTCGACCCGGTTCGGTTCGATCTCCAGACCAATTACTCTGACGTCCGCCCGCACGGTGCGCAGCCGGTCGGCGAGTTCCCACGTGGTGACCGGGAGCCGTCCGTAGCCCAGATCCACCACGATCGGCTCGGCGGCCGACTGCAGCGTTGACCGCACCAACGGGGAGTGCACCATCCACCGGTCCGCCCGGCGCAGCCGGTTGGCTCCGGTGGTTCCCCGGGTCGGCGTCCCGACCGGGCGGGGCGTCCTAGAGATGGCCGGCGACCCATTCCGCGGTGAATTCGCCCTCCTGCGCGAGCAGCATCTTCAGTCCGCCGACCACCAGCTGTTCGATCTGCCCCCCGATGATCGGTACCCGCGCGCGGCAGGCGCTCTCCAGGTGCATCCGGCTGCCGCTATCGGTGTTGTAGAGCAGATAGTCCCCGGTGACCTCCACCGGCGCGGGAATCTCCGCGACGTAGCGCCCGACAGCGCGTTCGGCTTGGGCATCGAAGGGATCGAAGTGCTGGACCCGGGTGACGACGAAGGTGCCGGACACCACTCGACGGGCAACCGACGGCAGGTCCTGCGCCGACAGGATGTGCTGGAAAGAGACGTCGGTGCCGGTGGCGTCGGAGGAGAAGTGGGCGATTTCGGTGCGGGAGGATCGGCCGCGGTAGTACTCGACGAGGTCCTCCCAGTAGCCGCGCGCACTGAAGTACCCGTACATCTGGGCGGCGGTGACATCGACGTCGATGTCGAACACCATGCTTCGCGGCATCTGGCAAAACTAACCGCTCCGCGGTTGGCGCGGCAAAACTAACCGCTCCGCGGTTGGCGCCCAAACCTATCGGCTCAGCGGTGCGCGGTGATCCATCTGGTGGTGAACTCCTGCTCGTTGTGAAACAGGGTCATCAGCTGGGTGCCGATGAAATTCTCCAACTTCCGTCCGACCAGCGGGACGCGAACCTCCACGGTGGCCTGAAACGAGAGCTTCGCGCCCGGTCCGACCGGGGTCAGCAGGGCTTCGCCGTCGAGCGTGACGGGCGCGTTCTCGATCGAACCGGCAACGGTGGCCTGGGCGAAGTCGTCGGTCAAGCCGGTCCACGTCTCCGCCCGGTGGATATGCACATCGCCGCGGTGGAACTGATGGACCAGAGCCGGCAGCCGGTCGGCCCGCAGCACCTGAGTCGTCGCCACGTCGACACCGCCGTCATGACCGAGTTGGAAGACGTCCAGCATCGCATCGTCGGCACCGGATTCAGCCAGCCGCGCTTCCCAGTACGTCCGGTTGCGGAAAGCATCGTGGACCTGGGCGACGTCACCCGGGTACGCGGTGGCCATGTCGAACGAACGCGGCATAGCACTGCAGGCTACCGTTACCCAGCGAGCCGGAGGGCAGGAGCGAAGCGACCCTGGAATAGGGCCGGAGGGTAGGAGCGGAGCGACTCGGGAATGGATGCAACACAGGAGGATTTCGCCGGCGCGCACGTCGCCGAGTACGTGCCGCTGGCAACGCTGACCACCCTGCGGGTCGGCCCGGTCGCGCGTCGCGTGATCACCTGTGTCACCGCCGATCAGGTCGTCGCGACGCTCGGTGCTCTGGACCGCGCAGGCATCCCGGCGTTGGTCCTCGGCGGCGGATCCAATGTGGTGGTCGCCGGCGAGCTGGCGGATCTGACCGTGGTGCAGCTGTGCAACGCCGAAATCAGTGTGGACGGCGCGCTGCTGCGGGCCGAGGCGGGCGCGGACTGGGACGCCGTGGTTGTCCGGGCTGTCGAAGCCAACCTCGGTGGGCTGGAATGCCTTTCGGGAATTCCCGGGTCGGCCGGGGCCACGCCGGTGCAGAACGTCGGGGCCTACGGCGTCGAAGTCGCCGATTGGCTGACCCGGGTTCGGCTGCTCGACCGGGCCAGCGGCGAGGTGCGCTGGGTGCCGGCCGCCGAGCTGGGCTTCGGCTACCGGCACAGTGTGCTGAAGAATTCCTCGGCCGCAACGGTGCTCGAGGTGGAGTTCGCTCTCGACTCCGACGGCCGCTCGGCGCCGGTGCGTTACGGGGAATTAGCTGGTGCGCTGGGTGTTTCGCCTGGCGACCGCGCTGAGCCGGCGCTGGTGCGGGCCGCCGTCCTGGCATTGCGGCGGTCGAAGGGGATGGTGCTCGACGACGCCGACCACGACACCTGGAGTGTGGGCTCGTTCTTCACCAACCCGGTCGTCGACGAGGAGTGCTTCGCCCGGTTGTGTGCCGCTGTCGACGGACCGGTGCCGCACTATCCGGCGCCCGACGGGGTCAAACTGGCGGCTGGCTGGTTGGTCGAGCGGGCGGGATTCGGCAAGGGTTTTCCCGGCGCGGGGCCGTGCCGGCTCTCCACGAAACATGCACTGGCACTGACGAATCGCGGATCGGCGACCACCGCCGACGTCCTCGCCCTGGCGCGTACCGTTCGGGACGGCGTACACGCAGCCTTCGGGGTCACCTTGATTCCCGAACCCGTGCTGGTCGGCTGCACGCTGTAGTTTTGTTCTTCGTGGCCCGACCCCTTCGGAAGCTGAGCAGGCGGCAGGCGCTGGGCGCTGCTGCATTGCTCGCTGCCCCGCCGGTTTTGGCCGCGTGCAGCAAGGGCGCCGGTGTCACGGCGGCGCCTGCGCCGAAGCCGGAGCTCAGTTTCACCCCCGCCGACGGCGCCAGCGGGATCATTCCGACGGTGCCGATCGGAATCGGGGTGAAGAACGGCTGGTTCCAACATGTTTCGTTGGCCAACCCGGCCGGCAAGGCGGTGGCCGGCGTGCTGAACCGGGAGCGCACGGCCTTCGCCGTCACCGAACCGCTCGGCTACGACGCCACCTACGTCTGGACCGGATCGGTCGTCGGGCCCGACGGTCAGGCGAGCCCGGTCAGTGCCCGGTTCAGTACCGTCACGCCCAACAAGGTCGTCAACGGCTGGTTCCAGCTGACCGACGGCCAGTTCGTCGGCGTCGCCGCGCCGATCATCCTGCAGTTCGACGCCCCGATCACCGACAGGGCGACCGTCGAAAAGGCATTGACGGTCACCACCGACCCGCCCACCGAGGGCAGTTGGGCGTGGCTTCCCGACGAGGTCGCCGGGGCGCGGGCGCACTGGCGGAGCAGGGACTACTTCGCCCCGGGAACCACGGTCCACGTCGGTGCCAAGATCTACGGGGTCGTCTTCGGCGAAGGAAACTACGGCGCCGACGATCTGACGCTGGACTTCTCCATCGGACGCCGGCAGGTGGTCCGGGCCGAGGCGGCGTCGCACCGTATCCAGGTGATCGCCGACGGCGGGATCATCATGGATTTCCCCTGCAGCTACGGCCAGGCCGACCAGCCCCGCAACGTCACCCGCAGCGGCATCCACGTCGTCACCGAGAAGTACTCGGACTTCTTCATGTCCAACCCGGCCGCCGGCTACAACCACATCCATGAGCGTTGGGCGGTAAGGATTTCCAACAACGGCGAGTTCATCCACGCCAACCCGGCCAGCTCCGGCGCCCAGGGCAACACCAACGTCACCAACGGCTGCATCAACCTGTCCGACGCCGACGCCCAGCAGTACTTCGCGTCGGCGATCTACGGCGACCCCGTCGAGGTGACCGGAACCAACATCGCGCTCTCCTACGCCGACGGCGACATCTGGGACTGGACCGTGGACTGGTCGGAGTGGACGTCCATGTCGGCCCTGTCGTCGGCGGCGTCCGGACGTTCGAAGGTGCCCCTGAACGCACCGGCGACCCCGACCGACGCGCCCACCCTGTCCGGCACGCCGACGCCGACGGCCCCGACCACAGCGGCGCAACAAACCAGCGCGACGGTCAGCCCTGGCGGTTGAACCTGCTGGCGCTGGCCTGGTCGCGCGGGCGGATGACGATTTGGTCGATGTTCACGTGCGGTGGCCGCGACGCGACGAATCCGATCACGTCGGCGACGTCCTGCGCGGTCAGCGGGGTGATGCCGGCGTAGACCTTCTCGGCGCGCTGCTCATCTCCGCCGAATCGCATCAGCGAGAACTCGGTCTGCACCGCACCCGGCGCAATCTCGGTGAGGCGCAACGGTTTTCCCAGTAACTCCCCGCGCAGCGTGCGGTGCAGCGCGCCCTCGGCATGCTTGGCCGCCGTGTACCCCGCCCCGCCGTCGTACACCTCCAGGGCGGCGGTCGAGGTGACCGTCACGATCAGTCCGTTGCCGGAGTCGATCAGTTTGGGGAGCAGCGCCCGGATGACCCGCAGCGTGCCGATGACGTTGGTCTCCCACATCCAGCGCCAGTCGTCGAGGTCGGCCTCGACTACCGGCTGCAGGCCCCTGGCCCCGCCCGCGTTGTTCACCAGTACGTCCACCCGGGGCAGCCGGTCGGCCAACGCGGCCACCGCGTCGGGGTCGGTGATGTCGGCAACCACTGCCGTCCCGCCGATCTCCTCGGCCAGGCGTTCGATCCGGTCCGCCCGGCGGCCCACCGCGACGACGTGAAAGCCAAGTTCGCCAAGGGTTCTCGCGGTCGCCTCACCGATTCCCGAGCTGGCGCCGGTCACCACAGCGACCCGAGAGTGCGCGTCTGGAATTGCAGTCATCGGGATTGACTGTAGTCAGCGTGTTAGGTTCTCTCTCGTGTTCCTCACAGGTCTGACCAGCTGTCTGGTCTCGCGCTGCGCGTGTTTTCGTCACGCGTCCTGCTGCGCCTGACCTGACGGACCGTTCGTCCACCTGGATTCGGCGCGGCCTACCAGCCACCCACACCGCCCAACCTCCATGGAGGAATCCCATCACCAGCACTCTTTCCCCCCGAGCCATCAGTCACGCACGGGTGCACCCCCTGCGGACCCGCCAGCACGTCGTCGCACCGTCGTTGCGGATTCCCGACGGCGCCGCAGGAGCGGTCTTCGCGGCGATCCGGCAGCAGGGACCGGTTGCCCGAGACGCCATCGCCGCCCTGACCGGATTGTCCATCGCGACGGTCAACCGTCAGGTCAGCGCCCTCCTCGATGCCCAACTGCTGCGGGAGCGGCCCGATCTGGCGGTCGCCGGTGCGATCGGCCGCCCGCGCATACCGGTTGAGATCAACCATGAGCCGTACCTGACGCTGGGCGTGCACATCGGCGCGCGGACGACCAGCATCGTGGCGGTCGACCTCTACGGCCGGACGCTGGACGCCGTCGAGACACCGACTCCGGGCGGTGCGCCGCCGCAGGCGCTGGCGGCGCTGGCCGACAGTGCGCGTCGCTACCTGGCGCGCTGGCATCGTCGGCGCCCGTTGTGGATCGGCGTGGCGACCGGCGGCGTGGTGGACGGCGCGGCCGGACAGATCGACCACCGGCGGCTGGGATGGACTGCCGCTCCGGTCGGCACCGTGCTCGCCTCCGCCCTCGGCGTGCCGGTGTCGGTCGCCTCCCATGTCGACGCGATGGCGGGCGCCGAACTGCTGCTGGCCGCACGCAAGGCCCGCAGCGCCGACCGCGCCAGCAGCCTTTACGTCTATGCCCGCGAAACCGTCGGCTACGCACTGGTGATCGGCGGACAGGTGCACACGCCGGTCAGCGGCCCCGGCACCATCACCGGGCTGCCGGTGCATTCCGAACTGCTCGCCGGGGGGTGCGGGAGCCTTGAGTCGACGGTCAGTGACGAAGCGGTGGTCGCGGCCGCCCGGACGTCGGGCATCCTTCCCGCGGCCGGGCCCCACTCGACCATCGCGGCATTGGCGCGGGTCGCCCGCCAGGACCGCGGCGGGCGCAGCGCCGACGCCCGAGTCCTGCTGGGGGAGCGGGCCAGGGTTCTCGGTGGCGCCGTGGCGCTGCTGCGGGACCTGCTCAACCCCGACGACGTGGTGGTCGGCGGCCAGGCGTTCACTGAGTATCCGGAAGGACTGCCGGAGGTTCACGCGTCGTTCGCCGGCCAGTCGGTGCTGGGATCTCGTGACATCCGGGTGACGGCCTTCGGTAACAGGGTGCAGGAGGCCGGTGCCGGCGTGGTGTCGCTGAGCAGCCTGTACGCAGATCCGTTGGGGGCGCTGCGGCGCTCGGCGCACCGCCGGCCGGACGTCTCGGCCTGAGCTGTACCGGCCTCGCCGGGAGAAACGCGGTGTAAAGATGGTGAGGTGCGGCATCCACGGGACCTGACCGGCGCGATGCCGCGACGCGTCGCCGTCCTGTCCGTGCACACCTCCCCGCTGGCCCAGCCGGGCACCGGTGACGCCGGCGGCATGAACGTCTACGTCCTGCAGACCGCATTGCACTTGGCCGCGCGCGGGGTGGAGGTGGAGGTTTTCACCCGGGCTACGTCGTCGGCGGACCCGCCAACCGTCGCCGTGGCGCCCGGCGTGCTGGTGCGCAACGTCGTAGCGGGGCCGTTCGAGGGCCTCGACAAATACGACCTTCCCACGCAACTGTGTGCGTTCACCGCCGGGGTGTTGCGGGCTGAGGCCAACCACGAGCCCGGCCACTACGACGTCGTGCATTCGCACTACTGGCTGTCCGGTCAGGTGGGGTGGCTGGCCCGCGACCGCTGGGCGGTGCCCCTGGTGCACACGGCGCACACCTTGGCGGCGGTGAAGAACGCATCACTGGCCGAGGGCGACGCCCCCGAGCCCCCGCTGCGCGCGGTGGGCGAGCAGCAGGTGGTCGACGAAGCCGACCGGCTTATTGTGAACACCGAAGTCGAAGCGCAGCAACTTGTTTCGTTGCATAACGCCGATCCCGGCCGGATCGACGTCGTGCATCCGGGGGTGGATCTGGCGATGTTCACCCCAGGCAACCGTGCCGCGGCCCGCGTCAGACTGGGGTTGCCCGCAGACGAGAAGATCGTCGCGTTCATCGGCCGGATCCAACCACTCAAGGCGCCGGATGTGCTGCTGCGGGCGGCAGCACTACTGCCGGCCGATGTCCGGGTGGTGATCGCCGGCGGCGCTTCCGGAAGCGGCCTGGCCGCGCCGGACAGCCTGATCCGGCTGGCCGCCGAACTCGGCATCACCGACCGGGTGATTTTCCTGCCGCCCCAGCCGCGGGCCGATCTGGTGAACGTCTACCGGGCCGCCGATCTGGTGGCCGTCCCCAGCTATTCGGAGTCATTCGGACTGGTGGCGGTCGAGGCGCAGGCCTGCGGGACCCCGGTAGCGGCCGCGGCCGTCGGCGGGCTTCCGGTTGCGGTGGCCGACGGGCGGAGCGGAACGCTGGTCAACGGCCACGACCCGCGGCTGTGGTCGCGAGCGATCGCCGATCTGCTGGCCGGCGATGCGGCGGCGCTGAGCCGGGCCGCCGTCGAACACGCCGCCCAGTTCTCCTGGGATCACACCGTCGACGGCCTACTCGCCAGTTACGGTCGGGCGGTGGCGGACTACGACCGCACCCACCAGCGCACCCCGGCCCCCGACCTGGCGGCCCGCCGGGCCGGCCGGCGCTGGACCATGCGGCGGGGTGTGCGCGCATGACCCACAGCGAAGGGGAACGCGTCCAGCAGCTCATCGAGGCGGCGCTGGCCGACAACGGTCTGAACTACACCCGTTACGGCACCGAGCATGGCGGGCTGCCGGGTGTCATCGTGGAACTGCCCGGCGAACGCAAGCTCATCACCAACACCCTGCTGACCATCGGGGACCACTCGGTGCGGGTCGAGGCGTTCGTCTGCCGGCGGCCCGACGAGAACCACGAGGGCGTCTACCGATTCCTGCTCCGGCGCAACCGCAAGCTCTACGGCGTGTCCTACACCCTCGACGGACTTGGCGACATCTACCTCATCGGCCGGGTGGCGCTCGACATCGTCAACGCCGACGAGATCGACCGGGTGCTGGGCCAGGTGGTCGATGCCGTCAACGGCGATTTCAACACTTTGCTCGAACTCGGTTTCGCCTCCTCGATCCGGAAAGAATGGGCGTGGCGGGTGGCGCGCGGCGAGTCGCTGAAGAACCTGAAGGCCTTCCGTCATCTGATCGACCACGACGACGATCCGGGCGGCCCGCGGCCCGCGGATGAGTCGAGCAGCTAGGCCAGAACGAGGGTCGCGAACACGCCAATCCCGCAGCGTCGATCATGAGAGACTTTTCGACTATGGCTGACGGTAACTCCACACTCATTCTTCTCCGCCACGGCGAAAGCCAGTGGAATGCACTTAATCTGTTCACCGGCTGGGTGGACGTCGACCTCACCGACAAAGGCCGCGCCGAAGCGGCCCGCGCCGGTGAACTGATTGCCGCTCAAGATCGGTTGCCCGACGTGCTCTACACCTCGCTGCTGCGCCGGGCGATCAACACCGCCCACATCGCTCTCGACCGAGCCGACCGGCACTGGATCCCGGTGCAGCGCAACTGGCGTCTCAACGAACGGCACTACGGCGCGCTGCAGGGCCTCGACAAGGCCGCCACCAAGGAGAAGTACGGTGAAGAGCAGTTCATGGCGTGGCGGCGCAGCTACGACACCCCGCCGCCGCCGATCGAGCGTGGCAGCGAGTTCAGTCAGGACGAAGATCCGCGCTACGCCGATGTCAACGGCGGCCCGCTGACCGAATGCCTCGCCGACGTGGTGGCCCGGTTCGTGCCGTACTTCGAGGGCACCATCGTCCCCGATCTTCGGTCCGGCAAGACGGTCATCATCGCCGCCCACGGCAATTCGCTTCGCGCACTGGTGAAATACCTGGACGGGATGTCCGACGAGGACGTCATCGGACTCAACATCCCAACCGGCATCCCGCTGCGTTACGACCTTGACGCCGATCTCAAACCGGTCATTGCGGGTGGGACCTATCTGGATCCGGAGGCGGCGGCAGCCGGCGCGGCTGCGGTGGCCGGCCAGGGCAACAAATAGAACCAGCCACCCGGGCGGGCGAAACTGCGAGTGAACACTCGCTGAACGTGATGATTCGACGCGGCACGGGTTTTGGCGGTGTCCTTCGGGTGCGTACGCTTTCGGCGTGAGTGTTAGCGCGATGGCGCTCGGGGGCCTCGCGGGGCTCGTGGGCCTCGGCCTTGGCGCGACCTTCGCCAGAGCGCCCCACCTCGGCCGGGGCCGCAGGCCCGACGCCGAGCGGGTCGACGGCCTGTCGGAGTCCGATCTGTTGCAGCAAGCAGTCGCCAACGCTCCGATCGGTGTCCTGGTGGTCGACGCCGAGCGCTCAGTCCCGGTGAGTAACCGCCGCGCGGCCGACATGGGCCTGGTCCGCGACGGAGTGCTCGACGAGAGGCTCTGGACGGCGGCTCAGCGGACTCTGGCCACCGGAGAGGATGCGGAGATCGACCTGTCCGCGCCACGTGGACTGGCCGGCCGGCGCGCGGGCCTGGCAGTGCACGGCACGATCCGGCTCCTCGGCGACGGCTCCCACCGGCTGGCTGTGGTCTACCTCAATGACCAGTCCGAGCAGGCCCGGATGGAGGCCAGTCGGCGCGACTTCGTCGCCAACGTCAGCCATGAACTCAAGACGCCCGTTGCGGCGATGGCGGTGCTGTCCGAGGCCCTGCTGGAATCCACTGACGACCCGGAAACGGTGCAGCGCTTCGGCGGCAAGATCTACGACGAGTCCCAGCGACTGGCGAACATGGTTGGCGAACTGATCGAGCTGTCCCGGCTGCAGGGCGCCGAGCGGCTGCCCGACCTTGTCGGCGTCGATGTGGACACCGTTGTCCAACAGGCGATTTCGCGTAACAGGGTGGTTGCTGAGAAGGCGCGTATCGCGATCAACACCGACGATGCGACGGGCTTGGAGGTGTTCGGCGACGAGGCGCTGCTGGTGACCGCGATCGACAACCTGATCTCCAATGCGGTCGCCTACTCGCCCGAGGGATCGGCGGTGTCGATCAGCCGCCGGCGGGTGGGCGACGTGGTCGAGATTGCGGTGACCGACCGCGGTATCGGGATCGCCCAGGCCGACCAGGAGCGGGTCTTCGAACGGTTCTTCCGCGTTGACAAGGCGCGCTCGCGTGCCACCGGCGGTACCGGGTTGGGACTGGCCATCGTCAAACACATTGCCGCGAACCACAACGGGAACATCCGGTTGTGGAGCAGGCGGGGAACGGGTTCGACGTTCACACTATCGATCCCCGCCTACATCGATCCGGATACCGAAACCAGTGAAATGGAGGAACAGTGACCCGGGTGCTGATTGTCGAGGACGAGGAATCGTTGGCCGAACCGCTGGCGTACCTGCTCAACAAGGAGGGCTTCGACACCACTGTTATGGCCGACGGGCCGTCCGCGCTTGCTGAATTCGACCGTGCCGGAGCCGATATCGTGCTGCTGGACCTGATGCTTCCCGGCATGAGCGGCACCGACGTTTGCAAGCAGTTGCGAGCCCGGTCCGGGGTCCCGGTGATCATGGTGACCGCCCGCGACAGTGAGATCGACAAGGTGGTCGGGCTGGAACTGGGCGCCGACGACTATGTCACCAAGCCATACTCAGCACGCGAACTGATCGCGCGCATCCGGGCGGTGTTACGCCGGGGTGCCGAGGCCGAGGACGCCGGGGCCGACACCGTGCTGGAGGCGGGGCCGGTCCGGATGGACATCGAGCGTCACATCGTGAGTATCGACGGCGACCAGATCGCCCTGCCGCTCAAGGAGTTCGAGCTCCTGGAGTATTTGATGCGCAACAAGGGCCGGGTGCTGACTCGCGGTCAGCTGATCGACCGGGTCTGGGGTTCGGACTACGTCGGCGACACCAAAACTCTCGATGTCCACGTCAAACGGCTGCGGTCCAAGATCGAGGACGACCCGGCCAATCCGGCCCGGCTGCTGACGGTTCGGGGTCTGGGCTACAAGCTGGAGGGCTAGCCGGAGGGCGAGGCCTCCGCGGCCCGCGTCGCCGGATGAACGGCGATCAGCGGAAAACCACTGCGCCGCCTGCATAGTGACGCCAATTCCGCGTAGGTCTCCGTGCCGAGCAGTTCGGTGAGCTCCGCCGCATAGGATTCCCACACCGGTTTTTTGCCCACGTGTGCGGCCGGGTCGCCGGTGCAGTACCAGTGCAAATCCAGTCCGCCCTCGCCCCAGCCGCGGCGGTCGTACTCGGTGACGGTCGTCTTGAGGATCTGGCTGCCGTCGGGCCGGGTCACCCACTCCTGGCTGCGCCGCACCGGAAGTTGCCAGCACACTTCGGGTTTCATCGTCCAGGGTTCGACGCCGAGTTGCAGTGCCTTGCTGTGCAGGGCGCAGCCGTTACCTCCTTTGAAGCCCGGGCGGTTCAGAAAGATGCAGGCGCCCTTGTACTTCCGGGTCCGAAGGTTCGGCTTGTCTTCGTACTCGTCCATTTCCAGGTACCCCTTGGGGCCAAGTCCCTTGTCGCGCAACTGCCAGTCGTCATCGGTCAGCTTCTGCACCGCGTCGTCCAGTTTGGCCCGGTCGTCGTCGTCAGAGAGGAACGCGCCGTGCGAACAGCAGCCGTCGTCGGGCCGGCCCTCGACGGTGCCCTTGCACGCCGGCGTGCCGAACACGCAGGTCCATTTCGACATCAGCCAGGTCAGGTCGGCGGCGATCAGATGCTCGGGGTTGGCCGGGTCGTAGAACTCGACCCACTCGCGGGGAAAGTCGAGTCCCACCTCGCCGGGGTGCGCACTTGTCACGGTGTGCAACGGTAGACGGTGCCGCGACGTTAGATGGTGTCGCGGGCCGCGACGTTAGATGGTGTCGCGGAGTGCAACGGTTGACCGCACCGACCGCTAGGTTGGACGCGTGCGACTAGGCGTGCTGGACGTGGGCAGCAATACGGTTCATCTGCTTGTCGTCGACGCGCACCGCGGCGGCCACCCGACTCCCATGAGTTCAACCAAGGCCCCGCTGCGGCTTGCCGAGTGCATCAACGACGATGGCAAGCTCACTCGCAAGGGCGCCGACAAGCTGGTCGAGACCATTGACGAGTTCGCGAAAATCGCCCGCAGCTCCGGCTGCGAGAACCTGATGGCCTTCGCGACGTCGGCGGTGCGTGATGCCCGCAATTCCGACGACGTGCTGGCCAGGGTGCGTACCGAGACGGGCGTGGACCTGCAGGTCCTGTCCGGTGTCGACGAATCCAGGCTGACCTTCCTGGCGGTGCGGCGCTGGTTCGGCTGGAGCGTCGGCCGGATCACCGATCTCGACATCGGCGGGGGATCCCTGGAGTTGTCCTCCGGCGTGGACGAAGAGCCCGACGTGGCGCTGTCGCTGCCGCTGGGAGCCGGTCGGCTGACCCGCGAGTGGCTGCGCGACGACCCGCCCAACCGCCGTCGCATCGCCATGCTGCGCGATTGGCTCGAGACCGAACTGGCCGATGGCGCCCGGGCGATGCTCGACGCCGGTCCGCCCGAACTCGCGGTCGGCACCTCCAAGACCTTCCGGTCGCTGGCCCGGCTGACCGGTGCCGCGCCGTCGGTCGCCGGACCGCGGGTAAAACGTGTCCTTACCGCCGACGGTCTGCGTCAACTCATAGCGTTCATCTCTAGGATGACAACGGAGGACCGCGCCGAGTTGGAAGGGGTCAGTGCTGAACGGGCGCCACAGATCGTGGCGGGCGCCCTGGTGGCCGAGGCGAGTATGCGAGCACTGTCGTTGGAATCGGTGCAGATCTGCCCGTGGGCGCTGCGGGAGGGCATCATTCTGCGCCGGCTCGACAGTGAGGCCGACGGGACCGCTTTGGTGGCCTCGGCGGGCCGACCGGGAGGCGAATCATCATGAGCGAGGAGAACACGCGGCCGGTTTCGGTCGCCGAGATACTGGCACGCAACGGAACCATCGGGTCGCCACCCGTCGGCGGTCACCGGCGCCGCAAGCGCCGAAACGCCGTCTCGGTTGCCGAACTGACTGGTGAAATCCCCGTCATTCGCACCGGCGAGATCCCAGTGGTGGACGACGAGCAGTCCTACGAGGACTCTTACGAGGAGTCCGCTGTGGCGGTCTCGACGGATGCCGTGGTGGTCTATTCGGCGCCCACGGAACCGCCGGGGCTCGAACTCTCCGTGACCGACCACACCGATGCGCCGGACTACTCGGACTACCAGGACTACACGCCCGGTTTCGACGAGGCCCCCGCAGAGCGGGCCGTCAGCGGGAACGAATTCATCGACGCGGAACCGGTCGGCGACACCGAGACGGTCCGCTACACCGAGTCGGTCACCTACACCGAGACCGTTGGCGATGTGCCGACCGGCGGCTACGTGGCGGCGGTCGAGACAGTCGAGTACGCGCGGACCGTCGAGT
>Ga0194055_10002643_pt1 | contig 14110 bp, 14 predicted proteins | sample SepL449m_MetaG_FD_155482 | JGI IMG/M metagenome (GOLD analysis project Ga0194055, IMG submission 155482) | Anoxic zone freshwater microbial communities from boreal shield lake in IISD Experimental Lakes Area, Ontario, Canada - Sep2016-L442-9m | ecosystem: Environmental > Aquatic > Freshwater >... | reverse complement strand
CTCAAGTTCTCCACCGCCGTATGCCCGGCCATTGTCAATGAGGTTGGCGACGACTCGAGCGAGGCGACGACGGTCTCCCTTGATCATCATTTCCTCGGCGATTTCGGCAACCAAAATTCGCGTGTCGGGAGCACTGCTGATCGCAACCGCTTGACGCACAAATTCGCCAACAAGTAATTCATCAACATTGAGTCGAATTCCGCCAGCATCAAAACGTGAAATTTCTAATAAGTCCTCAACGAGTCCTTGAAACCGGGCAACATCTGCAACGAGTAGATCGAGTGCGACTTGAGCGCGTTCGGGCATTTCATCGCGACGTGCTTGCATGACTTCGACCGAGGCGGCGAGAGTCATGAGCGGAGATCGCAATTCATGACTGACATCAGACGTAAAACGAGTGTCACGTTCAACGCGCAATTGTAGGGCACTTGCCATGTCATTGAATGAGGACGTGAGTACTGCAAGGTCGGGGTCTTCGGTTTCTGCAAGACGTGTATCAAGTCGTCCGCCAGCGATGGCTTGGGCGGCTTGGCTAGCGGCAGTCAGTGGTCGAACGGCCCGTGACGCTGCGATGGCTCCAAGAACGATGCCAAGAAGTGTTGTGATGCCGGCGGCGAGAATGAGGGCAAGGTTGACGCTGTTCAGCGTTGAGCGCACGTCATTGAGCGAGGGAAATTCGAAATACGCCGCGTCCACTGAATCAATCGGGACTCCGACGGCGAGTACCAATTCGTTTTCAACTTCAATGCGCATAGTTGCTGGTTGACGATTTTGTAAAACTGCATTCAGCAAGGAAGGTGGGATGGCGGACGACGAAAAACGTGCGTCATTTCCCGTCCAAGTTCCGCGAAAATAAACCAGGGGACGATCGGCCCCAAGTCTCTCGAGCACAGTTTGGATGTTGGTGGGATTTGATTGAAGATCAACAGCGAGGCGCGAAGCATTGGCATACGTCTGATCGATAGCGCTTCCTATTCGTTCGTCTACCAAATTTGAACGCGTGAAATTAAAAGTCGCAAGCGCCAAAAAGAGCGACAATGCCAAACTGCCAAGGCCGAAAGTTAAAAGAATTCGACTACGTAATCCCATCGGACGAATATGCCTACGGCGGGCTGGCCCATCTGATCTCTTGGAACGAGCCTTGGGTGTCGGCGACTTGATCATGTCTGGCTCGATTGTCACCAAGTATCAAGCCTGTAGACGGTAACCAAGGCCACGTACCGTCACGACGTGACGCGGGTTGGCAGAATCACTTTCAACTTTTGTGCGAAGCCGCCGGATATGAACATCGACAAGGCGTCCATCGCCAAAATATCCATAACCCCACACATGGTCAAGAAGATGTTCGCGACTAAAGACCCGTCCAGGGTTTTGTGCGAGTTCACATAACAATCTGAATTCTGTTTTCGTCAAATGAAGTTCGGTGCCCGAGCGCAAAACTTTGCCTTCGTCGGGAATGATCTCAAGGTCGCCGAAGATGAGTTTTGGGTGCGCGGGATGCGCGGGACGGGCCCGACGCAATAAGGCCCTAATTCTTGCCGAGAGTTCTTTGGGTGCAAATGGCTTGGTGAGGTAATCGTCCGCTCCGGCTTCAAGACCGGCGACAACATCGTGAGTGTCGGCTCGAGCGGTCACCATCACGATCGGAACATCGCTAGACCGACGAATGGTGCGACATAACTCGAAGCCGTCTATTCCAGGCAACATGATGTCGATGAGGACGACATCAGCGGGTTGACGGAGGAATAAAAGTGCAGCTTCTTCGCCGCTTGCGGCTTCGTCGACGGTCCAGCCTTCGTCTTCGAGCGCCAACTTAACCGCGGCACGAATTCGTTCATCATCTTCAACAGCAAGGATTCTTGTACCCACGTCTACATCTTGCCCTATGGCAGGGCTGCGGCGGGGACAAGCGTGACGATTCTTTGAGATCGGGTTACAGAGATGACACCAGCGACGAATGAATTCGGGGAGTCGTCACTAAGACTTCTGAAGGAACGATTGGCCCACCCGAAAAGTTAGAAACCGTGGCGCCAGCCTCTGAAGCGATCAATTGACCTGCGGCGAGGTCCCAGGGTTGAAGGCCTTCCTCAAAGTACGCATCAATTCGCCCACTCGCGACAAAACAAAGATCTGCGGCAGCGGCCCCGCAACGGCGAATATCGCGAACTTGTGGCATTAATCGTGCAACTCGTTGTCCCTGGGCCTCGCGTCGAGTTGAGTTGTAGGAAAACCCGGTCGCAATGAGTGCAGTATCTATTGATTCACAATTTGAGACGCGCAGTGGGGTCGAACCAAGCCACGCCCCATGTCCTTTTGCAGCGACAAAGAGTTCGCGTGTCGCTGGTAGAAATACTGCTGCGGCAACTGGATCGGTTCCGAGACAAGCGGCAATTGAAACTGCGTACCCACTTAAGTTGTAGAGAAAGTTTGTCGTCCCATCAATTGGATCGACAAACCATGTCAACGGTGACGTGCCCTTGATGTGAGTTCCTTCTTCTCCGACAATCGAATCATTCGGGCGCAGTTGCCCAAGTTGTTTCAAGATGAGTTGTTCACTTGCCGTGTCCCACTGGGTCACCATGTCGGTTACCGATGATTTTGTTTGAACGTTGCCTGCGCCGTTTCGACGACCAACAAACACCAAATCGCCAGCGTTGCGAGCAATGCGGGCCGCAACATTCATCAGAGCGACGTAATCGTCATTCATGACTGTTCATCATTCATGTTTGGGGATCGCCGATATCGCGCCATTCGCCAGTCGCTCGCAAAACAAGTACTGCAATGATTGCCGTTCCGCCAGCGGCCACAATTGCGCCGATCACGAGCCCAAGCCCAAGGGGTGTTGCGCTGGCGCCATCGTATTGAATGTCGACAAGCGTGTAGCCGATCAGTGCTCCGCCTAGACCCCCGAGAAGTATCGAAACAAAGGCCATGATTCGCGCCAAAGGCGATGGCAGGGCCGAGAGTGGACGTTCATTGGTCACGTCTACATCGTAGGCTCGTGAGGTGATCCAAGGTTCGGTTGACGACAAAGTTCTCCCAGCGCGGCGCGTGGTTGTGGTGATACCGACCTATAACGAAATAGGAAATATCGCCCAAGTCATCTCAGGCGTGACCGAGGCATTGCCTGATGCATCCATTTTGGTCGTTGATGACAACAGTCCTGACGGAACCGCTGATCTTGTTGACAAGATTGCTGCCGAACTTCCCGCGAACTTTCCTGGGTTTGTCAAAGTTCATCGGCGACACAATAAAGCCGGACTTGGCGCCGCCTACCGTGACGGTTTTGCCGTTGCCCTCGAATTAGGCGCAACGATTTGCGTGCAGATGGACGCCGACCTTTCGCATCACCCTATGTATTTGCCGGCCATCGTTTCAGTTGTTGATATGGGAGCAGACGCAGCCCTTGGCAGTCGGTACATCCCAGGTGGACGAATTGAGAACTGGCCACCGTTGAGGCACTTCTTGTCACGTTGGGGAAACCGATTTGCCGCTGGCATGTTGGGTCTTGCGATCAACGACGCGACCAGTGGGTACCGCGCTTATTCAAAATCAATTCTTGAACGTATGGATTATGCAAGTGTTCAAGCCGAGGGTTACGGTTTCCAAGTCGAGATGTCGCATCGAGCGGTTCGATGCGGTGGTCGCATCGTAGAAGTCCCGATTCTGTTTACCGATCGAGTTGTTGGTGAATCAAAGTTGACGCACCACATCATCGGTGAGGCATTCGGTCTTGTGGTGAAGTTGTGGTTTGCAGATCGAGTTTTGCGACGTTTTCAACGACGATGATCGAGCGGCAAATGCATCATGACTGAATATCGCACGATTTTGCACGTCGATATGGATGCATTCTTCGTTTCGGTTGAAATGAGACGGCATCCTGAATTAATTGGACAACCTGTTGTTGTCGGCGGGGCTGGATCTCGCGGAGTAGTCGCAGCCGCAAATTATGAGGCGCGTCGCTACGGGGTTTTCTCGGCCATGTCGTCTTCGAAAGCCCGACAGCTATGTCCGCAAGCGGTCTTTTTGTCGGGCGACTATGCCGAGTATTCGAAAGTCAGCAAACAAGTACACACGATTTTTGGGCAGTTCACTCCGTTCGTTGAGCCAATCGCTCTTGATGAAGCATTCCTTGACGTGACAGGTTCAATACATCTCTTTGGCGATGGCACGGCGATCGGTTGGAAGATTAAAGAACAAATACAGAACGAACTTGAATTGCCGTGTTCGGTTGGAGTTGCGACATCTAAGTTCATCGCCAAGTTGGCTTCTAAAAAGGCTAAGCCGATTCCGACGAGTGGTGGAATCAAAGAAGGTCACGGAGTTTTGCTGATTGTTCCGGGTGAAGAGTTGGTCTTTTTGCATCCTTTGCCGGTTCAGTCGTTGTGGGGAGTGGGCCCAGCGACTTTGGCGAAACTTGATCGACTCGGCGTGCGGTTAGTTGGCGATCTCGTTGCGCTTGGAGAAGAAACCCTCATTCGGGCGGTTGGCAAAGCGCATGGGCGTCATTTGTTCGCTCTTGCCAATGGAATTGACGATCGGTCGGTGCAGACCGTACGCGACTTGAAGTCAATCGGTCACGAAGAAACCTTTTCCCATGACATCACCGACCGCGTGGCAATGCGGCGTGAGATTGTCCGGCTCACCGATGCAGTGTCGTCACGACTGCGCGCTCATGAAAGTGCGGCGCGAACTCTCACTCTCAAAATTCGTTATTCGAATTTTGAGACAATTACTCGCTCAGTTACTCCAGGAAGCCCATTGGCTAGTGCTCCAGCGATGGTGAAAGCGCTTGATCCTTTGCTTGAAAAGATTGATCCAACAATTGGTATTCGTTTGATTGGTGTCAGCGTGTCGGGATTTGTTGAACCCGTCGAGCAATTGTCTCTGCTTAATTTTGGGGGTGACGGGAGTGATCAATCTGTGGCCGATGGTCGCACGACCGCCGACCTTGAACGCGATTGGAGTCCGGCTAGCCAAGCAGTTGATGAGATTCGAGAAAAGTTTGGACGAGATGCGATCAACCCAGCAAGTTCAATCACAGTCACTGGTCGACGCGAATTAGGACAATCACCATGGGGCCCTAGTGAAGAAAAACCAGGGCATGCTTTGCCTTAGGCCGTTCGGTCTGTGAGACTATGTATTGACTAGTGAAAGATGGAGGTGAAACCCATGGCATTGTCCGAAAACGAACAACGCATTTTGCGCCAAATCGAAGAAGAACTACAAAATGACTCAAAGTTTGCTCAAGCCGTGTCGCCTTCGGGGTTGTACACCCATTCGGCTAAAACAGTTCGTTGGGCCGTAGTTGGCCTTGTTCTATGCCTAGTCCTTTTGGTCGTCTTACTTCAGGTTCATTACATCGCAGCATTCGCAGCATTCGTAGGCATGTTGGCATTGCTCGCTGTCATTGAGCGCAACGCTCGAGCGATGGGTAAAGCCGGAATTCAAGACATGGCTGGGGCAATTCGCAAGGCACGTTCGTCCGCCGGTCGTCGCCTTCAGTAACAAGAGTCTTTACCGGCGAGATTGAGATCCGCCGGCAAGTTTCCAAGCAAGGCGCGGACTGAGGTGCTGGCGAATCTGAATTTTCAATGGCAACTGTGAGTGATGTGTTCTCACAAAGTCATCGAGTTCTTGATACAAGGTGTTAGTCACTTCAGGTTTGGCAAATAAATGTTGTGTGACAAGGTTGACGATTCGTTCAATCAGTTCGGCATGAGCCCAACTTTGCTCGATGAATCGCTGACCAATTTCAAAAACGGTGAGTTGATTCGGGAGTTCGCCATGGACAATTTCAAATTGTGCGACAGCAGATCTCCAGCTCATGAGAATCACATTGCTTTCTCGTCGACGGATGGTAGATCGAACAAATCGGGGCATCGCGAATGCCCACAATGCAATGAACGCGATCGTTAGAGCAAAGTAGATAAAAACTTGTATCAAACTTCGTGAACTCGCCGGGGTTGACGGCTTCATCGGATTTGCTGAGTCGGCCGGAATGGTCGTTGGTATGAGTGCGATAGTTGTCGATGTTTGATTGAGCGATGTTGTTGTTGGCGCCACCGCGGCGGGGACTGAATCATCTTGGGCAGGTGCAACATTTGTGTAATCAGCTGATGGTGCGCCACGACCAGGGGTTGGTTCAAATAAGACCCAACCAATGCCATCAAACCAAACTTCCGGCCATGCATGGGCGTGTTGGCTACGAACATTGAAGAGTTGAACGTTTGATGTTCCGATCGGAGACTGTTCACCGGGAGTGAATCCAATCGCAACTCGGGAAGGGATGCCGATCAGTCGAGCGAAGAGCGCGAACGTTGAGGAAAATTGTTCGCAATATCCAGTTTTACGATTGAGGAACTCAAGAGTTGCTGTCGACGAATTACTTGACGGGACATCGAGAGAATAGGTGAAATTATCTCGGAAGTAACTTTGTATCGCCAACAACTTTTCGTAATTTCCCGTCGAGCCTTTGACGATTTGATCAACAACTTGTTGAAGTTCGGTGATTTCTTGATTCTGTGGGAGTTGTAGGTATTCGTCATTAGGGGGAGAGGATGACGATGAGATTCGCAATGTGTCGGCTGAGGGAACGACGACAGTTGAAACGATCTGGTAGTTGTCATTACGTTTGAGACCGTCTTTGCTGACAAGTAATGTTCCGCTTTGAGGTTCGTAGAACAAACTTCGTGTCGCCGACCGCAATTGGACTGGCCGATCAGCGACTGGCGCAAAATTTCCGGCGAGGCTTTGAATCGTGACGAGTTGGGTAACTTCAGTTTCGGCCACACCAACTTCGGAAATCGTGGCAGTACTTGGGAGTTCACCACCTGCGCTATCGAGGAGATCTTGCGAAATAGTCCATTGAGTCCCATCAAAATTGGGCAAGGAAGTCGCACGCCAATACGAGGGGGATTCGGAAGCGACGCTGAAGAGTATTTCGTCAGTGGGGTCGTTCAGACGACCGCGGATATCAACGAGTGGATCTAGTTGCGGCCCCGCCTTGCCCGAATGGTTTGATAGCCATGAGTCTTCGTGAGCGCCTGGTATTCGTGGGCCAATCACTAAGGCAATCAAACTCGCGACCACTGCTAAGAGGGCGATGTACGAGGCTGACAGCATCGTTGTCCGTCCAGGCCGATACCCAAAAAGTTTGCTACTTCTTGCGAGTTGATGTCGTAGTCGTAAAACAGCGACAGAAATAACTGCCGTAGCGATCCAGAGTGCGGTGACGATCGTTCGATTTCGGTCAATGCCGACGCTCGCAAGAACAACAAAAATGATGGTGGACGGAATGAGCGATTCAACGCGACCAGCAAAGCGAAAAGCGAATGCATCCGATAGGAACGCAATGAGACCGATGCTGACGAGGCCGATAAACCCAAATCCGGATTGGAGTGCTAGGGGTGGGACGGCGTCACCAAGGAGCCCCCATGAATCAGAAATTTCTTGCCATACGAACGACCAAGTGCGACCAAGCGGTAGTCCAAATGTCAAGGTGTGACGGGCCTGAAAATAGGACGCGAGAAGATAAGTAAACAACGTGACGCCAACGAAGGACAACAAGAATGGCAGTCTCCATCGTCGAAGTGCGTAGGCCACAAGGTGTCCAGCAGTCGCAACAATGATGTAAGAAGTGAGAAATTCCCATCCACTAAAAATTCGGCAGAACGAAATTGCCGTCACGAGGGTCAAAATCCAAAGAGTGCCCACTCCGAGTAGGTCACGCAGCGTTCGATCGTATGCAATGTCTTTGCTGGTGGGGCGAGAAGCAGAAGTTGTCACGGGCGGGCGATTCAGACGAGATATTCAGCCGATAGCGAGGACAGAAGGTTCCAACTTTCAGCGAAGAATTTGAGTTGTTGGCCCGAGAGCACGAACCAATGGGTGGGAAGATTGCTGGCAACGGGCGAGTTTTCGCAAAAAATAACCACAACGATTCGAGCTGATCCGCATTGTTTCCAGGTTGTCTCAATCCATTGAGAATCTGGATTTCCTGTAATGATGACGTCCACCTTGAGCTGACCCGATTCGCGTGTGGAGATATGTATCGAATCGTTGTCAACCGCAGTTATTCTGGCGAGAAATTTAAGGACTTGCGTTGCCTCTGCAGGAGCGGAGATGGAAAAATTTTGTAAGCCGCAGTTGATACTGACTTTCGCAAAGTCTTCGTCATTCTGATTTGCAGTAGATCGGGCAAACGAAGCGGCCACAGAAACCGCACGCTCAAAACCCTCGGGTGAATATGAACGAGTTTGTGTATCGAGAGTGATGTGCATGTCTACAGCGATTTCGGTTTCATATTCGTTGACGACCAAGTCTTCGCGCTTTGCACTGACTTTCCAATTGATACGGCGGGGATCGTCGCCCACTGAATATTCGCGCATCGAACGGAATTCAGAACTCGTTGGTTGGTTGCGAATGGCTCGCTTGATGGCGTCAACTAATTCGCCAGTGCCAATTTTAGGATCAGGAAGATCGATATCGACTGATTGAGGGAAGACGGTGACTTCTGTTGACTGGCCTAAATTTTTTGATCGTCGCGAAAGCCCAAGTGGATCTGCAACCTCGACAATTGCTGGTCCGAGGATGAGATCGCCGCGGTGATGAGTGGCGATTTGGTAACTGGCTCGAGCCATGTGCCCCGAAGGTAAAGGTGCCAGCGAGATGTGAACTCTCCCTCCATCTTCTGTTGATTCATATACATCACAAGCGGGGATTCGTGAGTTTGTTAGCACGCTGAGTTCAACCTCAATGATTTGTCCAGCTTCTGGGTTACGTGGAACAACTGCTCGGTTGATCTCAATATTTGGTTTTTGTGTGATGACCAACAGTGTTGCGACCACCACGCATGTGATGAGCGCCGTACCCATGATGAAGAGTTCAATGAGTCCGAAGAGGCGACCGACAGCAATGGTGATGAGACCACCGAAGATAAAAACTCCGGATTGTCTTGAGAACATATCTAACGTCCAGAGGGCACAGGTACGGTTGCGAGAATTTCCTGGATGACGTCACTCGTCGTGATGCGACGATCAGAGTTACTGTTTCGCAAAACAAGGCGATGCGCCAAAACTGGGACTGCAAGTTCTTTGACATCATCGGGTGTTGCGTAATCGCGGCCCCGCGCGGCTGCGAGTGCTCGCACTGCTCGCGCCAATTGAATGATTGCTCGAGGAGACAATCCAAGTGCAACTTGGGGGTGTTTGCGACTCGCGTGGGCAATATCGACGAGATAATTCTTCAGGGGATCAACCATTGATACTCGAGAAGCAGCAGTGATCATTTCTTGAATGTCCTGGGCAGTCACAACCGGTGCAAGTTGATCAGTTAATTCGGCACCAGTTTTAGGTTCAAGAATGTCAAGTTCGGCTTGGCGGTTTGGGTATCCGATCTCCATGCGAATCAAAAACCGGTCAAGTTGACTTTCGGGCAACTTATATGTGCCGTCATGTTCAACCGGATTTTGTGTTGCGATGACAAGAAACGGGTGCGGCAAACGACGGGTGACACCATCAATTGATACTTGGCGTTCTTCCATCGCCTCTAAAAGGGCCGACTGGGTCTTAGGAGAGGCACGATTGATTTCGTCAGCAAGCACGATGTTGGCGAATAGCGGTCCTTCTTGAAATTCAAAGACCTCACGATGTTTGCTCCAAATTGAAACTCCGACAAGGTCGGACGGTAACAAGTCGGGAGTGAACTGAACGCGTTTCCACGAACAATCGATAGAAGCTGACAGAGCTTTGGCCAAACTTGTTTTGCCGACGCCTGGCACATCTTCGATGAGTAGGTGACCATCGGCCAGCAGGCAAACAACGGCGAGTTCAATGGGGCCTTTTTTACCCTGAAGAACCAGGCTGACGTTGTCCACGATGGACTCAAACATGCGGGCGAAGGAACGGGAGGAAGTTGAACTGGGGGGAGAAGACACGGTGACACGCTAGACGCTAGATACCGTGAGTGGGATGGCAACGACCTCTGGAATTCTGGCAGTTGACATTGGCGGAACGAAATTGGCTGCTGCTGTCGTCACCGCTCAAGGTGACATTATTCGTCGAGACCGAGTAGCAACGCCGGCGCGGGCCCCATGGATCACACTTTCGACGTTGATTAAACGTATTCAAGCCGCAGCGGCTGACATTGAGTTAGTCGCCTGTGGCGTTGCTTGTGGCGGCCCGATGAAAATTGGTGGAACCGAGGTATCTCCGTTGCACATTCCGGCGTGGGCTGATTTTCCGCTTTTGTCATCAATCTCAGAATTAACTGGTTTGAAGACGTACATCGATAATGACGCCAAGGCTCTTGCCCTGGCCGAAGGTTGGAAGGGTGCGGCACGCGATTGTGCAAATTTCATGGCAGTCGTGATTGGGACTGGAGTTGGAGGGGGTCTCGTTGTCAGTAATCGCCTCGCCGTGGGTCGCACTGGAAATGCTGGTCACTTTGGGCACATCGTGGTTGGGGGAGACATTGTCGGGCATGATGATCGGCCGTGTCGCTGTGGAGGACGAGGTTGTCTCGAAGCGTATTTGTCAGGTCCAGCCGTTGAACTAGAAACTGGACGCGACCCGATGTATGCACCGATGAACTTGAAAGTCCGTAACGGAATTTTATTAGGACGAGCCGTGGCATCGGTCGCGGCAGTCGCTGATATTTCGCGGGTCGTTGTTGGAGGAAGCGTCGCGTTGGGATGGGGCGATCCGTTCTTCCAGGCAGCTAACGATGAGTTGGCCTCACGATCTAAATTGCCCTTCACTGCTGGGATCTCCATCGTGCCCCTCGGCCTTGGTGATTCGTCGGCGTTGATCGGTGCTGCCGCCGTAGCTCTCACCAGTATCAACAACTGAAAATTCTCGGGCTGCAGCAAATGGCGAGTAGGTTCGCAAGTATGCGTCCGATGTATGACCCCGAAGTAGATGTCTTTCGTAGCCAAGTGCAGTCGTTCCTAGCCGAAAACCTTCCAGCCGATTGGCGCGGCATCGGTTTATTGCCCGCTGACGAAGCCCACGCATGGGTGATGGACTGGCGCAAGATTTTGCATCGTGAACGTTTTTTGGCGGCAGGTTGGCCGGCCGAATATGGCGGCGGTGGTATGTCGGCGCTCGAACAAGTGATATTGGCTGAAGAATTTGCCAAAGCGGGTGTGCCAACTGGTGGATCAAATGATGGCTTTGGCATCACTATGTTGGGCAACACATTGTTGACGTGGGGAACTGAAGAACAAAAGCAGTATTACTTGCCGCGCATCTTGTCCAATGAAGATGTGTGGTGTCAGGGCTATAGCGAGCCCAATGCGGGCAGTGACTTAGGAAGTCTGGGTCTGAAGGCAACTCTTGACGGCGATCAGTGGGTATTGAACGGACAAAAAATTTGGACGTCGGCTGGACATTTGGCCGATCACATTTTCACGTTGGCGCGAACCGATCCTGACAGTCCGAAACATAAAGGCATTTCATTTCTTTTGGTTGATATGCGCCAACCCGGAATAGAAGTTCGCCCGATCAAAATGATCAACGGCGAGAGCGAATTCAACGAAGTCTTTTATACCGATGCAGTATGTCCTAAGGAAAACGTCGTTGGCGGACTGAATAATGGTTGGGCCGTAGCAATGACGTTGCTTGGTTACGAGCGTGGCGAGGGTGCAGCGACGGTCCCCGTGCGTTTCCAAGCCGAACTTGATCGATTGCTGCTTTTGGCTCGGGAATGCGGGGTTGACCAAGATCCTCGCATTCGACAAAAACTGGCATGGGCCTATTCAAAGGTTCAGATCATGCGCTATCTCGGATTACGCACCCTGACAAAATTCCTTGCCGGAGGTCACCCCGGACCTGACGGCGGAATCTTCAAGCGTTACTGGAGCGAATATCACCAGGCTGTCACTGAACTTTCGATGGAAATCCTTGGGGCCTCAGCTATGTGCCCAGAGGGACGACCTCCCTTGAATTCGTTCCAACCAGATGATCGCAGTGCCCCTAACTCCAGCGGAAGTTGGACTGGGGCGTTTCTCAATGCCCGTGCTGGAACGATTTATGCAGGCTCGTCGCAAATTCAGTCAAATATCATTGGCGAGATGGTGCTCGGTTTACCTAAGGAACCTCGCTGAATCATGAATCGAATTCGCCGAACGTGTGCGATGACGTACATCGTGACTGGGGTGATTGTCCGACCGCGCTACTGGGTGGTCGCTCTACGTGTTGCTCGGCGCATGGTTCCGTCGCGTTGGTGGACGATGCGGCCATATTTGCCGGTGCCGACTGCCGACTACGTGAAGTTTCGCCTCGAGACCCAATATGGGGGAACTTCGCCTCAGCCAAACCTTCCCGATGTTTTGAAGTACTTGCAATGGGTCCGTCACTGGGATGCCGTGGCATGATCACTGATGTGATTCGTAGGGGAAATTAGTTTCAGATGAGGAGCGCGCTGGTACTGAATGCAACGTATGAGCCACTCAGTGTTGTGCCTTCTCGTCGGGCAGTTTGTTTGGTTTTGAGTGACAAAGCCGAAATGGTTGAGCATGACGGGGCATTTATTCGAAGTGAACGTTTGTCATTGCCGTCGCCGTTAGTTATTCGCTTGCGTTATGTCGTCAAAGTGCCGTATCACCGCAAGACTTCATTGTCGCGCCGTGCCGTTTTTGCACGTGATAACCATCGTTGCCAATACTGCGGAGGTCTCGCTGAATCAATTGATCATGTGATGCCGCGGTCTCGGGGCGGTCAACACACTTGGGAAAATGTTGTTGCGGCGTGCCGTAAATGCAATCTTGGCAAGCGTGATCGGACGCCGGATGAAGCTGGTATGCGTTTGGCGATTCCACCAATGACACCCCGCGAGCTGGCGTGGGTGACAGTTGAAGCGGGGACCGTGCCAGACGCATGGAAGCCATATTTACTGAAGGCCTCGTGAATTATTTTGTCGACGCTGATCAATAGGTTGACCGGATCGTGCGAGGAGTTTCACCATCGTCCATTTCCGGTCGCGAATGAACCGGTCATTTCGCTGTTTACTCCAGTACAGCCAGCAATCATCCTCGGCTCGACGCAAGAGCGATCGTTGATCAATGAGAAAGCTTGCCTAGCGAACAACATTGAAATTGTCAAGCGGCATAGTGGTGGCGGAATTGTATTTCTTGCCGAAGATTCCACAATTTGGATTGACGTTGAAATTCCACGTGAACATTCATTGTGGTTAAACGATGTTGGCGATTCTTCACTTTGGCTCGGTGAGGTTTTTAAAGAAGAACTCTCAGAACTTTGCGATGTCAACCTAGAAATTCACCGTAGTGGGTTGATCAAAACAGTCTGGTCGCCACTTATTTGCTTTGCTGGACGCGGACCTGGCGAGGTGTTCACTGGGGATGGCCGCAAAGTCGTCGGAATCAGTCAGCGTCGAACGCGCGATTGGGCAAGATTTCAATGTGCAGTTTCCTTGCAGTGGAAACCTGAATTACTTCTTGAGTTATTGAATGAGCCATGTCCGACACTTGTTGACATTGAAAATTGTGGATCAAATCTTTCGCTAGATTCTGCAACAGTTGCGACGAAAATGACTGACGCAATTCGGATTGCTTTGGATTAAGCGGCGGGTGCTGTTGCCGGGCTAGTTGTGGTTGGGGCAATCGTCGTCGGGGGAGTTGTGCTCTTGCAAGCATCGAGAGGTTTGACAACAAGGTAAGGATTGCTCGCAACGCCGCCACCTGGGTGATATTCAAAATGTAAATGCGGTGACGAACTGCTGCCAGTACTTCCGACGTAACCAATGACTTGTCCCGCTACGACTGTTGATCCGAGTGCTGCTCCATCGGCGAATGCTGAAAGGTGGGCGTAGTGGAAGTATGTGCCATCAGCGGCGGTGAGTCGTACTGCGTTTCCACCAAGTGAACCTGGATGATCAAGGAACACGCGGGTGATGGTGCCATTCGCGACGGCGTAAATTGGCGTTCCAGACTTGGCGATGATGTCAACACCTTCGTGGCGACGGCCACCAGAACGTGGGGCCTGCCACGTGTCAGTGAACCAACATGGTCCAAGCACGGGAAAGACTGTGGGGAGGGTCGCTGGTGAAGTGTTGGTCGTCGTTGGAGTTGTCGTTGGAGTTGTCGTTGGAG
>Ga0194055_10002642_pt1 | contig 14110 bp, 12 predicted proteins | sample SepL449m_MetaG_FD_155482 | JGI IMG/M metagenome (GOLD analysis project Ga0194055, IMG submission 155482) | Anoxic zone freshwater microbial communities from boreal shield lake in IISD Experimental Lakes Area, Ontario, Canada - Sep2016-L442-9m | ecosystem: Environmental > Aquatic > Freshwater >... | reverse complement strand
TCCTGGCCTCGGACCTGTCGTCGTACATGACCGGGACGGTGCTGGAAGTCACCGGCGGGCGGCACATCTAGTGAACCGCCCGGCGCCATCGACTCTGCGCCCAGAGCGCTGGAACCGCCGAAACCACGATCTGTGCGCAGAGTCGGGGAGGGCTACTTCATGACCCGGCTGGCCCAGACCCTCGGCTTGACCGAGATCCAGGCCGAAATCGTCTCAACCGTAAGGCAATTCGTCGACAAACAGATCATTCCGTACGCCCAGGAACTCGAGCACAACGACACCTATCCGCAGGGCATCGTCGACCAGATGCGGGAGATGGGCCTGTTCGGTCTGATGATCCCGACCGAGTACGGCGGTCTGGGGGAGTCGCTGCTCACCTACGCCCTCTGTGTCGAAGAACTGGCGCGCGGCTGGATGAGCATCTCCGGGGTGATCAACACTCACTTCATCGTCGCCTACATGATCCGTCAGCACGGCACCGACGAGCAGAAGCAACGCTTCCTCCCGCGGATGGCCACCGGTGAGACCCGCGGCGCCTTCTCGATGTCGGAGCCGGAAGTGGGGTCGGACGTCGCCGCCATCCGTACCCGCGCGGTCCGCAATGACGACGGCACCTACACCCTGCGCGGGCAGAAGATGTGGCTCACCAACGGCGGCAGCTCCACGTTGGTGGCCACCCTCGTTCGCACCGACGAAGGCGCGGGCACCCCGCATCGCAACCTCACCGCCTTCCTGGTCGAAAAGCCCAGTGGTTTCGGGGAAGTCGCGCCCGGACTCACCATCCCGGGCAAGCTGGACAAGCTCGGCTACAAGGGGATCGACACCACCGAGATGATCTTCGACGGCTACGTCGCCGCTGCCCAAGACGTTCTGGGTGACGCCCCGGGGCGCGGCTTCGCCCAGATGATGGACGGTGTCGAAGTCGGTCGGGTCAATGTCGCCGCCCGGGCCTGCGGAGTGGCGCTGCGGGCCTTTGAACTTGCCGTCGGCTACGCCCAGCAGCGCTCGACCTTCGGCAAGCCCATCGCCGAGCACCAGGCCATCGCCTTCTCGCTGGCCGACATGGCGACGAAGGTCGAAGCCGCGCATCTGATGATGGTCAACGCCGCGCGCCTCAAGGACTCCGGTCAGCGCAACGACATGGAAGCCGGCATGGCCAAATATCTCGCCAGCGAGTTCTGCGCTGACGTGACCCAGCAGAGCTTCCGCATCCACGGCGGCTACGGCTACTCCAAGGATTACGAGATCGAACGGCTGATGCGCGACGCCCCCTTCCTGCTGATCGGCGAGGGCACCAGCGAGATCCAGAAGACCATCATCAGCAAGCGGTTGCTCGCCGAATACCGGATCTGACCGCATCCGGGCGCAGTATTCAGTGCCGCTCGCTACTGTCGCCTCATGGCAGTCACCGATTCCCGCGAAGTGGTCATCGAAGCGTCGCCGAAGGACATCCTCGACGTCATCGCCGACGTCGAAAACGCCCCGTCATGGTCGCCGCAGTACCAAAGCGCCGAGGTCCTCGGCACCTATGACGACGGTCGGCCAAAGCGCGTCAAGATGAAGGTGAAGGCCGCCGGCATCACCGACGAGATGGAAGTCGAGTACAGCTTCACCGAAACCTCCGGAGGCTGGACGCTCATCAAGTCGAGTCAGCTCAAGGCCCAGCAAGGCCAGTACACCCTCACCCCGGCCGGGGACAAGACCAAGGTCCGCTTCGATCTGACCGTGGATCCCTCGATCCCGATCCCGGGTTTCCTGCTCAAGCGCACCCTCAAAGGCGCGATGGAGACCGCCACCGAGGGCTTGCGCAAGCAGGTGCTGACGGTCAAGAAGGGCTGAGCCGGGCCAGCCGCTGAATCGCCTCGTCGAGGGTGGCGTCGCGTTTGCAGAACGCGAAGCGGACCAGGTGACGCCACTGCGGACCGGAGAACGCCGACATCGGGATCGCCGCGACCCCGGCCCGGTGCGGCAGCTCGTTACAGAACGCCGTGCTGTCGGCGAAACCGAGCGGGCGCGGGTCGGCACAAATGAAGAAGGTGCCGGCGCTGGCGTGAACGTCGAATCCCAGGTCGGTCAGCGCGACGGCCAGCCGGTCCCGTTTTGCTTGCAGCGAGTCGCGCAGCCGGTCCACCCAGGGGTCTTCGTGGGTCAGCGCGTAGGCGACCGCGGGCTGGAACGGCGCCCCGCCCACATAGGAGAGGTATTGCTTGGCGGTCCGCACTCCGGCAATCAATTCCGTTGCACCGCAAGCCCATCCGATTTTCCATCCCGTGCAGTTGAACATCTTGGCGGCACTGGAGATCGTCACGGTCCGCTCGGCCATGCCGGGGTAGGTGGCCAGCGGCCGGTGCACGTTGCCGTCGAAGGTCAGCCGCTCGTAGACCTCGTCGGAGATCACCAGAAGATCGGCATCGACGGCGACCTCGGCCAGTGCTCGGCACTCGTCGTCGGAGAGGACCATGCCGGTCGGGTTGTGCGGCGAATTGACGATGATCGCCCGGGTCCGCGGGGTGATCGCGGCGCGCACCGCGTCGACGTCGAGGGCAAAGCCACGGCCGTTGCCGACCATGGGGACCGAGACCCGGTGCGCCCCGGCCATCGCGATGTTGGGCGCGTAGGTGTCGAAATACGGCTCGATGACGAGCACCTCTGAACCGGGTTCGACCAGACCGATGACGGCGGAGGCGATGGCTTCGGAGGCTCCGACGGTCACCAGCACCTCGGTGTCGGGGTCGAACTCCTGGCCGTAGCGGCGGCTGCGCTGGGCGGCGATCGCCGCTCGCAGTTCGGCGATGCCGAGGCCGGGCGGGTACTGGTTGACGCCGTCCGCGATGGCCTGACGGGCCACCTCCAGCATCGCCGGCGGCCCGTCCTCGTCGGGGAATCCCTGGCCCAGGTTCACCGCCCCGAGCTCGGCGGCCAACGCCGACATCTTGGCGAAGATGTTCACCGCGAAGGGCCGCAGGCGTTCGACCGTCATGGGGGAGGATCCTACTGCGGAGCCACCCAAACCAAACAGGTTGGCCGGATGAATTTTAGGGTCGCCCAGCAGGGGACTAGGCTCATTCGCCGTACCCCGTACCAACACTCACGAGGGAAAAACATGTCCGAAGAAGCCTTCATCTACGAGGCCATCCGCACCCCGCGCGGAAAGGGCAAGAACGGCGCCCTGACCGAGGTCAAGCCGCTCAATCTGGTCGTCGGCCTGATCGACGAAATGCGACGTCGTCACCCCAACATCGACGAGAACATGATCAGCGACGTCATCCTGGGCTGCGTCTCGCCGGTCGGTGACCAGGGCGGCGACATCGCCCGCACCGCCGTCATCGCCGCCGGTATGCCCGACACCGTCGGCGGCGTGCAACTCAACCGGTTCTGCGCCTCCGGCCTGGAGGCGGTCAACACCGCCGCCCAGAAGGTGCGCTCCGGCTGGGACGACCTGGTCTACGCCGGCGGCGTGGAGTCGATGAGCCGTGTTCCGATGGGCTCCGACGGCGGCGCCATGATGTCCGACCCGGCCACCAACTACGACGCTTACATCGTTCCGCAGGGCATCGGCGCAGACCTGATCGCCACCCTGGAGGGCTTCACCCGCGACGACGTCGACGCCTACGCGGCGCAGTCCCAGGAGCGGGCGGCCGAGGCGTGGTCGGGCGGCTACTTCGCCAAGTCCGTCGTCCCGGTGCGCGACCAGAACGGTCTGCTGATCCTCGACCACGACGAGCACATGCGCCCCGGCACCACCGTGGAGAGCCTGGGCAAGCTCAAGTCCGCGTTCGAGGGCCTGGCCGCGATGGCCGGCTTCGACGACGTGGCGATGCAGAAGTACCACTGGGTCGAGAAGATCAACCACGTCCACACCGGCGGCAACAGCTCCGGCATCGTCGACGGCGCCGCGCTGGTGCTGGTCGGCAACGAGAGGGCGGGCAAGGCCAACGGCCTGACGCCGCGCGCCCGGATCGTCGCCACCGCCACCAGCGGTGCCGACCCGACGATCATGCTCGTCGGCCCCACCCCGGCGGCGCTGAAGGCGCTGGACCGCGCCGGACTCAAGCCCGAGGACATCGACCTCTTCGAGCTCAACGAGGCCTTCGCCTCGGTGGTGCTGAAGTTCCAGAAGGACCTGGGCATCCCCAGCGAGAAGCTCAACGTCAACGGCGGCGCCATCGCGATGGGTCACCCGCTCGGCGCCACCGGCGCCATGATCACCGGCACCATGGTCGACGAGCTGGAGCGCCGCGGCGCCAAGCGCGCGCTGATCACGCTGTGCATCGGCGGCGGCATGGGCGTTGCCACCATCATCGAGCGCGTCTGACGCCGGACTGCACGGAAACTTAGGAGCAAGCGAAAAACCATGGCTGAAAACACTATTCAGTGGGACAAGGATGCCGACGGCATCGTCACCCTGACCCTCGACGACCCCACCGGTGGGGCCAACGTGATGAACGAGCACTACAAGGAGTCCATGCATAAGGCCGTAGAGCGCCTTATCGCAGAGAAGGATTCGGTCACCGGTGTCGTCATCACCTCGGCGAAGAAGACCTTCTTCGCCGGAGGTGACCTCAAGGGCATCATCCAGATCACCCCGGAGCACGCCGGTGAGGCGTTCGCCGAGGTCGAGGAGATCAAGGCCGACCTGCGCAAGCTGGAGACCCTCGGCGTCCCGGTGGTCGCGGCCATCAACGGCGCGGCCCTCGGCGGCGGTCTGGAGATCGCGCTGGCGTGCCACCGGCGCATCGCCGCGGACGTCAAGGGCAGCGCGATCGGCCTGCCCGAGGTCAGCCTGGGCCTGCTGCCCGGCGGGGGCGGCGTCACCCGCACCGTGCGGATGATGGGCATCCAGAACGCCTTTGTGAACGTGCTGAGCCAGGGCACCCGGTTCAACCCGAAGAAGGCCAAGGAGACCGGCCTGGTCGACGAACTCGTCGGCAGCGTCGAGGAACTCGTTCCGGCGGCCAAGGCGTGGATCAAGGCCAACCCGGACAAGAACACCCAGCCGTGGGACGCCCAGGGCTACCGGATGCCCGGCGGTACCCCGTCCTCCCCGGCGCTCGCGGCCATCCTGCCGTCGTTCCCGTCGCTGCTGCGCAAGCAGGTCAAGGGCGCGAACATGCCGGCCCCGCGGGCCATCCTGGCCGCCGCGGTCGAGGGCGCGCAGGTGGACTTCGACACCGCCAGCCGCATCGAGAGCCGCTACTTCACCGAGCTGGCCACCGGTCACGTCGCGAAGAACATGATCCAGGCGTTCTTCTTCGACATGCAGGCGATCAACGCCGGCGGTTCGCGTCCGGAGGGCATCGGCAAGACCCCGATCACTAAGATCGGCGTGCTCGGCGCGGGCATGATGGGGGCCGGCATCGCCTACGTCTCGGCCAAGGCCGGTTTCGACGTGGTGCTCAAGGACGTCACCATCGAGGCGGCGAACAAGGGCAAGAACTACTCGGAGAAGCTTGAGGCCAAGGCGCTTGAGCGCGGCCGCACCATTGCCGAGAAGTCTGAGGCGCTGCTGGGCCGGATTCATCCGACCGCCGACCCCGCCGACTTCAAGGGCGTCGACTTCGTCATCGAGGCCGTCTTCGAGAACCAGGAACTCAAGCACAAGGTGTTCCAGGAGATCGAAGACATCGTCGAGCCCAACGCCATCCTGGGCTCCAACACCTCCACCATGCCCATTACGGGCCTGGCCGCCGGTGTGAAGCGTCAGGACGACTTCATCGGCATCCACTTCTTCTCCCCGGTGGACAAGATGCCGCTGGTCGAGATCATTCGTGGCGAGAAGACCTCTGACGAGGCGCTGGCCCGGGTGTTTGACTACACCCTGGCGATCGGCAAGACCCCGATCGTGGTCAACGACAGCCGGGGTTTCTACACCAGCCGCGTGATCGGCACCTTCATCAACGAGGCGCTAGCCATGCTGGGCGAGGGTGTGGAGCCCGCGTCGATCGAGCACGCGGGCAGCCAGGCCGGCTACCCGGCTCCGCCGCTGCAACTCTCCGATGAGCTCAACATGGAGCTGATGCACAAGATCGCCGTCGCCAGCCGCAAGGGTGTCGAGGAGGCCGGTGGCACATACCACGCGCATCCGGCGGAGGCCGTGGTGGAGAAGATGATCGGCCTCGGCCGGCCCTCGCGGCTGTCCGGCGCGGGCTTCTACGAGTACGTCGACGGCAAGCGGATCCAGCTGTGGCCCGGCCTGCGCGAGGAGTTCAAGTCCGGCAGCTCGAAGATTCCGCTGCAGGACATGATCGACCGCATGCTGTTCGCCGAGGCGCTGGAGACCCAGAAGTGCTTCGACGAGGGCGTCATCGAGACGACGGCGGACGCCAACATCGGCTCCATCATGGGCATCGGCTTCCCGCCGTGGACCGGTGGCGCCGCGCAGTTCGTCACCGGTTACCCCGGTGGCAAGGACGGGTTCGTCGCCCGCGCCCAGGAGCTGGCCGCCAAGTACGGCGACCGCTTCAACCCGCCGGCGTCACTGCTGTAGTCGGTTCTTCGGTCACAACCCCCCGGGGCTGATCGGTCAGAGCCCCCCGGGACGTGTTTCCGGGGGGCTCTGGCTTATTTCGGGATCCGAGGCTATTTCGGGATCTGAACCGTGGCGAATACCGCGCGGTGGTCAGACCCCTGGATATCTGCCGTCCGCGCCCGCGACGACGATCCGTTGCGGACGAGAACGTGGTCGAGGGCCAGCATCGGCGGCACAGCCGAGTCGGCCGGGTAGGTCGGCGCGAAGACCCCGGCGTCGCGGTAGCCGCTGTCGAGGATCCGCCGGAATTGCGCCATGTCGCGGGTGGAGTTGAAGTCGCCGGCGGCCACGACGGTTCCTTCCAGGCGGTCCAGCGACTCGGCCGCAAAAGCGATGTCGGTGCGCCACCACTCGATCGGCCAGGGCCACGGCGCCGATAAGTGGACGACGACCACAGTGGGTCGCGTCGCGGTGCCGGGCACCTCGACGCGGGCTGTTATCGGAATCGGCTCGGACACCATGCCGGCGTCATTCAGCGGATAGCGGCTCCACAGTCCGGCGCCGGAACCGCCGGCCTCCGGCCTGACGATCCGATAGGGAAAGTCCTTGTCGATTCCCATGGCGGACATCTGCGTCAGCCCGCCGGCGAGCATCAGGACAGGGGAGGCCAGTACCAGGATCAGGGTGGCGTGGTTGGTGATGTCGATCTGCCGCGCGAGCAGTCCAGCCGCCGCCAACACGCCTGCCAGTGCACCGATGATGATGCGCTGACTTTAGCGGCCGGCGCCCTTTGTTGCGGACAGTGTTCGGGGGTCTTCGCCGCTATCGATGGGATGGCAGGCGAACCAGTCCAGCAGCAAGTCCGCGACTGTGTCCGCGCACTGATCCGGCATCCAGTGCGTCGCACCGCGGACGACCTCGAACCGGTACTCCGCATCGACATACTTGCCGGTCCTGCGGGAAGCCTTCTCCAGCAGGGCTTTATCGCCGTCACTCCACACGTGCATGGTCGCTACCGGTGTTCGGGCGTTGATGACTCCCGGCTTGTTCAAAGGAATGGCGCGGTACCAGTTGAGCGCGGTGGTGAACGAACCGGAATCCATCAGCCGGCTGATGTCCCGTGCGGCGGCCGCGGGGGTCTGGCCGGCGTATCCCTCGATGAAAGCGGTGAGACCCTTGCCGCCTTGACGGCCCAGGAACCATTCTGGAGCCTTCGGCAACTGGAAGAAATACATGTACCAGGACGCGACAAACTGCCTGCTGGTGGCCAGGGCCGCGAAGAACGCGGCCGGGTGCGGTACGGACAACGTTGTCAGGGTGGCCAGCCGCTCGGGCGCCAGCGCGGCCGTCGCCCACGCGACCGTGGCGCCCCAGTCGTGCCCGACCAGGTGGACTCTGCGGGCACCCAGGGCATCGATGAGGGCGGTGACGTCGGCCACCAGTTCCTCGGCCACGTAGTCACGCCGCCGCCGCGGGCGCGCCCCTGGTGAATAGCCGCGCTGGTTCGGCGCCACGCACCGGTAGCCCTGCGCGATGAGCCGGTCCATCACGGGAATCCAGCTGGTGTTGAACTGAGGGAAACCGTGCAGCAGCACCACCGGTGTGCCCTCGGCGGGTCCCCGGTCCAGCACATCGAAGGTCAGGTCGCCGCGGCGGTACTGCTCCATGTCAGCCCACTGCCTGCTTCGCCGACTCCAGCGGGCCGCACCGCACATCGAACCGCTCATGGACGGTGTCGAGCACCCGGCTCAGCCGATCGCGTTCGCGGCGGTGACTCGTCATGAATTTTGCGGTGGCGGCCAGCCGCCGCGGCAGCGGATACCAGCGGTCGAAGTCCAGGCCGAGTTCCCGGAACGCCTTCATCGGCAGGTTGTCGGCGTAGAGGCTGAGATTGTGCTGCGCCAGCGTCATCAGGGTGGGGACAAGAGCCGCGGGTGACTTCTGTCTTAGATCCAGCCAGTCGAGTTCGTAGAGCGGAACGTCGCACAGCTTTCCGCTGAACAGCAGATGTGTGGAGAAATAGGCCATGAAGGATGGGAGATGCATTGTGGAAGAACGCATCTGAATGGAGAGAGTGTTTCCCCCAGGAGAACGGTACGGTTCGTAGGGATGGTCGCGAACTGCGATGTACCCGGTGCAGTTGACGATCCAGCTTCCGGCTTCGACCGGGACCGACTTCCCGCTTCGCAGGATCATCTCCGGCCCGGTGCTGGTGTCGACGACGTCGACGAAATGGTCGTTGATCGCCTGGGACAGTCCGGCGGCGATGGTGTCGCGCTCGGCGGCTGAGAGCAACCCGAGTACGAAGTTCCCGGTCTTCGGGGTGCACCAGAGTCCGTACGTGCTTCGGAACCAGTCCGAAACGGCGTCTTCGTTCGTGCCGTCGAAGCGTCCTGAGACCTCGTCGGCGAGCCCGCTGACCAAGGTGCCCGACCACCAGCGCCGCAGCCCGACCGGGTAAAAGACATCCCGATTGCTGAAATACGTGCCAGCGCCGGCCATCAGGTTGACCTCGCGGCGCGGATTGGCTGTGACGAGGGCGTGCACGGTATCCATAGCGGTCTTGCCGCCGCCGATGACCCACACCGGTTTCTCGTCGTCGGCGATGTGCGAGCTCCGCATGTCACAGGTGTCCGGCGACACCGACATCACCTGTCGGCTGGAGACGGGCAACGGATCGTTGGGAACGACATGAGCTCCATAGGCTTTGACGAGCTTGTCTGCGTCGATCACCATCTCCCGGCCGTCGGCCGATCGGCAGGTCACGCGTACCCCGTCACCGGTCTCGGTGTCGGAGTGCAATGTCCAGCCGAAGAACTCGTCGACGCGCACGTCCTTCTTGATGGTGTCCAGACAGTGCTGGAAGTGATCCAGCACTTCACCTTTCGACGACAGATGTTCCGGCGGCCTATCCCACGCCCACGCGATGTTGCCGGCGGTGAACATGGGATGCGGCTGATGCAGGCGGACGTAGTCGTAGGTGTCCACCCACATGCCGCCCACCCGCTGCCGACTGTCGATCAGGATCACCCGCTGATCGCGGGAGAGGTATCTGCTCGCGACGAAGAGTGCGTTGATGCCGGCGAAACCGGCGCCGACGATGCAGACATCGCACTTCTCGGTCGGGATGGTCACGCTTGTCGTCATGTCGTCCCCTGTCATGGTTCTTCGTGGCGGTGAGTGCTACTGATAAAGCGGCACGAGAACAAGCGCCTGGGGGTTTGAACTCTCCACGACGGCGCAGCCCTTGCCGTTCATGCCGTGCCAGCGGCCGATCAGCGTCACGCCGGCTGGGGGCGCTCCACCGGTCTTGAGGAAGCGCTGCACTGCCGGCCGAAACGTGTCGTGGGGAAAGGACCACTGCACAAGGTGTTTCATGACGTCGCCTGCTTTCAATCGCTGTTTTAAGGGGGTACGCGGTAAGGCGCAGCCGCCTTGGTTCGAGAGTCGGGCTTCGACCAGGGGACGACTAGAGTAGGCGGATACTCATTCGGGACTTTTGGCACTTCCAGACGCCTGGCCGGTTTCGCTAGAATGAGCCGGTGTTGCTGCACTGGCCGCTCAGGGGGCGGTGCGGGGAATTGCGCCTGGTCGAATCGGCACTGTCGGAGGCGAATTCCTCGGGAGTCGTCATTCGCGGCGCCGTCGGCGTCGGGAAAAGTCGCCTTGCCCGCGAAACGCTTGATCTCGTCGCCGCGCGCGGATGGCAGCATCGTCACATCGTCGGAACGACCTCGGCACGGGCCTTACCGCTCGGAGCCGTCAGCGACTGGGTGGGTCCGGCGGACACCGTCAGTCTCGACGTCGTTCGAACGGTGATCGACGACCTCACCGCGACCGCCGCGGGAACGCCGGTGGTGATCTGTGTCGACGACGTCGCTCTCCTTGACGACCTGACGACCTTCGTCATCCACCAGATCGTCCGTCGGGGCACCGCGAAACTGGTCGTCACCATCCGCGACGGCGACCCGGTTCCCGATACGACGCAGGAGATCCTGAGGTCCGGCCGGTTCGAGCAATTCGTTCTGCAGCCGTTGCCCCGTCAGGACACCGTGAACCTCGTGTCGGAGGCTCTGGGGGGTCACCTGGAACCGGATTCCGCCGAGCGATTGTGGCGGCTGACTCGTGGGAACGTGCTCTATCTGCGCAATATCGTCGAGAACGAGGTCGCCGAGGGTCGCCTCGTGCAACAGGACGATGTCTGGACCTGGACCGGAACCCCCGTCATGCCGCCGGGACTGGTTGAGTTGGTCGAGACGCGAATGGGCGCTTTACCGGCCGGGGTCAGCGACGTCGTCGACATCCTCGCCGTCGCCGAACCGCTCAGCATCGCCGAACTGACCAGCATCACCAGCCCCGCTGCGGTCGAGGAGGCCGAGACCCGCGGTCTGATCACCATTCAAACCCGGGACCGAGACGGCATGGTGGTGCGCTTGGCGCACCCGCTCTACGGTGAGGTACGCCGGACCCGCGCGGCTCAGACTCGGCTGCGCCGTCTCCGCGGACTGGTCGCGCAGAACCTGGTGATCCCGGAGGGAGACGAGGACGTTCACAGCGTCGTACGCCGCTCGGCGCTACGGCTGGAATCCGATCTGCCCATAGACCCGGAGCTGTTCACCGCCGCCGCGCAAGGCGCTGTTTCGCTGGCGGACATGGATCTCGCCGATCGTCTGGCCGGCGCCGCCATTCGGGCCGGCGCCGAAGTCGAGGCGTACTTCATCCGCTCGTGGGCGCTGGCGTGGATCAACCCCGCTGAGGCTGACGCAGTGCTGGCCAGCATTCCGTTCGACGCACTCAACGATGAAGAGCGTGTGTTGCGCGCGGGCTACCGGTTCGCATGCCTGCTCTGGGGACTCGCCGATCCCGATGGCGCAAAACGTGTGCTCGACGAGGTGTCGCCGATGGCGCTCGGACCGACCCGTAAGTGGGTCGATGCCATGTACATCATGTATTGGGCGGCGATGGCCCATCCCCAGGCGGCATTGAGTTCCGCTGCGGGCGTGGACCTGCGTGACGTGCCGCCCTTGATGGGTGCGGCCTCCAGTTGGGCCTTGGGTGTGGCATTCGGCGACGCCGGTTGTGTCGGAGAGGCTCTGGCCACCTTCAATTCGGGCTATGACATCGTCAAGCGGTCCGGGCAAGGCGACCACCTGCGTTATCTGATCGGGGACCGGCATATCGGCGCCCTGCTGCAGTGCGGACTCGTCAGCGACGCCCAGTCGGTTGCCGCCGAATTGCAGGGACAGGCAACGGATTTACCCGGTGGCGCGCACCTGCTGAGTGCGGCGATCGCGGGGCGGGCCGCCTTGGGGGCCGGCCGGCCCGCCGAAGCACATGCGCTGCTCGAACCGGTCATCGAAGCGTTCTTCAGTGCCGGCGACGTCAATGGACTGGGCTACCGGTTTCAGCTCTCCGACACCATCGCACTGGCAATGCTCGGCGAATCCGATTCGGCGGCAGCGTCGTTGGATCACCTTGAGAGGAACTTTTACCCCAGTTACGGATTCGTCGACTATGAGCGACAGCTGGCGCGGGCCTGGGTGAATGCCAGCCAGGGTCTGGTCGGCCCGGCGGTCGGAATGTGTCTGTCGGCCGCGAAGGCTGCGGAGGGCAGAGGTCAGCTGGCGGCGGAGGTGGTGTGCCTGCAGGCGGCCACCCAGTTCGGCGATCGATCGTGCGGGGAACGTCTGCAGACGTTGGCGTCGCTGGTGGAAGGGCCGCGCGCCGATTTGGCGGCGCGGCTTTCCATCGCGCTACGCGGCGGAGATGCTGGTGAACTGGTTCTGGTATCAGAGGAATTCGAGCGGATGGGTGATCTCGTGGCAGCGGTGGATGCGGCCGCGCACGCAGCGCTTGCCTACCGGCATCTGGAGCGCCGCGGTTCGGCGCTGACATGCTCGTCGCGGGCTGAAGGGCTGGCCCTTCGTCATGGCATCGCAACTCCGGCGCTCCGGCAGGCCGCGGACCGGCTGCCGCTGACCGATCGCGAACGGGAGATCGTGATGCTGCTGGGCCGGAAGCTGTCCACCCCCGCCATCGCGGACAGGTTGACGCTGTCGCCACGAACTGTCGAGAACCACATTTACCGCGCCATGGCCAAAACCGGCGTGGCAAATCGTGAGCAGCTCGCGGCACTTCTCTGGGGCACGCCACGGCGCGTTGATTAGCCGGCCGCGCTGGCCCCGTAGCGGCTTAGTGATTTTCGGCGTCTGAGCCGGTGGACAGCTGCGTAAAGTCGGGGCATGCGCTTCGGACTCTTCATTCCTCAGGGCTGGCGGCTTGATCTCGTCGGCATTCCCGTCGCGGACCACTGGCAGGTGATGCGAGATCTGGCCCAGCATGCCGACGCCGGACCGTGGGATTCGCTATGGGTATACGACCACTTCCACACCGTGCCGATGCCCACCGACGAGGCCACCCATGAGGCCTGGACGCTGATGGCGGCCTTGGCCGCCACCACATCGCGGATCAAACTCGGGCAGATGTGCACCGCCATGAGCTACCGCAACCCGGTGTATCTGGCCAAAGTGGCCGCGACGACTGACATCATCTCGGGCGGCCGCGTCCAGATGGGCATCGGCGGGGGTTGGTACGAACACGAGTGGCGCGCCTACGGATACGGCTTCCCGTCGGCCGGTGTGCGGTTGGCCCGCCTGGACGAGGGCGTGCAGATCATGCGCGACGCCTGGCGCGAGGGGCGGGTGAGCTTCGACGGCAAGCACTACCAGGTCGACGGTGCCATCGTGCAACCCAAACCGTTGCAGGAGAACGGGATTCCGCTGTGGATCGCCGGCGGTGGGGAAAAGGTGACGCTGAAGATAGCGGCGAAATATGCGCAGTACACCAACTTCAGCGCCGACCCCGAGGAGTTCACCCGTAAGTCCGAGATCCTCGCCGGGCACTGCCGGGAGGTGGGCACCGACTACGACGCGATCGTCCGCTCGGCCAACGTCAACGCGATCGTCGGCTCCTCTGAGGCCGACTTCGCCGACCGGTGCGCTCGAGTCCGGTCCCGGCTGGCCGGCATCTGCGGGGACGCTGCGGCCGACGCGATGATGGCGATGAACGACAACCCCGGCAACGCGACCGGGACCACGCAGCGGGTCATCGAGCGGATGTCGACGCTGCGTGACCTCGGCTGTGAATACGTGATCTGCTATTTCCCGGAGGCGGCCTACGACCGATCCGGCATCGAGTTGTTCGAGCGCGAGGTCATCCCGGCGCTGGTGTGAGGCTCACCGTCCTCGATGAGATCGCGAAAAGTCCGGGCAGGATGGACCGATGCGCCGGCATCCCGTACCCGCTTGGCCAGTGTGGCATCCGACGTGACGACGGTGATGTGCCCGGGGTGGTCGTCGGCCTCGATCAGCCGCATAATCTCGTCGTCGGCCGAGTTGGACGCCGCTGAGGGCGCGTGGGCGACGCGGATTACGGCTGACTCACACACCTTTGGCGCCGGGCGCTCGAACACCACCGTCACCTGCTGGCGCTCGGTCGCGGCCCAGCGCTCGAGGTGGTGCACCAACGCGACCATCGCACCCTGACGGTTCCTCCACCAGCCGTCGGGGCGGCTGCCGATCACATTCATGGCGTCAACGATCCATCTCATGTCATCAGCACCACGATTCACTTGACGTTGAC
>Ga0194055_10002640_pt1 | contig 14115 bp, 11 predicted proteins | sample SepL449m_MetaG_FD_155482 | JGI IMG/M metagenome (GOLD analysis project Ga0194055, IMG submission 155482) | Anoxic zone freshwater microbial communities from boreal shield lake in IISD Experimental Lakes Area, Ontario, Canada - Sep2016-L442-9m | ecosystem: Environmental > Aquatic > Freshwater >... | reverse complement strand
CCCCTTCTTCCATACCTTCGGATACAAAGCTGGCCTTTTGGCTTCCCTCATGGCTGGAGCCACCGTCATCCCGGAGTCTGTCTTCGACGTCGACATTGTCTTGGGGCGAATCGCCGAGGAGCGCATCAGCATGCTCCCAGGGCCGCCGACGCTCTATCAGTCCATCCTCTCGCACCCACGTCGTTCCGAGGTTGATCTCACGTCACTTCGCCTTGGAGTCACCGGCGCTGCGGTCGTCCCGGTCGAGTTAGTGATCGCCATGCGCGAGGAGCTCGGTTTCGAGACCGTGTTAACCGCCTACGGCCTCACGGAGTCCTGTGGCGTTGTCACCATGTGCCGTCGTGATGACAGCCCGGAAGTGATTGCGACGACCTCTGGGCGAGCGATCCCGAATCTTGAAGTTCGAGTGATCAATGCGTCGGGGTCCGAGGTGCCGAGCGGCGAGGCCGGCGAGATTGTGGTGCGTGGCTATGCCGTGATGGAGGGATACTTCGCCAATCCTGAGGAAACGACCAAGACGATCGATCCAGAGGGCTGGCTCCACACCGGTGACATCGGCACGATGGATCGCGATGGCAACATCTGCATCACCGATCGCTTGAAGGACATGTTCGTCGTGGGTGGTTTCAACGCGTACCCGGCTGAGATCGAGGCCACCATCCGCGGGTTCCATGGAGTGGCTGCTGTTGCGGTCATCGGTGTCCCTGATGAGCGCATGGGGGAGGTGGGTCGGGCGTACCTGGTGAGATCGACCGACGACCCCAGAACCGATCAGGAGCTTGTCGAGGCCGTGCTCGCAGAGTCACGTGACACGATGGCCAACTACAAGGCACCTCGAACAGCAGTGGTGATTGACGTTCTGCCAACAAATGCCAGTGGCAAGGTACTCAAGCGCGACCTGCGTGATGCCTATGCGGCCGATCATGCCAACTAGATCAGTGCACACGTTCGAGAACAAGGAGGAGCAGCGATGAAGGGAATCGTTTACACGGGAGACGGTGTTGAAGTCACCGACGAACTGGGGATCAGGGATCCCGGTCCCAAGGAAGTCAGGGTGGCGATCGCCGCTGCTGGCGTGTGCCACTCCGACCTTTCGGTCATTAATGGAACCATCCCTTGGAAGCCGCCTGCCGTCCTCGGACACGAAGGAGCAGGTGTCGTTGAAGCGGTTGGCTCCGAGGTGCGCTCGGTGAAGCCAGGAGATCACGTGGTCATCGCCACATTGGCGAGCTGTGGGGTCTGTCGCGCGTGTTCGACGGGACACCCCACGTGGTGCCGCAGTTCGCTCGGTAATGTTTCTCACCCGTTCACCTACAAAGGTGAGCCGGCTTCGAACTTTGCCGCCGCAAGCGTCTTCGTGGAGTCCACGATCGTCAACGAGGTCCAGGCGATCCGGATCCCGAAAGACATCCCTTTCACCTCGGCGTGCCTCATTGGCTGTGGTGTCCTGACCGGCGTGGGCGCAGTTTTGAATCGTGCCAAGGTTCGTCCCGGCGAGACAGCAGTCGTCTTTGGTGTTGGTGGAGTCGGCCTCAACGTGATCCAAGGCCTTGGAATCGCTGGCGCCACGCGAATCGTTGCGGTCGACACACTGGCCTCGAAGGAGGGGTTGGCTCGCCAGTTCGGTGCCACTGATTTCATCGACGCGTCAACCACTGATGCAGTCGCCGCGGTTCGTGAGCTCCTTCCTCCGAACCGCGAATCTGCTGCAGGTGCCCTGAACCCCATGGGGGGATCAACCTGGTCCTTCGACTGCGTCGGCCACCCGGCGGTGCTGAGGAACGCGCTCGACGTCCTTGATTGGGGTGGCAACGCTGTCGCCATCGGTATCCCTGCGCGGGGGACCGAGGTCTCGGTTGACATCAATTCCCTCGCCTATGTGGACCGAGGCCTTCTCGGTTGTCGCTACGGCTCAGCCCGTCCACATCACGATGTGGCGCTCATGGTCGACTTGTACCGCGCAGGACGCCTCAAGCTCGATGAGCTTGTCTCGTTAACCCGGCCGATGGACGCCTTCCGAGAGATCGTTGATGGCATGCACGCGGGCACCGTGGCGCGAGGCGTGCTCGAGATCAACCTGCCGTAGGCTCCGTGTCATGAGAGCGATCCTTCTTGCGGGCGGTACGGGTTCGCGCCTGAACCGACTGACCCGAATTACGAACAAGCACCTCCTGCCGGTCTTTGATCGATCGATGGTGGAATGGGCGGTCGAAGCCCTCGTGGCCGGAGGCGTTGATGAGCTCCTCCTGGTGACGGGCGGGGAGCGAGTCGGCGACTTCATGCGGATGCTTGGTGACGGGTCGGCCTACGGCCTGAACGAACTCGCCTATGCGGTTCAGGAGCGGCCAGGAGGTATCGCCGAAGCCCTCGGTCTTGGCGAGCGGTTCGCCAAGGGAGGACCCATTGTGGTGATGCTGGCGGACAACATTTTCGAACGCTCCTTCCGCGCCACAATCGAAGCCTTCCGAGAGAATCCCCTAGGTTGCCGCCTTGTGCTCAGTGAAATGGAAGATCCGACGCATCTTTCTCACCTCGGAGTCCCTCAGATGGACGAGCAGGGGGCGATCGTCACGATCGTCGAGAAGCCAGTGACGCCTCCGAGCAACTTCGCGGTAACCGGGGTCTACTGCTACGACGCCCGTGTGTTCGATGTGATCAAGACTCTCGAGCCATCTGGTCGCGGGGAACTTGAAATCACTGATGTGAACAACCACTTCATTGGGATCGGGGAGGTCGGCTACGACATCCACCCTGGTTTCTGGGGCGATGCTGGCGAGTCGATCGATGCCTACCAATCGGTGGGCGAGTTTGTGGCTCGTAATGGAGCGAACAAGCCCTAGGAATTCTCAGCCCTGCGGATGATGAAGTGGTGTCAGTGGCTGGCGAGTGGTGATCGGACGAGCCTGAGAGCTCGGCTCGGCCTCGTTCTTCATCGCCCGCCTACTGCTGGAGGCGATACCGGCGCCATCAAGTCCGAGCTCAGCGAGGATGTCATCGGGACGACCTTGGGCAAGGTACGCCCTTGGGATACCCAAGATGCGGACTGACGGGGTGGGGCGGTGATTCTGCGCGGCGATGGTGGTGAGAGCGTCCGACGCGAATGCTCCAGCTCCTCCGACCCTGGTGCCGTCTTCTACGGTGATCACGACATCGTGGTCGAGCGCATCGAGAAGCATCCGCTCGTCGATTGGGCTCACCACGCGAACGTCGTAGACCGTGGCACTGATTCCCTCGGCCTCGAGGATCTTCGCAGCATCGAGACAGCGCGCCACCATCTTCCCGACTCCAAGAAGACAGAGTTGGCCGGAACCCGTTCGCAATTTGCGTGCCTTGAGACCTTCGCCGACGAGCCCATCGACCGGTACTGGGGGGGTTTTGGGGTAGCGGATCGCTGCAGGGCCTCCCAGCGAGAGCGCTGTCGCCAGCATGACGGGCACTTCTTCAGCGCTCGATGGAGCGAAGACCGCCATGTTGGGGATCGTCAGGCACAGAGCCATGTCGAGAACGCCGTGGTGGCTGGCCCCATCATCGCCGGTGATTCCTGCACGGTCGAGCACCACGGTAATGGGGAGCTGGTGCATGCCGACGTCGTAGTACGCCTGGTCGAAGGCTCGGGCGAAGAAGGTGGAGTAGACGCAGACCACCGGTTTCATCCCCCCCATAGCCATTCCGGCTGCGGAAGTCATCTCATGCTGCTCGGCGATACCGACATCAATGAAGCGCTCGCCGAAGGTCGCTTGGAAAGGAAGGAGGCCGGTCGGGCCTGGCATGGCAGCAGTAAGCGCCACAATCCGGTCATCGTTCTCGGCTTCGCGGACGAGCGCACGGGAGAAGGCATCGGTGTACGTCGTGATACGCACTCGGTCAGATGAGTCGTCAGTGTTGATCGGCGTGGGGGCGACCTTGAAGTCGTGGAGGCGCTGGACTTCGTCTTCCTCGGCAGGAGCGTAGCCACGACCTTTCTGTGTCATCACGTGGACGACGATCGGACCATCCCATTCGGCGGCGTTCTTCAAGGCTTGTTCGACGGCGGGAATGTCATGCCCATCGATTGGTCCTGCGTAGCGCACGCCGAGTGCCTCGAAGAACGTGTGAGGAGCGACGAGTTCACGCAGAGCGCTGGTGACGCCGTGGACACCCGTGTACGCGAATTCGCCCACTCCGGGGATGTCGCGGAGTAGTCCTCTGAGCCGCTCCCTCGCCTGAACGTAGGTGGGGTTGAGTCTCAAGCTGGTAAGAGATTGCGACAACTGGGAGATGGTTGGCGCGTAACTCCGGCCATTGTCGTTGAGGATGATCACCACCCGGCGCCCCGAGTGGCCGAGGTTGTTCAACGCCTCATAGGTCATCCCACCGGTGAGGGCCCCGTCACCCACAACGGCGACGACACGCCGGTCTCCTCCGTGCCCCGCGAGCTCGCCGCGGAGCTCAAATGCTGTCGCCAGCCCGTGTGCGTAGGAGAGGACAGTTGAAGCATGGCTATTCTCAATCCAGTCGTGCTCCGACTCCGAGCGGTTGGGATAGCCCGAGAGCCCACCCTCCTTGCGGAGGTCCTTGAAGCCATACCGCCGGCCGGTGATCAACTTGTGGACGTAGGTCTGATGACCCGTGTCCCACAGCAGCGCATCTCTCGGCGAGTCGAAGACGCGATGGAGGGCGAGGGTGAGCTCGACCACCCCAAGGTTTGAGCCAAGGTGGCCACCGGTGGTGGTAACGGTCTCGACGATGAAGGACCGGATCTCTTGGCTGAGTTGATCGAGTTCCTCGAAACTCAAGCCGCGCAGATCAGCGGGAGTCTCGATCAGGGGAAGGATCATCGGCAATGCCTCACCCTTCGAGGATACTCACTCGTCGGGCTCGGAGAGGTTGCTGCTCGCTTCATCAAGGCGTCGCCTGGACCTTGCTCAGAAACACGTCACGCTCAACGATGACTCTGACGAGCCGTCCGGCACCAACCAATGCGCCGCTGGCGTCACCTGATCGTGCAGAGAGTGTGAAATGGAGACGCCGACCTTCGACCCTCTCGAGGGTGGCTTCTGCGGAGATCGATCCGCCGATCCCGACCGGTGCGAGGTGGTTGAACTGAGTCCGAACGGCAACGGTGGTCAAATCAGGGGGCAGGTGACCCGCCAGCGCAGCCAACGAGGCCTCTTCGCACACCGCAAGGAGGCGGGGTGTTGAGAGCACCTCGACGTCCGCAGTCTTCATAGATCGAGCGGAGTCGGCCTCTCCGACGATCATCGTCGCCTGCCCACAAAGGCCGACGGTGACGGTATGTTGCTGGCTGTCGCCGCCTGAAGATGAATGGGGCACAGACGGTACGATACCTTCCATGACTGCGTCTTTGGATCTCGTGGCCCCCGATGTTCTGGAGCGGGTTCTCACCGCTGCCGTGGCGCGTGGTGGTGACATGGCGGAGGTCTTCTGCGAAGACCGGACATCGCGCTCAGCGCTCCTTGATGACGGGCGCGTCGAGCAACTCTCATCAGGCCAAGAGCGTGGAGCCGGGATCCGGGTGATCGTCGGCGAGACCACGGGTTTCGCCCACACGGCAGATCTCTCCGAAGCGGGTCTGATGGCTGCAGCCAGAGCCGCCGCCGCCGTTGCGACCGAAGGTGGGGGTGGGACTCGGGTGGTGGCTCTGGAGCCCCTCCGTGGTTACGCCGCCACCGCTCGAGTGTTGCACGACTCCATTCCAACTTCGGCGAAGATCGATCTCCTCTCGATGGCTGACGATGCGGCTCGCTCAACCGGGAGCGCGGTGAGTCAGGTCCAGGTTTCCTACGGGGAGGGGCGGAGGCGGATCTTGGTCGCCAGCACTGAGGGCGTCCTCGCATCCGACGATCAGGTTCGGACACGCTTCAACGTCATGTGCGTCGCCACCGGTGATACCGGCCTCCAGACTGGTCATGAGTCTCTCGCCCGCACAGAGGGTTTCGAAGTCTTCGACGACGTGGATGTGGCGGCCATGGCTCGGATCGCCGCCACGAGGGCGCTCGCCAAGCTGAACGCTCGGCCCGCCCCCTCTGGAGAAGTTCCCGTCGTTCTTGCCGGTGGTAGCGGCGGCGTGTTGTTCCACGAGGCCTGTGGGCATGGCCTTGAGGCCGACCACATTGTCAAGGACTCATCGGTCTACTGCGGACAACTTGGCCAACTCGTTGCGAGCCCGCTGGTCACGTTGGTGGACGACGGCACGGTGACGGGTGAGTGGGGGGCGTTCTCCATCGATGATGAGGGCCGACCTGCTCAGCGCAACGTCCTGATCGAGAATGGCGTTCTCACGGATTACATGTGGGACTACCTTCGAGCCCGCAAGGAAGGCCGACCTTCCAGCGGCAATGGGCGTCGTGAGACGTATCAGCACCTTCCGATGGTCAGGATGACGAACACGTTCCTGATGGCAGGCGAAGACGACCCCGAGGAGATCGTGGCGCAGACCCCCAATGGTGTCTACGTTGCCAAGCTTGGTGGTGGCCAGGTCAACACGGCCACAGGGGACTTCGTGTTTGGGACTACCGAGGCGTACCTCATCGAAGGGGGCAAGATCACCGAGCCATTGCGTGATGCAAACCTCATCGGAAACGGACCAGATGTCCTTCGGCGTATTGACGCGATCGCAGATGATTTCTCAATGATGCCGGGTACATGCGGCAAGGACGGCCAGAGTGTCCCGGTCGGGTGCGGGCAGCCCACATTGCGGATCACCGGTGTGACGTTCGGAGGCACTGCAGCATGAGCGACCTTCTTGACATCGCCGACAGAGTCATTGCAGGAGCCAAAGCTGGCGAGGCGATCGAGGCCTATGTGGCCCGAGGTGTCGACAATGACATCCGTGTCTACGAGGGAAAGGTGGAGACGCTGTCATCTGCCACCTCAGCAGGTGTGGGTGTGCGGGTACTCCTTGAGAGTGATGCCGGAGCACAGGTGGGGTTTGCCTGGGCTGGGTCACTTGACCAGGACTCCGTGGACCGGGCCGTCTTCGAGGCGCGTGAGAACGCCACCTTTGCATCCCCGGATCCGCTGGTGGCGTTGGCGGAGCCTGACGGCGTGAAACCTGCGGACATCGAGCTTCGATCGGCGCGATTTGCTGAGTTCTCCATGGACGACAAAGTTCAGCTTGCCCTTCAGTTGGAGGCGGCGACCCGCTCGGGCGACCCCAGGATCCGCCAGGTTGACTCAGCGGACTACGGAGACCAAGAGATCGACGTGGCTCTCGCGACGACGACGGGGATCCGGGCAACGACGGCGAGGACGAGTGCGTATCTCTCTGTTGCGGCGCTGGCGGGCGATGGAAGCGAAACTCAGACGGGGAGTGGCCTCACGGTAGGACGATCTCCGTACAATCTCGACCCTGACCTTGCCGCTCATCAGGCCATAGAGCGCTCGGTGCGCATGATCGGAGCGACCAAGGCACCGTCGATGAAGACGGTGGTGGTGTTCGATCCGAGGGTGACGTCCACAATTATTGGTGTCTTAGGCGGAGCCCTGTCGGGTGAAGCGGTGGTTCGCGGTCGATCCTTCTTCGAAGGACGCCTCGGCGAGGTCGTGGCGGGCGGCGAGGTCACGCTCATCGACGACCCCACGGATCCCCGTGCCTTTGGCGCGGCGATGATCGATGGTGAAGGCTTGGCGTGCCGAAGGAACCTCTTGATTGATGGGGGCGTTTTGGCCTCGTTCGTCTACGACACTCGGTCGGCTCGTAAGGCGGGAGTGGCCTCGACTGGCTCTGCGGTCAGGGGCGGCTACGCAGGAACGCCCGGAGCGGGGTGTAGGGCACTGGTTCTGGCCCCTGGGTCGCTCTCGCCGGCGGAAGTCCTCGCGAGCGTCGGTACTGGTCTGTATGTTCAATCCATTACCGGAGTCCATTCCGGGGTGAGCCCTGTGAGTGGCGACTTCTCGGTTGGCGCCGAGGGGTTGATGATCCGTGACGGACACCTCGCTGAACCGGTTCGCGAAGTAACGGTTGCCTCAACGCTTCAAAAGATGCTCCAGAACATCGTCGCCATCGGGTCGGACCTGACGTGGCTTCCCGGCGCAGCGGCGGGCCAAACGTTGGCCATCGCAGACTTCCAGCTTTCGGGGAGTTAACGCGTGAGGGCCTATCCGCTCCCGCTTCTAGTCGGCGCTGGGGGTAGGGGTTGCCGGAGCCGAAGGGGCGGGAGCGGTGGTGGATGACTCTGCAGCCTTGGTCGGGGATGCGTCGGTGGTATCGCTCTTTGTGGTCGATGGGGTCACCGATGACGATGAGCCTCGACTGTCGTTCTTGTAGAAGCCGCTGCCCTTGAAAACAATGCCTACCGAGCCGAAGACTTTCCGGAGCTTGCCCTTGCACTCGGGGCACTTGGTGAGAGCGTCATCAGAGAAGGATTGAACGATCTCGAACTGGTGGCCGCATTTGGTGCACACGTATTCGTAGGTCGGCATCGAACTCCTCGGGCTAGAGGCTTGACTGGCACTCTCGTCTTGCGAGTGCCAACAATACCGCACCTCAAACGGCGTGGGTCGACGACGACCTGCGTCACCTTCTCGCGAAGCTGACGAACTGCGATGAGGGGTCAAGATGTCTTCGGTCCCATCGAGGAACCACGGCCGTCTCGGGCTATCGCCCGCCAAGGGCTGCGATAGCAGCGAGGTTGAGTTCGGTCGTGACCTCTCCTCCGCATGCTTCGCAGTGGGACCGGTGTCGCCAAGATCGGAGGCGCCGAGTTCCTTCGGGGTTCAACCACACTGAGAACGAGTCGGAGTCATCATCTAGTTCAACCTTGCTGAAGTCCTGCCAAGGAGTGGCCACACCGCCATTGCGGCTGCCGTCCTTCAGTATTCGCCGGAACCGATGTGCTGCGTCGTCGAAGAGCCAGGTGCTGTTGCATGATTCCAGCGTTGAGAGGTCGTTGGTCTCCATGGGTACATCATGACGCACGGATGTTTCCGGAAAAACATTTAAATCATTGCGGTTTCATGACAATGGATGGCTACTGGACTGCGTTTCTTTCATTCCTCACAGGATGCTCTTTCTTTGAACACAGATTGTTAGCAACTGCGCATCTCTCTCAAATTGGCGTTCCATGTGGCGGCCACATGATCGGATTACACGACCTCTCGTCGGGCAGTTGCCCTTCCGGTGTTTCATCGCACGAGAGGCTCTATCCTTCCGATTATGGCGGCTGATGACAACAAGCTTGAGCGACTCACCAACCTCGTCCTGCTCCTCCTTGAAGCGAGGATTCCGATTCCATTGAGCCAGATCGCCAATGAGATCCCTCACTACCCGGACTCGCCAGAGGCGCGTCGGCAGGCCTTTGAACGCGACAAGAGGCTTCTCCGAGAGGAGGGAGTGATGATCGAGGCGGTCGCCATCAACGGCGCGGAGCAGTATGGCTATCGGATCGATCCAGCCACCTATTTCCTCCCTGACCTTGACCTCACGCCTGAAGAGTCTGCAGCGTTGAATATCGCTGTCGCTGGAGTTCAACTGGGTGATGAGAGTGGCGGCGATGCTCTGCGCAAACTTGGTGTTGTCGCGCTCGAGAACATGGTGCCGGTCGCCTCTCTCGAGCGAGCCAAGGGTCTCGACCGCTTGTTCCAGGCGATCGCGTCGAAGGCAGAAGTCCGTTTTGAATACCTCGGTGAGCCTCGTGCCGTCATCCCGATCAGGCTTCGATTCTCGGGTGGGCACTGGTACCTCGCTGGCTGGTCGAAGGAGCGCGACGCCGGGCGTAATTTCAGGGTGGACCGGATCGATGGAAACGTCACCGTCGGGGCACCCGGATCTGGTGTGGCTGACCCGGACCTCAAGGTGAGCTTGGACCTCCCTGGTGAGCCGTGGGGCGACGATGATGCCTCGGAAACCACCACGAAGATAACCGTCGTCGCGGACCCGATCTACGCGTGGAGGATCATCGAGGAAGTCGGGAAGGATCATGTCGTCGAGACCAGAGCCGACGGTTCGGTGGTACTCGCCGTCAACATTATTCGTGAGGACATCGCCCGCTCATGGCTTCTCGGCTTCCTTGATCACATTGAAGTCCTCGACCCTCCGCTGTTCCGCAAGGAGATGGTCGAATGGCTCGAGTCGATCCGGGATCGGACTGAGTTTCACGGCCCGTGCCCCTCGCTGAAAGACCTCGAGGACGTTGACGATGTGACGCGTCAGGATCCACCAACCCAACGCCGACTTCGCAAGCTCTTCGCCATGCTCGAGTGGTTGGCATCGGAGGGAACAGTCGCCACGAGTGAGGTCGCTGCACGCTTCTCGATGACCACCGCCGAAGTGGTGGCCGAACTCGAGTTGGCTGCCTGCTGTGGGCGCCCTCCCTATTCGCCAGGCGAACTCATGGACATCATTGTCGATGACTATCAGGTGAGTGCTCGAATCCCTGAGCTTCAGCGCACCCGCCAACTCACCGCAGCGGAAGGGGTGGCGGTGGCCGCAGCGGCCCACACCATCCTTGCGTTGCCTGGTGCTGACTCGAGTGGCGCACTCGCCCGAGCACTCGTGAAGTTGGAGAGCGCCCTCGGAGAGAGCTCATCGATTCAGGTCGATCTGCCTAGTCCACCCCTTCTTGACGAGCTGACCGCTGCAGCACAGAACCAACGACAACTTGAAGTTGACTACCTCGCCACATCCAGCGACGAACTCACATCTCGGATCATCGACCCACTGCGCGTTGTGGCGATTGATGGTCGTTGGTACGTGAAGGCTTTTTGCCACAAGGCGGGAGCCCTCCGGACCTTCAGAGCCGATTCCTTCAAGGCGGTTGCTGATATCGGGCCACAGGACCTCGATCACTCGGATCTAACGGTCGACACTGAGACGTTCACCACTTCTGAAGATTCAGAGGTGGCCATTATCAAGGTGCAGCCGGGGGCTCGATGGGTCGCCGACAGCATCCCGATCCTGGGTCGGCGCCTTGAAGACGACGGGAGCGTCACCGTGGCGATCTCTGTCTCGGGATCCCGTTGGTTCGAGAGGCTCCTCCTGCAAGCCGGTCCGGACGTCACCGTCATGGGTCCGCCGAGCCTGACGCGGTCTGCCAGCGAGGCGGCTTCACGCGTTCTCGAGGTTTACTGACCGACAGTGTGAGCCGTGGGGAACTCACGGTGATCAGGTTCACTGGACTGACTGATCCGACCGGTCGCTACTACCTTGACGATCCCGCACCTGATATCGGCGACCTCTTGGGAGGGGACAAACCGGGCTGCTGGCTCGGGAAGGGGGCGGCCGCCTTGGGTCTCGTGAACGGCGTGACGCGGGCGGATCTTGGCAGGGTCCTCGAGGGTCGACCGAGCGGCGCCTCGCTGTTGGCAGACCCTCGGCGTCGTCGAACGGGTTTTGATCTGATCATTGCGGCACCCAAGAGCGTCAGTGTGCTCCTGGCGCACGATGATCGGGAGATCGCCCAGACCGTGGTGCGCGGGCATCAGTGGGCGGTGGAGGTTGCGATGGGCTACTTCGAGCAACGAGCGGTGGGGGTGGCGCGATGGAGTGGCCCTCATGAGCCCCGAGAGGTCCGGACTGTTGACGGAATCATTGCTGCCGGGTTTACGCACGGAATAAGCAGGTCAGGTGACCCTCACCTCCACGCTCATGTTGTAGTGGCGAACCTAGGCCGCGATGCCGATGGCCGGTTCGGTGCGCTGGATCAACGGGGGATGCGAGCCCACCTCCCGACCACTGATGCTCTCTACCGCGGGGCTCTGCGGTGGCGGCTCCGGGAAGACCTCGGACTTCGATGGCAGTGGAGCGCAGGCGGCGGAGAACGGATCGAAGGGGTCGCAGATGCTGCGCTCCTCGCCCTGAGCGGACGGAGTGCTGAGATCCGGTCGGGCGTCCGGGAGCGGCCCGTGAAGCGCATCGTGACGCGCTCAGAAGCTGTGGCGATCTGGAACGAACGACTTGAGCGTAAGCCGCTGATCGAGACTGCCCCACGTACTGATTTCCCTCAGCACTCGATTGACGAGCACCGATTCGCCGGAATGGTCCTTCAAAACGAGGTGACGCCTCGACGACTGGTTCAAGCATGGTGTGACTCCGCCGGGGGAGGAATCGATCCTCGCGTCCCTGCAGCTGCGATGTCCTTGCTCGCCGGTCAACTCGGTCACGGGGTCACCGAATCGACCTTTTCCCAACGAGATGTCTCAGCGTCCCCGGCCTCGATCCGTCTCCTCGGCCCGAGGCCCACCGCACTTGCTCCGCTCAAGCGCTGGTGGTCGGCTCAGCGGTCACTTGATGATCGGCAGCTCAGGGCATCGGGCCAGACCGTTCGTGACCCTGGCGATTTTCGACAATTCGGGTTCGAGGGGGTCGGGCGGTGAGCGACCTCCAGGGCTCGTCGCGATGCGCAACGGTTAGGTTGACCCTGCCCACACGCTTCCGCGCATCGATGAGGATGCCGGTGCCCGGTGTACTTCGCGCGATCTCGTCGACGGCAAGACGCTCCTCGGGTCGCGCACTTGCGTTGATCGAGTGGGACCGTGCCCCACGGGTATCTCTCGAGGTGGACCGAGAGTGACGCGTGACATCGGTTCGACCGGCAATGTCACTCACGGCACGCAGCGTTGAGATGTCGGCGACCCCTCCGAGGACCAGCGTGGTGGAGAACAGCGAGAGGAAACCGTCGGCCTCCCGACCCCATCTCGCGCGGGCTTGGCTGAGGTCTTGGAGGCAGCCGATGGTCAGAACTCCCTGACCTCCCCCCTCACTCACCAGTTGGGGAAGGTCAGGGAGGGGGGCAATGTTGGCCAGTTCGTCAAGAGCGAAAACGACCGGTCGGTCGTTGTCGCTCCTCTGGTAGGCGGCAGATTGGATCTCCCGTACCAGGCCGACGACGAGAGGAGCGAGCAGCTCTTGTTGGCGGCCCGGGGAGCAGACGTAGAGCGTATGGGGCGCATCGACGAACGATTCGATATCGAGGGCATCACTCTTTGTGGTTCGAAGTGCCCCCAGAGAGCGATAAGCGCTGAGGACACCCGAGGTCGTTGACCAGATCCCCGATTGCTCTCGAGAATCCGTCGCCAGAATTCCGGCGAGGAGGCCCGAGGCCGGATGATCTGAGCCGACGTTCGTCTCAAGCAAGCCCAGCGCGTCGGTTCCGTGATGGCGATCAGCCCACCGCACAACAGTCCCCATCTCCTCGCCGCTGAGAGCACCTGCATAGAGAAGAGTTGAGAGAAGGGCGCCGGAGCGCTCTGACCAGTGATCACGAGCACCGCCGGCCTGCTGGGAGCGCCGCTGGGAGGCGCTCACCATCGAGTTCGCGATATCAGATGCACCATCCCATGAGGTTGAGCCCGAGAGGGGAGACCAGCCGATCCGATGGACCCCGGGGGCGTCCGGCGTCGTGCCCATTGGGTCGAACAGAAGACTCGCCCCAGAACGGTTGCGGGACCGGGCGGTGGCTTCCATGACATCTGGCTTTGTTGAAGTAGTGACGACCGCCCCGGCCGCACAGAGCACATTCGGGATAACCACACTCGAGGTCTTCCCGGACCGAGTCGGACCGAGGATGAGGGCACTTCGTTGGTAGCCGGACCAGACCCAACCGCGCACATCGTGGCCGAGAAGGAGACCGTCATGGAGGGTCGCTTCGTGTCCACTCATCGAGCGCCCAGACGTCGTCGCGGCATCCGCACAATGGTCGCAGCACGGAGAGTCCTTGACCTAGGGCATCGCAGGCTCTTTGATTAGGGGTAGCCAAGTACGCGAGGTGACTGCAGTGGCGCCAACTCAACTCATGATCGGGACATGCAGTGCGGGAGCACGAGCAGTCGCGGACAGGAGTACGAGTGCCAGCGTCGCTACCTCAAGGATGCGGCTGTGTGCCACCTCGACTTGATTCGACAGCAGGGCTGCTGGCGTCTGAGGCGGGTGGGTTCACTCAACTATCGATCGACGGACCACAGCATCAAGCCCCAAGGGCTCGTCACGCTTGATCAGTCATTCGGTAGAACTTGAAACCCAAGGAGGTACTCCTGTGGCGACTGCCGCAAAGAAGAAGGCTCCAGCCAAGAAGGCCGTAGCCAAGAAGGCCGTAGCCAAGAAGGCCGTAGCCAAGAAGGCTCCAGCCAAGAAGGCCGTAGCCAAGAAGGCTCCAGCCAAGAAGGCCGTAGCCAAGT